>ERZ724516.57-NODE-57-length-60283-cov-9.168244_pt1 | contig 60283 bp, 51 predicted proteins | sample MGYA00376049_ERZ724516 | MGnify/ENA primary metagenome ERZ724516 (study PRJEB28724, sample SAMN07190886) | activated sludge metagenome | isolation source: activated sludge of sewage treatment plant in Hong Hong | place: USA: Christiansburg, Virginia | collected... | reverse complement strand
CGCCGGTTTGCTGTTGGGCAGGTCCAGTTTGACCCAGGTATAGGCGACCTTGATGCCGACGCCACGGAACTCGTCGTCCCGCATGCGGACTTCACCGGGCGCGAGCTTTTCATCTTCCGCCGGTAACGGCAGAGTTTTCTCGCCGCTAAGGTACTCCCCGTTTGGGCCTAACACCTGGTAGTAGACAGTGTCGCTGTCGTCCGCGCGCAGCAGTTCGCGCGCGGGCAGGGGCAGCACAAACTGCGCCTTGTTGTTGCTGGTGGTGACCAGTTGGGCCAACGCGCCCACGTTGTACTCCAGCGCTCGGTCAAACGGCTTGCCGGCAATGCCCTGGGCCACCAGCCAGGTCAGCACCAGGCTGACGGGCCACAGCAGCAACAGCGGCGTCAGCATCCAGTCCAGGATCTCCCCGAACAGGCTGCGTTGTTCGCGCTGGAAGATTTTCACGCCGCCGGGCCGCCCCAAGGCGTGACGGCCCCAGGGGGGGGCAGCGTAGTACGCGAAGCGACAAGCGTGGTGGCCATACTTTTATCCTGGGATTTTCTCCAGGCAGTAGCCCAGGCCACGCACGGTGGCAATGCGGATCGGCCCTTTTTCAATCTTCTTGCGCAGGCGGTGGATGTAGACCTCAATGGCGTTGTTGCTGACCTCTTCGCCCCACTCGCACAGGCGTTCGACCAGCTGGTCCTTGCTGACCAGGCGTCCGGCGCGTTGCAGCAAGACTTCGAGCAGGCCCAGTTCGCGCGCCGACAGTTCCACCATCTTGCCGTCGATGGTGGCCACGCGGCCCGCCTGGTCGTACACCAGCGGGCCGTGTTTGATGCTGCTGCTGGTGGCGCCCATGCCGCGGCGCACCAGGGCGCGCACGCGGGCCTCCAATTCCTGCAGGCTGAACGGTTTGGCCATGTAGTCGTCGGCGCCGTAGTCCAATCCCTTGACCCGTTCATCGACCGCATCGGCCGCAGTGAGAATCAGGACCGGCAGCGAGGAGCCGCGTCCGCGCAGTTTCTTCAGTACCTCCAGGCCATGCATCTTGGGCAGACCCAGATCGAGGATCAGCAGGTCAAATTCGGTATTCGTCATCAGCGCGGCGTCGGCCTCGGAGCCGCTGGCAACATGGTCCACCGCCGCGCCGGCGCCCCGCAGTGCCCGTAACAGTCCGTCGGCCAGTACCTGGTCGTCTTCCGCGATCAAAATCCGCATGTCGGCTCCTCGTTGTTCTCACAGTGTCTGTTGCAGATCGCTGCGATGGGTGTTTTCGTCATTCTAGGCTCCACTGTAGGCCTCCAGCCCGATGGACAGGACGGTGGCGACTTCTTCTCCCACCGCCTGGCGCAGCTCCAGCTCGGCCTGGGCCACCGCCGCCCGGTAGGCTTCCAGCCAGGCCAGGCCGGTGGCGGTAAAGCGCAGTTGCCGTGCCCGCGCGTCCTGCGGGTCTGGCGTGCGCTCCACCATGCCCCAGGCTTCGCATTGCGCGACCAAAGCGCCCATGGCCTGCTTGCTCATGCCTGCGTGGCGGGCCAACTCGGTGAGGCGCGATCCGTTGGTCGCCAGATGGCGGGTGATGTGGATGTGCGCGGCCCCCACTTGCCCGCGCGCCACCAGGTTGGCCAGCCCCAGGGGCATGCCGGCGTGGTGGGCCATGAGGGCCAGCACCCGTGCGTCGAAGCGTTCCAGCGCCAGCCGCAACCAGTGGCCGATGTGGGATTGGCGCCAGCTTTCCGCGTTTGGCAGTGTCCGTTCGGTCATGGATTAAATGGTAATGCAAACTGACTAAAAATTGTGTTTACCGATTTCAATAACTACGTTTAAACTACTGTTCAAGCATCCAGCCTGTGATTAATCCCAACGGTTGAAATGCGCCACCACATTGATTTTTAAGGAGATTTCCATGGATGCACCCGTCAAGTCCCTCGCCGCGACCAGCGAAAAAGCCAAAGCCCTGCAAGTGGCGCTGGCCCAGATTGAGAAACAGTTCGGCAAAGGCACGATCATGCGCCTGGGTGAAGGTGAAGTGATCGAGGACATCCAGGTCGTCTCCACCGGTTCGTTGGGGCTGGACATTGCGCTGGGCGTTGGCGGTCTGCCGCGCGGTCGGGTCGTTGAAATCTACGGACCGGAGTCGTCTGGCAAGACCACGCTGACCCTGCAGGTAATTGCCGAAATGCAAAAACAAGGCGGCCAGTGTGCCTTCATTGACGCCGAGCATGCGCTGGACATCCAGTACGCGCAAAAGCTGGGCGTGAACCTGCAGGACCTGCTGATCAGCCAGCCCGACACCGGCGAGCAGGCCCTGGAAATTGTGGACAGCCTGGTGCGCTCCGGCGCGGTCGATCTGATCGTCGTCGACTCGGTGGCGGCACTGACCCCCAAGGCCGAGCTGGAAGGCGAAATGGGCGACTCCCTGCCCGGCCTGCAAGCCCGCCTGATGAGCCAGGCCCTGCGCAAGCTGACCGCCCACATCAAGAAGACCAACTGCATGGTGATCTTCATCAACCAGATCCGCATGAAGATTGGCGTGATGTTCGGCAGCCCCGAGACCACCACCGGTGGCAATGCGTTGAAGTTCTACGCCTCGGTACGCCTGGACATCCGTCGCACCGGCACCATCAAGAAGGGCGACGAGGCCATCGGCAACGAGACCAAGGTCAAGGTCGTCAAGAACAAGGTGGCGCCCCCGTTCAAAACGGCGGAGTTCGACATCCTGTTTGGCGAGGGCATCAGCCGCCACGGCGAGATCATCGACATGGGTGTGACGGCCAACATTCTGGAAAAGTCCGGCGCGTGGTACGCCTACAAGGGTGAAAAAATCGGCCAGGGCCGCGACAACGCCCGCGAGTTCCTGCGCGAGAACCCCGCCCTGTCCACGGAGATCGAAAACAAGGTTCGCGAATCCTTGGGCATCCCGTTGCTGCCGGTGGCTGCGGAGGCTGAAGTCAAGCCTAAGGCTAGTGGCAAAAAGGCCGATCAGCCCTCGTAAAAACTAAGAGTATCGCTATTAAAATAAGAGCACCCCTGTTTTGATAGCGGATCCGCCACTCACACCGGGCCATGGTCACCACCCCCCTATCCCTTAAAGGTCGTGCACTGCGCCTGCTCAGTGCGCGGGAGCATTCCCGCGTCGAGCTGGAGCGCAAGCTGGGGCAGTATGAGGAAGAGCCAGGAGCCCTGGCCAAGGCGCTCGATGACTTGCAGGCCAAGGGCTTCATCAACGAGCAGCGGGTCGTCGATTCGGTGCTGAACCGGCGCTCGGCCAAGCTGGGCACGGCGCGCATTCGTCAGGAACTGCAGGGCAAGGGGCTGGCACCGGAAGCCGTGCTGGGCGCCGTGGAGCAGTTGCGTGCCACCGAGGTGGAGCGCGCCCGCGAAGTTTGGCGCAGGAAGTTTGGCGAACCGCCAGCAGATGCCGCTGAGCGCGGCAAACAGATGCGCTTTCTGGCCAGCCGCGGTTTTGACGGCGATGCCATCCGCCGCGTGGTGGCGGGCAGTTCGGACGACGATTAAAGACCCAGCATCAGCTTCAGGTTTTGTATGGCTGCACCGCTGGCACCCTTGCCCAGATTGTCCAGCCGTGCCACCAACACCGCGTGCGCAAACCCGTCGGCCTTGGCATCGTTGGCAAACACCCGCAGTTCCATCTTGTTGGTATCGTTCAATGCCACGGCGTCGAGCTTTTGGTCGGCGGTGGTCGCTTCCACGGTCACCCATTCGCTGCCGGCGTAATGCCTTTGCAGGGCGGTTTGCAGATCCTGGGCTGAAGGTTTGCCCGGCAACAGGTCCAAATGCAGTGGCAGTTGCACCAGCATGCCCTGTTTGAAGTTGCCAACGGAGGGTACAAACAAGGGCCTGCGGGTCAGGCCGGTGTAGCGCATGATTTCAGGAATGTGCTTGTGCTTGAGGCCCAAACCGTAGAGTTCCATGGGCGGGGCGGTGCCTCCCTCATAGGCTTCGATCATGCTGCGTCCGCCACCGGAGTAACCGCTGATGGACGGCAGACAGACCGGGAAATCGGCAGATAACAAACCAGCATCTACCAGCGGCCGTATCAACGCAATGGCGCCGGTGGCATAGCAACCGGGGTTGGCCACACGACTGGCCCGAACCACGGCGTCGCGTTGGCCGGCGGCCAGTTCGGGGAAGCCGTAGACCCAACCGGGCGCTGTGCGATGGGCCGTGGAGGCGTCGATGACCTTGGGGCCTTTCCCGCCGTTGGCCCTCGTCAAATCATCAATTATTGCTACAGATTCGATAGCGGCATCGTCGTGAAGGCAGAGCACGACCAGATCGGCCTGGGCCATCAGCGCCTGCTTGGCGCTGGCGTCCTTGCGCAGGGCCGGGGCGATGCTGATGAGTTCCACGCCGGCCATGGTTTGCAGCCGTTCCCGGATCAGCAGGCCGGTGGTGCCAGCCTCGCCATCGATAAATATTTTTTTCATGCCATTGCCGCCATAGCGGCTCCACAGGGAGAAGCGAATCGGGGCCAAACCCGGGCTGTAAGCCAGACACAAGTTTGGTGCATTGCAACATGATACATTTCGGAGTTGATGTGTCCAGTGCCAGTTTGCGGCAACAAATTGTTGCAATTTGGTGAAATTTGTCCAGCTCCCTAAGAGACGTCATGAAAATTCACGAATACCAAGGCAAAGAACTTTTGCGCCAATTCGGTGTGCCGGTGCCCCGCGGCATCCCCGCCTTCACAGTTCAAGAGGCGGTGGAAGCTGCCCAAAAGCTTGGAGGCCCGGTCTGGGTCGTCAAGGCGCAGATTCACGCCGGTGGGCGTGGCAAGGGTGGTGGCGTGAAAGTGGCCAAGTCCATCGATGACGTCAAGCGCCTGGCTGGTGAAATCCTGGGCATGCAGCTCAAAACGCACCAGACTGGCCCGGAAGGCCAAAAAGTCCGCCGCCTCTACATCGAAGACGGCGCCGACATCAACAAAGAATACTACGTGTCCATCGTGACCGACCGTGCTTCGCAAAAGCTGGCGTTCATCGCGTCCAGCGAAGGCGGCATGGACATCGAGGAAGTGGCACATTCCACGCCCGAGAAGATCATTACCGAGTTCATCGATCCGCTGACCGGCTTGGGTGCAGAACAGGCCAAGAAGATTGCTGACGCCATTGGCATGCCTTCTGATTCCACGGCCCAAGCGGTGGACATTTTTCAGAAGCTCTACAAGTGCTACATGGACACCGACGCGTCTTTGGTGGAAATCAATCCGCTGAACCGCGACAGCAAAGGCAGCGTCGTGGCGCTGGACGCCAAGTTCAACTTTGACGCCAACGCGCTGTTCCGCCACCCCGAAATCGTGGCTTACCGCGATCTGGACGAAGAAGATCCGGCTGAAGTTGAAGCCAGCAAGTTCGATCTGGCTTACATCAGCCTGGATGGCAACATTGGCTGTCTGGTCAATGGTGCCGGTCTGGCGATGGCCACGATGGACACCATCAAGCTGTTTGGCGCAGAACCCGCCAACTTCCTGGACGTGGGCGGCGGTGCCACCCCCGAGAAGGTGACCGAAGCCTTCAAGATCATGCTGAAGAATTCCAAGGTCAAGGCCATTCTGGTCAACATCTTTGGCGGCATCATGAAATGCGACACCATTGCCACCGGCGTGATCACCGCTTGCAAGGCCACCAACCTGAATGTGCCACTCGTTGTGCGCATGAAAGGCACCAATGAAGACTTGGGCAAGAAGATGCTGAAGGACAGCGGTCTGCCCATCATTTCCGTGGACACCATGGCAGAAGCTGCTCAGGCAGCCGTTAAAGCGGTGAAAGGTTAATCAAAATGTCGATCTACATCAATAAAGACACCAGGGTCATTACCCAGGGCATCACCGGCAAGACGGGTCAGTTCCACACCGAAAAGTGCCAGGAATACGCAAACGGCAAGAACTGCTTCGTGGCGGGCGTGAACCCCAAGAAGGCCGGCGAATCCATTTTCAACATCCCAATCTACGCTTCGGTCAAGGAAGCTGCATCGGAAACCGGCGCCACCGTGTCGGTGATCTACGTGCCACCGGCTGGCGCTGCTGCGGCCATCTGGGAAGCCGTTGAAGCCGATCTGGATCTGGCGATCTGCATCACCGAAGGCATTCCGGTTCGCGACATGCTGGAAGTGCGCAACCGCATGAAGGCCAAGGAAGCGGCTGGCGGCAAGAGGACCTTGCTGCTGGGCCCCAACTGCCCCGGCTTGATCACGCCCGACGAGATCAAGATCGGCATCATGCCCGGTCACATCCACCGCAAGGGCCGCATCGGAGTGGTCAGCCGCTCCGGCACGCTGACCTACGAAGCCGTGGCGCAATTGACCGAAATCGGTCTGGGCCAGTCTTCCGCGGTCGGTATTGGTGGTGACCCCATCAATGGCCTGAAGCACATCGACGTGATGCGCGCCTTCAACGACGATCCCGATACCGATGCTGTCATCATGATCGGCGAAATCGGCGGACCCGATGAAGCCGAAGCGGCTCGTTGGTGCAAGCTGAACATGAAGAAACCCATCGTTGGTTTCATCGCTGGTGTGACGGCTCCTGCCGGCAAGCGCATGGGCCACGCTGGCGCCTTGATTTCCGGTGGTGCCGATACGGCGGATGCCAAGCTCGCGGTGATGGAAGAGTGTGGCTTTACCGTCACCCGCAATCCGTCTGAAATGGCGAAGCTGCTCAAGGCGCTGCTCTGAACGGCTAGCCACCACAGTTTGGCGCGGACGGCAAGCCCGTTACACTTCGCTGAACATCATGAAAGCGCTCCAAGCGGTATGTTTGGGGCGCTTTTGCTTTTGATACACCGGAGTTGCCAAGATGGATTGGATGGTTAGCGCAGACTTCTGGATCGGTCTTCTGAAGATCGTCTGGATCAATATTATTTTGTCCGGCGACAACGCGGTGGTGATTGCGCTGGCGGCACGTTCCCTGCCCGCCGAGCAACAACGAAAAGCGGTTTTCTTTGGCTCGGGCGCCGCGGTTATCTTGCGCATCGCATTGACGGTCGTGGCCGCAAAGCTGCTGGCCATGTCTTTCCTGCAAATCGTTGGTGGAATGCTGTTGCTGTGGATCGGCGTTCAGCTTCTGGTCGAAGAAGAAGGTGATGACGACCAAACGCCCCGGATCGGCGGCCTGATGGCGGCGGTGCGAACCATACTGATAGCAGATTTGGTCATGAGTCTTGACAATGTGATTGCGGTAGCCGCAGCCGCCAAAGGGGACATGGTCCTCTTGATATTGGGCCTCGCGATCAGCATTCCCATGGTGGTGTTCGGGAGCACGCTCATGATCCGGCTCATGGAACGATTCCCCGTCATCATTTTGTTCGGTGCGGCGCTGATCGGCTGGGTGGGTGGCGAAACCATCGTCAGTGACGCCGCACTCAAGGCAGTGGTGGCGGACTACCCATGGCTGCATTACACAGGCGCAGCTCTGGGTGCGGTGTTGGTCATCGGAATTGGCAGAAAACTCCGAATACGGCACGCCCAGTGATGACTGCGCTATCAAATAGGACACATTCGTGTGAATAGTCGCTTGTCGGAACGAGCAGCATCTGCTAATGTTAGCGTTAGCCTCGATCTTACGGTCGGGAGTCGTTATGGGTAAGCGCTGCGTGTAAAAAGCAGTTGCATATAGGGGTAGGGCTGGTACGTGGCGAAATACTCTTCATTGAAATCAGGGGCCTTCTGGAGGGCCGATTGGTTTGCCGGCGTAGCGATAGTGGTTGCAGTGATCGTGCTTCACCTGTCGACCGACTTTATCGGCACAATGGAGCGCCGTTTCTACGACTTTGCGAGTACCAGCACCTCTCGCCAGCCGTCAGATCGCATTGCCGTTATTGCCATTGATGACCAAAGCATTGCCAATTTAGGGCGCTGGCCGTGGCCGCGCGATATCCACGCCAAACTGATCGATCAACTCGCGGCGGCCAAGGCCAAGACCATCGTTCACACGGTTTTCTTTACCGAGCCACAGGTTGATCGTGGATTGGCTTTCATTCGGAAGATGAAGTCGGTTTTGGGTGTCTCACCTGAAGCGACAGCAACCCATGAGCAACTGGGTCAATTGATATCCGAGGCCGAGGTCGCGCTGGATACCGACGCTGTTCTCGCTGCAAGCCTCAAAAATGCGGGCAATGTGCTACTGCCTTCTGTATTTGTCTTTGGTGAGCAGCAGGGAAAGCCAGACAATCCGCTGCCAGATTACGCGCTCAAAAGCGCGCTTGATGATCCCAGCGGGTTCTCTTTGCCTGCCGTTCGCGTACAGGAGCCTATCGCTTCCATCGGGAGTGCTGCTGCCGGCGTTGGGCACCTTAACCAGTATCCGGATCTGGTGGATGGCGCTGTACGCAGGGAGCCATTGTTGGTGAATTTTTATGGCAAAGCCGTTCCTTCAATGGCTTTGCTTGCAGCCGTGAAGAGTTTGAATTTGTCGGTTTCCGATATTCGCCTTAACGCAGGTCAGTCTGTTCAGATCGGCAAACTGCGGGTAAAGACCGATGAGACTGCCCTGATGCTGCCTCAGTTCTACAAGGGACGGGATGGAAGACCGGCGTATGCTGCCGACTCGTTTTACGATGTGCTCACGGGCAAAATTCCCGCATCCAAGTACACCGATAAAATTGTCATCATCGGAGCCACCGCAGCGGGCGTGGGTGTTCAATTTCCGGTCCCCGGCAACCCTGCCCTGTCTCCGGCGGAGACTATTGCGCACATCACCTCCAGCATATTGAACGAGCATTTCATTGTTCAACCAACCTGGGGTATTTGGGCGACTACCGGGTTGTTTTTGCTGGTAGCGGCGTATGTCATCGCCGCATTGCCTCGACTGTCTGCTGGTATGGGCGCCAGCGCAACGCTGGCGTTGTTCGTTGGTATGTTGGCACTGGAATTTGGTCTGCTCTCAGTGTCGGCTACCTGGCTGGAACTGGTTTTTCCCGCGACTCTTTTGATCGTGGGACATCTGGCTTTGACGACCAAGCGCTTCCTCGTTACCGAGGCAGGCAAAGTTCAGGCAGACGAAGAGTCGGCGGAGACCAATCGCATGATGGGTCTGGCCCTTCAGGGTCAAGGCCAACTGGACATGGCATTTGACCGTTTTCGTCGGGTCCCCATGAACGAAGCCGTGATGGGGAATTTGTACAGCTTGGCGATGGACTTTGAGCGCAAGCGACAGTTCAACAAGGCTGAGGCGGTCTATGAGCATATGGCGGCCTTTGACAAAGGATACAAAGACATCAAGGCCAAGCTTAGTCGCGCCAAGAACCTGTCAGAAACGGTGATGTTGGGTGGAGGAGCGAGCCACCCTGGGGGTACCATGTTGCTGGAGGGAGGGGCTGTAGAGAAGCCCATGCTGGGCCGTTATCAGGTCGAGAAGGAGTTGGGCAAAGGCGCAATGGGCGTGGTCTATTTGGGCAAAGACCCCAAGATTGGTCGCGTTGTCGCCATCAAAACCATGGCTTTGAGCCAGGAGTTTGCCGGCGATGAACTCGTGGATGCGCGTGAACGCTTCTTTCGAGAGGCAGAGACGGCGGGGCGCTTGCAGCACCAGAATATTGTCACCATTTTCGATGCCGGTGAAGAGCACGATCTGGCCTTTATCGCGATGGAGTTTCTCAAGGGCAAGGATCTGGCCGACCACTGCAAGGGAGGTCAATTGCTTCCCGTTCCGGTGGTCATCAGTATCGTTGCCCGTGTAGCGGAGGCCTTGGCCTACGCGCACAAGCAGAATGTGGTGCATCGAGACATCAAGCCTGCCAATATCATGTACGAGGCGCAGAGTGATACCGTAAAGGTGACAGATTTCGGCATCGCGCGCATTACGGATTCCAGCAAAACCAAGACCGGGCTGGTTCTGGGAACACCAAGCTTCATGTCTCCAGAGCAACTCGCCGGTAAGAAAGTAGACGGTCGTTCAGATTTGTATTCCCTGGGTGTGATGCTGTTCCAGATGCTGGCGGGGGTGTTACCATTTCGCGGAGACTCGATGTCCGAGTTGATGTACAAGATTGCCAACGAAGAGGCGCCTGATATTCGCATTATTCGCCCGGAATTGCCACAGCAACTGGCCGATGTTGTTGCTTTGTCCTTAAGTAAGCGTCCGGAAACACGCTATCAGACGGGGGATCAGTTTGCCGGGGATTTGCGTAGCGTCATGGGGCAAATGTCAGGAGCAGTGCCAGTTGCCGCACCGGCACAGCCATCACCGGGTGTCACTGCCTCCAGTGAGAAGACTGTGGCGTTCGCAAATACAGTGTCGTCCATGCCGGCAGCCGGGCACAGCAAGACTGACTTTTCGGAAACTGTTCCCGCAACAGTGGCGGATTTTGAGAAGACTGTTGTCCAAAGGGTGACCAAGCCTGGTGAATCAAGCCTTGGCAGTGGTTTGAACTTAGAAAAATAAACACCGATGATTTATCAATTTTTTGCAAAGACCGATCCGGGGCGAGCCAGAGACAACAATGAGGATTCGGTGGTGTTTGATGAGCCATCTCTGACCGCAGTGTTGGCCGATGGCATGGGTGGTTACAACGCTGGGGAAATTGCCAGCGGAATGGCGACTGCGTTTATCAAATCAGAGCTCAGCCGCTGGTTGACTGAGGCAGGGGATGGCGCCAAGGCACGCGAAGTCCGGCGCGCAATGGAAATATGTGTCGACAATGCCAACCGTTCCATCTTCAACTCGGCGAATTCAAATGCGCACTATGCTGGCATGGGAACCACACTGGTGGTCGGGGTATTCAGGGACGATAAATTGGTCCTCGGGCATATTGGCGACTCTCGATGCTATCGGTTGCGCGCCGGGGTTTTGGAGCAAATTACCAAAGACCATTCCTTGTTGCAAGAACAAATGGATGCTGGCCTGATCACGCCAGAACAGGCTGTCACTTCCTCGATCAAGAATCTGGTAACCCGTGCGCTGGGCGTTGACGACTCGGTTTTGTTGGAGGTCAATGAGCACGTGGTGCAGGCAGGCGACATCTATTTGATGTGTTCAGACGGTCTGTCAGACATGATTGACGATGGAGCAATCGCTAAAATTGTGGCTGAAGAGTTGACACTTGATCAAAAGGCCAGTCAGTTGATCGATTTGGCAAATGAAAATGGTGGCCGGGATAATATTTCGGTGCTGTTGGTAGCGGTGCACGAGGCGCCCGAAAAGCGGGGTTTAATCGCGCGGTGGTTAGGGAAGTAAGATGCAGCAGAGTTTTCCAGAAACAAATTACAGGAAAAGGAGTCGATCATGCCGAAAATGATCGTTTCGATCGATGAGGTCGTGATCAAGGAAGTGCAACTCACCAAGGACAAAACTACCTTGGGGCGTAGACCGTACAACGACATTGTGATTGACAACCTAGCGGTCAGCGGAGAGCACGCGGTGCTCCAGATGACTGGGGGTGAGGTATTCCTGGAGGACCTCAATAGCACCAACGGCACTTACCTGAACGGCAAAGCCGTCAAAAAGCAGCAATTGCAAAATGGCGACAGCATTGAGATAGGCAAGTACAAGATAAAGTTTGTCGGAGACGGAGTAGCCGATAATTTTGACAAGACCATGGTGGTAAAAGCGAGACCTGCTGCGCCGCCCCCTGCGCGTGCCGGGTCTCCTTCAAGTTTCGGTGACTCGATTGGCGCTAGTGCATTTCATGCGTCCATCAAAGTATTGTCCGGTGCCGCGTCGGGCCGGGAAGTGCCTTTGACCAAGGTCGTCACAACCATTGGAAAGCCCGGTGTTGCAGTGGCGGCAATCACCCGTCGCCAACAAGGATTTGTTGTGCACCATGTTGAAGGTGCGGGCAATCCAACGCTCAACGGAAATCCTATCAAGGCGGATCCCATTTCTCTAAAAAATGGCGATTTGATCGAATTGGCGGGAACCCAGATGCAATTCGTACAGACCTGACGGTCTGTGTAACGTCAGTTGTGAACAGTGCGCGCCAGTTTTCAAGGGGATGCGCATGAAAACTATAGCAAAGCATTGGCAACGGATTGCGGTCACACTATTTCCGCTCGTTCTGGTTCTCCTGCATGCCATGGGTATCGTACCTATGGGCGCCATGCAGCGTTTGGACGATGTTTTCTATGATGCCCGCTTGCGGGCGACCATGCCGAAAACGCTGGATGAACGCATCGTTATCGTCGACATAGACGAAAAGAGCCTTGCGGAGTTGGGTCGATTCCCTTGGGGGCGCAACAAATTGGCGCACCTCGTTGACGTGCTGTTTGAACAGCAGCACATCGCGCTACTGGGTTTTGACATTGTTTTTGCAGAGCCGGACGACAGTTCCGGCCTTACGCGGCTCACCGGACTGGCTCAAAACGAGTTCAAGGACCAACCCGGCTTTGCGGAGCGAGTCAAGCAGCTTCAACCAGAGCTGGACTATGACGCGGTATTTGCGCGGTCGCTCGACAAGCGACCGGTCATTTTGGGCTACTACTTTACCAGCGACCGCGATGGGCACATTGTCGGCACTTTGCCTGCTCCGGTTCTATCCGGTGCCGAGTACAAGGGGCGTACCATCCCGGCCTTTCAATGGAACGGCTTTGGTTCGAACATCGCTGAATTGGCACAAGCCGCTCCATTGGCAGGCCACTTCAACCCGGTGGCAGATGCCGACGGGGTAGTGCGGTCACTGCCACTACTGGCTGAATACAAAGGTCAATACTACGAATCGCTTGCCTTGGCCATGTTCCGACGCTTGGTGGGGTCACCTGCAGTCGCACCCGGCTTTTCGGATGAACAATGGTTGTCGCGCAACTACCAGGCTTTGGATCGCATCCTACTGAAGGAAGGCAAGTCGTCTCTGTCGATTCCAGTGGATAAGCATGTTGCGACACTGATTCCGTTTCGAGGGACTGGTGGCGCCCAGGGGGGCTCTTTTCGGTATGTTTCTGCGGCTGACGTGATAGCGGGGCGCCTGCCTGCCAATAGCCTCAAAGACAAGATAGTCTTGGTGGGTACAACGGCGCCAGGGTTGCAGGACCTGCGTGTCACTCCGGTGGGCGAGGTGTATCCTGGGGTCGAATCCCACGCAAACGTCATTTCAGGATGGCTCGACCACAAAGTGGTGCTGAAGCCGGACTACGCAATGGGCTACGACATCGTCATCCTTACGATTTCAGGGTTGCTTTTGGCTGTAGGTCTGCCACTGCTGACTGCTCCGCGGGCCGTCATGCTCAGTATTGGAGTCCTGGCAACTGTTACAGGCATTAACACCTGGCTTTATCTTTCCTTTGGCCTCGTTATGCCGTTGGCGGCGGCCATTGTTATGACAATGACTGCGTTCGCACTCAATATGAGCTACGGCTACTTTGTTGAAAGCAAGTCCAAACGCGAGTTGGCACACCTTTTTGGAACCTATGTGCCGCCCGAACTGGTCGATGAAATGGTGAAAGATCCCGACAGCTACAGTATGAAGGCCACCAGTCGGGAGTTAACGGTGATGTTTTGCGACATGCGAGGCTTCACAAAAATGTCCGAACACATGGAACCAACGCAGTTGCAGGAACTGCTGACCGGCGTGTTTAGCAAACTGACGAGCCTCATCAGGGCTAATCGGGGCACCATCGACAAATACATGGGTGACTGCGTGATGGCTTTTTGGGGTGCACCTGTGGACACTCCCGAGCATGCCCACCTGGCAGTGAAATCTGCTATGGAAATGGCCGGTGCCGTCCGCGAGATCAATCTGGACCACCGGGCCCGGGGGCTGCCTGACATCGGCATTGGCATCGGACTCAACACGGGGACGATGTGCGTGGGCGACATGGGGTCCAACATACGCCGTGCGTACACGGTGATCGGAGACGCGGTCAACTTGGGTTCAAGACTGGAAGGGCTTTCAAAAATCTATGGTGTCGATATTGTTGTGAGTGAGACAACACGAAAGCTTGCGCAGGATTTCGCTTGGCAAGAACTCGACCGCGTGCGGGTAAAAGGCAAAGAGCAAGCCGTGGCCATCTTTTGGCCCATGGCGCCTGTTACCCAGATGAATGAGGCCACCACCATGGAACTCAAGACATGGGTGAGCTTTGTCAAAGCATATAGAGCGCAAAATTGGGATCAAGCGGATGTGCTGTTGTTGAACTTATCGCGCATGAATGCCAAAAAGTTCCTTTACCAAACGTATGCGGAAAGGGTAGCCTCCATGCGATTGCTCCCATTTGATGCTGAGTGGGACGGCGCAACCAACTTTGAAACCAAATGAGGCGCTCGCTGTGAAAGTACGTGTACTGGGTTGCTCAGGTGCAATTGCTAAAGATTGCAGGACCACGTCGTTTCTCATCGATGGAGAAGTCCTGGTTGACGCTGGAACAGGCGTAGGTGACTTGACCCTGGACGAAATGCGTGGCATCGATCATGTTCTGTTGAGTCATTCACATTTAGATCATGTTGCGGCTCTCCCGCTGATGGTGGACGCGATAGCCGCACAACGCAAAGCTCCATTAAAGGTTCATGCCTTGGCTGGGACCATCCAGGCACTCAGAGCGCATATTTTCAACAATGTGATCTGGCCTGACTTTTCACGAATCCCAACCCCTGAAGCCCCGTTCATTACTTTCCACGAGATCCATGTCGGACAGACACTTCAATTGTCAGACAAGTACGTGGAGGTATTGCCCGCAGTCCATACCGTTCCAGCAGCTGGATTTGCAATTACTGCGGGGAGTGGGTGCTGGGTGTTTACTGGTGACACGGAGCGCAACCAGGCGTTCTGGGACCGGGTCAATCAGCTAAATGTCGCGATGTTGGTCATCGAGACGGCTTTCAGCAATCGGGAAAAAGACCTTGCCCGGCGAAGTTTGCATTTGTCGCCAACCGTGCTGGCCAATGAACTGGATTGCATCGCGCGGGGAAAAAACTACCCCATTTACATCACGCACACCAAACCAGCGGAAACAGAACTCATCATGGCTGAAATACAGCGGTTTGACCAAACCCAACCGTTCGGACCTAACGTTACCCACGATATTCGCAGAATGCGCGCCGGCCAGGAGTTTGAAATATGAACGCAGTTGTGTCCCCAGGCTCATCCGAAAAGGCGTCGGAGCAGGCCTTTTTCGAATCACAGAAGCTGCCCTCGCAAAAGCGCGGCATGACATTCGAGGCGTTGTTCTACCGACAGCTTCACCACGTCACCGCACGCATCCACGACACGGAAAATCTGGAGCAAATCATGCTCGAGACCAGTCAGGACATTTGCAAGCTGTTGAACGCCGATAGACTGACACTGTACGCCGTCAACGAAGACCAGACGGCCATTGTTTCCAAAATCAAGACCGGACTTACCAGCAGTAGCGATTTGAAGTTACCCATCTCTCCCCAGAGCATTGCAGGGTATGTGGCCTTCAGTCGTACGTCGCTCAACCTGCCGGACGTGTATGACGATGAGGCTCTCAAACAGATCCACCCGGCGCTCACGTTTTTAAAGGTTGTGGACAAGCGGTCTGGCTACCGTACCAAGCAGATGCTGGTGGCGCCCATCCTGGAAGGGAAAACGCTCCACGGCGTGCTACAGGTCATCAATAACAAAAGCGACGAGCCATTTGGAGACTTGGAAGTAGACGGTGTTTCCGAGTTGTGCAAGACCCTGGCAACTGCAATCCGTCAGCGGGTCAACGGTGCAAGCGCTGCGCCGCGCAGAAAGGCGACGAAATATGACGGGTTGGTGTCCGACGGGCTGCTAACTGATGAGGAACTGAGCCAGTGCATTTCAGATGCCAGAACGGAAGGCAAATCCGTTGAGCATCTGCTGATGGCGCAGTACAAGATCAAGCCACTGCAGATTGGTCCATCACTGGCGAAGTTTTTCGGTGTTGGCTATGAGGCTTTCAATCCAGGCCGCATTCGGTCGGAGATGCTGCACGGTTCGCTCAAACGAGAGTTCATTGAAGAGCAAGGCTGGATTCCACTGGAGGAGTCACCCGAAGGTCTGGTCATCATGTGCATGGACCCTGAGGCGGTGCGCGGCTCACGCGTTGTCCCGCAGGTTTTTCCACGGATTCCCAAGTTCGCGTACAAGGTAACGACGCAAACCGAATTCCAGGAAACCTTGGCCCAACTCTTTGGGACTGTCGCTGACAGTAGCACTATCGATCAGCTACTGGCGGATATGGATGGGGGTCCAATTGACGACGGCTCCAACGATGATTCGCTGGAGTCCGCGGCGGCTGACAACGAGTTGGTCAAATTTGTCAATAAAGTCATCATTGACGCGTACAACCAGAAGGCTTCTGACATCCACATTGAGCCCATGCCTGGTAAATTCAAAACCGGGATTCGTTTTCGTATTGATGGTGGCTTGGTGCCTTACGTGGAAGTGCCCGCACACTTTCGCCAGGCCATGGTTACCCGCCTAAAAATCATGTGCGATCTTGACATCTCGGAGCGCCGTAAGCCCCAAGATGGAAAGATCAAATTCAAAAAGTACGGCCCGCTGGATATCGAGTTGCGTGTCGCGACCATCCCCTCGGCGGGTGGTGTTGAAGATGTAGTCATGCGGATATTGGCTGCGGGGGAGCCTATTCCGCTGGAAAAACTGGGCCTGACTCCGCACAACAAAGAGCGCTTGGAGGCCACAGTCAGCAAGCCCTATGGCTTGTTTTATGTGTGCGGCCCAACAGGCTCAGGCAAGACCACGACGCTGCACTCCATACTGAAATTTCTCAACACTCCTGACACGAAAATCTGGACTGCGGAAGACCCAGTTGAAATTACCCAAAAGGGCCTGCGTCAGGTACAGATCAACAAGAAGGCCGGAATCGATTTTGCGCTCATCATGCGGGCTTTTTTGCGAGCCGACCCGGACATCATCATGGTCGGTGAGTCGCGGGACAAAGAGACAGTGTCCATGGGTGTGGAAGCGTCACTGACAGGCCATCTGGTTTTCTCGACTTTGCACACTAACTCGGCGCCGGAGTCTATTACCCGATTGATGGACATGGGGATGGATCCGTTCAACTTTGCAGATGCGCTGTTGGGGATTCTGGCGCAGCGTTTGGCCAAGAAGTTGTGTGATTGCAAAGCGGCATACGTGCCAGATGCGGATGAATTCCGACTGTTTGTGACGGAATACGCTGAAGAATTACGTCACTCCAAGGCCTGGAAGGCCGACCCGGAGGGCGAGCGCAAGAAGCTGATTGAGACCTGGGTCAAGACCTATGGAGAAGGCGGACAGGTCAAACTCTACAAGGCGGTGGGTTGCGAAAAATGCAACAAGACGGGATACAAGGGGCGTATTGGCTTGCACGAACTGTTGGTGGCTGATGATGGGGTCAAAAAGCTCATTCAGGAGCGTGCCCGGGTGGCAGAATTGTTTGCCTCTGCAGTGGAAGGCGGGATGCGCACCCTGAAGATGGATGGCATGGAAAAGGTCATGATGGGATTGACGGACTTGAAGATGGTGCGGCAGGTTTGTATCAAGTAGGTGGCACAAAATGTGACTATGGCTGTGATCTTTTCACCCGCCAACGGCCACAAACCCTGAAGCGAAAATGGCCGTCGGCCTGTAGTTCAACTCTTCACAAGCTGGTATGGAAATTCCTCATCGCACCAAGATATACGTTGCTGGTCACCGCGGAATGGTAGGCAGTGCCATTGTGCGCAACCTACTTGCACAGGGCTTTTCGCCGGACGATCTCATTGTGTGTACGCATGACAAACTGGATCTATGCAACCAGCAAGCTGTGCAAGAATTTTTCGCACGCGAACAACCCAGCCAAGTGTATTTGGCAGCAGCCAAGGTTGGTGGCATCCACTCCAACGATACCTACCCAGCAGATCATATTTATGACAATCTGATGATTCAATGCAATGTGATCCACGCCGCACATTTGCACGATGTACAAAAGCTCTTATTTTTGGGTTCGAGCTGCATATACCCGCGCCTAGCGCAGCAACCCATGCGCGAGGATGCGCTCCTCACGGGAACTTTGGAACCAACGAATGAGCCCTATGCAGTAGCCAAAATCGCCGGAATCAAGCTTTGTGAAAGCTATAACCGGCAGCATGGAAGAGACTACCGGTGCGTGATGCCTACCAACCTCTATGGTCCTGGTGATAATTACCACCTTGATAACAGCCACGTAGTCCCCGCGCTCATCCGCCGCTTTCATGAGGCCAAAGTCAACTGTGCGGCAGAGGTTGCCATTTGGGGCACCGGCGGGCCCATGCGCGAATTTTTGTATGTGGATGACATGGCCGCAGCAAGCGTCTTCGTTATGGACCTGAGTCCTGAGACCTATCGCGCAAACACCAAGCCTATGTGTAGCCACATTAACATTGGTTTTGGCAGCGATTTCACTATTGCTGAGCTGGCACTGGCGATCAGTGTGACCGTTGGATATCAGGGGGGAATCGTGTTCGATACGACGAAACCAGACGGTGCTCCCCGCAAGTTAATGGACAGTACGCGTATCAAGTCCTTGGGGTGGCAACCGCACACCGAACTAAGCGATGGTCTGGCACTTACTTATGCAGATTTCTTGAAAAACCGAAGGATCGACTTCTAGATATGTTTCTATCGCAGTTACTGTCATGACGCAGACCACATTGAAAACTACCCCTAAAGTTGCCCTCATAACAGGCGTTACTGGCCAAGATGGCTCCTATTTAGCGGAACTATTGCTCCAGAAAGGATATGTTGTCCATGGGATCAAACGACGTTCCAGCTCATTCAATACGCAGCGTGTGGACCACATTTACCAGGACCCACACATGGAAAGTGCTAGTTTTAAACTGCACTACGGCGATCTGACTGACACCAGTAACCTATTGCGTATCGTGCAGGAAACTCAACCCGACGAGATTTACAACTTGGGCGCTCAAAGCCATGTGGCAGTTAGTTTTGACAGCCCAGAGTACACCGCAGACGTCGACGGAATTGGTGCACTGCGTCTGCTTGAGACAATTCGTATCTTGGGTTTGGAAAAGAAGACCCGCTTTTATCAAGCCAGCACCAGCGAGCTATATGGGTTGGTGCAGGAAACCCCTCAGAGCGAAACCACGCCTTTCTATCCCCGTAGCCCATACGCTGTTGCCAAACTCTATGCCTACTGGATCACAATTAATTACCGGGAAGCGTACGGTATCTATGCCTGCAATGGCATCTTGTTCAATCACGAAAGTCCAAGACGTGGTGAGACTTTTGTGACCCGCAAAATTACACGAGGATTATGTAACCTCGCCCAAGGACTAGATGGTTGTTTGTATTTGGGAAATCTGGATGCTCGACGCGATTGGGGCCACGCAAAGGACTATGTTCGCATGCAGTGGATGATGTTGCAGCAAGAAAAGGCCCGGGACTATGTTATTGCTACCGGCCACCAATACAGCGTACGCGATTTCGTTATTTGGTCGGCCGCCGCTTTGGGTGTTGCAGTCAGATTTGAAGGACATGGTCAAAGTGAGAAGGCCGTTGTTAGTTCCGTCAGCGGTTATGATGCCCCCGCGCTGAAAGTTGGGCAGGTAATAGTCAAAGTAGATTCTCGCTACTTTCGTCCAACGGAAGTCGAGACGTTGCTAGGCAATCCATCAAGAGCCAATACTGAACTGGGATGGGTGCCAGAAATCACTGCTCAAGATATGTGTCGAGAAATGGTCAGAAGTGACTTGGTTCAGGCCAAAAAAGACTCGATGCTTAAGCGCAATGGCTATGATGTAAAAGTTAGTTCGGAGTGATTCTTCAAGCCAAAATCACTTTCTGGCGATTAGATTCAAACTGATTGGGACTCCATACGGTCTGTAATCGCTAGTGTCATTGAAGAGTCCAAATGATGCAACCCTTTTGATATTCGAAAATCCGGCTGCGCTGAAGTATTCCAGCATGAATTCATGCGTCAACCCGATATAGTGAAAGTCAAAATCATCAATCTGACCGCCGTACATCATCCGCATAACGTGAAACCGCTCTGCGCTTCCGAGCTTTGGATCAAGGAATAGTCGACAAAGACTCTCTAGATCTGGAACGGAAAAATAGAACTCCCCGTTTGTGCTCAACACTCGGTGAATTCCCTGTAGTGTCATGAGGAAATGTTGCTGGCCAACATGTTCCATCACGTGTGATGCATATACCTTTGCGCAGCAGGCGCTGGGAAAGTCGCTGAGGTCGCGAACGTTCCCAACAAAATCAACACCCTCAAAATCCAGTGCATTCAGGATTTTCCAGCCTTCTTTTGTTTCTTTTCCGCCAATGTGAAGGTTGATCAACTCAGAAAATGCGGACGGTACTTGCTTTGTTTGCGGTATATCACTGCTGATTTTGGGTAACGCGACTTGCTCGGCACACGACTTTTGCCACATGCAGCGTAGGGCTGCCTCAAAATGCTGTGAAAACTGCAGGGCGTCAAAAATTGGTGACATCATTAGTCTGTCGCGCAAGCCAGCACGCAACTCGGCCAGACCCTGCACATTACTTGCGTGGTCAATGGCTCGTGCAACATAGTCATCCGGATCCGCCGCAATCCAATCGGGTAATCCGGCGTTCATCATGAGCCCAACGCCTTGTCGCGACAAAAAGCTATTGCCCTCCAGCGTTAACACCGGTACGCCCATCCAAAGGCTTTCTACACTGGTCGTTATTCCAGGGTATGGAAATGGGTCAAGGGCAATATCGATTTTGTGAAAAGGCAGCAAATAATCTACACGCGGTACGAGTCCCACGAGTGTCAAACGCCCTTCGTCGACGCCATGAAGCTTGAAACGGCTAAGTGTGTGTTGCCGAGTCTCAATGTCTCCGAGTTGAGGTGACTTTAGATACAACCGGCTTCCCCGCACGGCCAATAACACCCGGGACCATAGTGCCACGACAGCATCGTTGATCTTGGCTAGGTTGTTAAAACTGCCAAAGGTTATATATCCATTCTGCAACGCTGGCAGGAGGCCAACATGAACTTTGTCCCGTGGGGGGGTGAAGCATAGGTAACTTTGCGGAAGTCGCCAGACCGTCTCCGTGAAGTTATCTTCCTCAGACTCTGGCAAGGTCCAAGCATCGGCAAGAATGTAGTCGATTGCCGTTACACCGGTAGTTGCCAAGTAACCTAACCACGTAACTTGAACCGGGGCCGGATTCCAGGCAAATATGGGTAGGCGGTTATGAGCGGTATGGCCGGAAAGGTCAATCAAAATATCGATCTTGTCATCTCGAATGCGTTGGGCAAAGTCCTGGTCCGACAATCCCATCGCTGAAAACCAACTTTGGCAGTGGGACTTAAGCCGCAGAGCTACTTCGTCGTTCGAATTGAAAGTTGGATATGCAAATACTTCCAGTCGATCGAATGCATTGGACTCAAGAACGGCCAATACTCCTTCCAAAAAATGTCCCACAGGATGCTCGCGCATGTCGCCTGATACAAATCCGACACGCATCCTTCGATTGGGATCGGGGGAGCACTTCCAATTGCTAAATGGCTGCGCTCTTTGCATTGCTCTCGCGCCGTATTGTCTAGCCTCTGCAAGAAGGAGAGGGTGAGGCTGGTCAACTAGAAGATTGCCGGTAAACAGCAGATTGCTGTGGGCCGTATCGAAGAACGGGTCGATCACAAGGGCTCGACGATAACAGTCCAATGCTTCATCAAGACGTCCGAGGTCACTTAACGCAGTACCCAGATTATTGTGTGCCTTTGCGTCGTTTGGCTGAAGTTCAAGCACGCGCTGATAACACATGACTGACTCATTCAGCCGTCGCATGTCCTTAAAGACATTGCCCAGATTGCCATGCACTTCAAACAAGTCAGGCTGCAAACGTAATGCCTTGCGATAACTATCGATCGCCTGGTCAAACTGCCCGGTAGCGTGAAAAAGCACTCCCATGCCGCTGTGCGCATCAACATGATCGGGTTGAAGAACGATCGCTTGGCGATAGTTAGCCAAGGCTTCCCCGTACTGTTCGAATTGGTGCAGGGCACTACCCAACTGGAAATGTGCGTTCGCCTTGTCAGGGCTTAGTTCCAACAATATGCGATAGCACTTTATCGCATCATCCAATCGCCCAATTTCTTTAAACAGCAGGGCTAAATTACGGTGTACTTCGACGTAGTTGGGTCTGATTTCCAGCGCTTGTCGGTAGCTCGCGATTGCCTCGTTGCTGCGCCCTAGATTCTCCAATGCACTTCCCTGCGCGGCAAGAGCGTCCGGAAAATCGGGTTTGAGAGCAAGCGCATGTTGGTAGTCAACTATCGCGGCAGCGGCTTGCCCAAGGCGAAGATGCGCATTGCCCAAGTTGTAGTAAACAGCAGCGGAGTCTGTCTTGTACTCTAGAGTCTTCTCGAATGCTGCCAGTGCCATTTCGGTATCACCGCGGTCAAGCAAAATGGTGCCGCGATTAAAGTGCGCGCGCGCCAGTTCAGGCATTGCGATTGTGGCCGCCTCGTAGCATCGCAAGGCTTCATCTATTTGACCTTGCTGCTCCAGCGCAATTCCGTTTTCAAGCAGCCGATTCGCTTCTAACGCGGGGGTTATGCCTTCCCTGCTGCCATCCTCAACACTACTATTCATATAGGAAACTCCGGCACTTAGATTGCGATAGAACAGACCCATTATTTCTATCCTAGGTTTTTTGGAAACCGACCGAGTCTTCGCACCATTTTTGCCACATTTCACGTAACGCTGACTCGAAATGCTGGGCAAATTGCGGTGCATCAAAAATCGGTGATGTGCGCAGTCTCTGGCGCAAATTGCTTCGTAAAGCTGCTAATCCGTGTAGGTCGTTTGTGTGCGCAATAGCTCGCGCGACGAAGTCGTCCGGGTCAGTGGCAATCCAGTCCGGCAATCCGGCATTAGTCATAAGCCCCACGCCCTGGCGCGACAGGAAGTTATTGCCAGCCAAGGTGAGCACTGGAACGCCCATCCATAAAGCCTCGACAGTTGTCGTGATGCCAGGATAAGGAAATGGATCTAGCGCGACATCTACTGCACTGTACGGCTCAAGATATTGTGCTCTGGGCACACCTGCCATTAGGACTATGCGATCATCACTGACGCCATGCGCCACAAAGCGACTCAGCGTCCTAAGCCGTACAGAATTTTCAAAAAGTTGATGGGATTTGAGCAGCAGACGGCTTTGAGGAATGGCAATCAGAACTTTGGCCCACAACTCAACAGTGCTGTCACTTAGTTTTGCCAAATTATTGAAGCTGCCAAATGTTACATAACCGCGTTGTATTGCGGGAAGCGGGCTAACTTCCGTATTCTGAGTCGGAGGTGTAAAGCAAAGGTAGCTTTTCGGTAGCCGCCAGAATTTCTCCGTGAAATTAGCCTGGTCCTCCGCTATCAACGTGGAGGCGTCACCGATGACGTAATCAATAGCCGCGACACCCGTTGTTGCAAGATAACCCAACCAGCTAACCTGAATGGGTGCGGGTTTCCAAGCGAACACAGGAAGGCGATTTTGTGCCGTGTGGCCAGAAAGATCCACCAAAATGTCAATTCCATCTTCGCGAATGCGTTGGGCCAAACTCTGATCGCTCAAGCCAACTACAGAACACCAGCTATCGCAACTGACTCTAATTCGGTCAGTGACTTCATCATTGAAGGAAGTGCTCGCATAAGCGTAGAGCCTCAGGCGATCAGCCGCTCCGGCTTTTAAGGCTGCAAGTGCACCCTCTAAAAAACTGCCGACTGGGTGTTGGCAGAAATCCCCAGAAACCAGCCCCACACGCAATTGCTTTTTTACCAGTCTCTCATTGTCCCAACTGGTGTACGGAGCTGCCAATCTCGCCACCATGGCCCCAAAACGCCGGGCTTCCTGCAATGGCGGCGTGTCGAGTTTTACATCCAGCAGGTTATATGTGAGCAGCAAATTGCTGAACGCAAGTGTGTGGTCAGGTCTGATCTCCATCGCGCGGCGAACACTGGCTAATGCGTCCTCAAACTGGCCAATATCTTTCAGGATCGCCCCCAGGTTCATGTGCGCGTCAGCATGATCTGGCTTAAGCTCAATTGCCTTTCGAAAACTTGCCGCTGCTTCATCAATTTGCCCAAGCTTGGACAGCGCAGCACCAAGGTTGTTGTGCGCGTCGACGTAGTCTGGTTCTAATTCCAGAACTCGACGGTAGTTCGCAACGGCGCTCGCAAATTGTCCGAGATTTTGGAATACGTAGCCCAGGTTGCTTTGCGCTTCAACATAACTCGGTTCAATCTCCAGGGCTTTTTCAAAGGCGGCAACTGCCGCGATCAAATGTCCTGCAGTTACCAGAGCAACACCGAAATTGAAGTGCAGCTCAGCCAAACCGGGGGCGATTTCAATTGCCTGACGATGGCTGGCGAGTGCCTCATCAATTTGCCCCATTTTCATCAGAACAGCTGCTAAATTGCTGAGAGTTTCAGCACTTTCTGGACGCAATTCAAGTAATCGCCGGTAGCTCGATGCTGCCTCTTCAAATCTATTGAGGCTCTTCAAGACATCAGCAATGTTGTGATGCACTTCAGCGTAATCCGGTTTGAGTATGAGGGCCTGGCCAAAACTTTCAAGCGCCTCGGAACTCTGACCAAGACTCTCTTGCGCGCACCCAAGCGCGACGTACACATCCACAAATTCCGGCTTCAGCACAAGCGCTCGTCTGTAGCTCTCAACTGCAGCTTCCGTGTTACTTAGCTGCAGTTGGGCATTCCCCATGTTGTAGTGCGCTGCGGCTGAATCGGGTTTGTACTGAACAGCTTGCACGTAGGCGCTCAATGCATTGAGTGCGTCTCCTTTGTCCAGCAGGATGTTGCCCCGGTGGAAGTGTGCGCGCGCCATTTCCGGCACCATTGCCACCGCAGCCTCGTAGCGTTGCATGGCTTGATCAATTTCTCCATTTTGCTCAAACGTTATCCCTTCCTCAAACGCTCGCTCAGCGCCTTGCTGGTTACGTATCAAGTCAGATTCGTTGACAACGCTGTGGTGAGGCTGAGCTTTAAACATTCGATCAAATCGCTCCATCGGTTGATTGGTGATTAGGTGATAATTAGAAGCCAATTACTTCAAACGTTGAAGAGAGCGATCGGAGAATCATGATACTAAGTTGGTTCGATGCTACCGAGGCAAAGAAATTTGGTGATGCTCTCGCACATTTCTTTGTTGAGAAAATTCCTCCTGCCTCGCAAATCGGTGACAAGGCATTCGCCCAGAAGTCCGACAAAGTACTCCACCAGATGGCTGATCAAGTCAGCCGGTTCAAACTGACGAATAAGTTGAACACTTACAAAAAAGCGCAGCTCGGGAGTGCATTCAAGTGGTCACTCATCGATGCAGGCATCGGGCCTGAATATGCGGACGACTTGACCAAATGGCTAATGCTTCGTCTGGGATGACTTTGAGACGAAATGCGCTCAGATTTATCGACAAATATGTCACTTTTTGACCTCGATATCTGCAATGGCGAAGCTTTTTTGCTAAAAATCACTGGTTTTCGTCAAAATTCCCGGTTGCAGAGCCCGTATTTAATTGGCACGAAATCTGCATAAGTTGGCCGTTCCCTTTTCTTTATTTCTCACCTAAGGAGCTACATATGAAGCGTTCTGTACAAAAGGGTTTTACCCTTATCGAGTTGATGATCGTGGTTGCGATTATTGGTATTTTGGCGGCCGTTGCGTTGCCAGCGTATCAAGACTATATGGTTCGCGCAAAGGTTTCGGAAGCCGTTTTGGCTGCCTCTTCTGGCCGCACCGCTATTGCTGAAACTTTCTCGCAGAAGGCGACGATGGCGTTGAGTCAAGCGTCGATGGGCGTGCAGCCACAGTCTTCAAAGTATGTTGCGTCCGTTGATTACGCGGTGGGTACCACCACTTTGATTGGTAACGTTACTGTGACTCTGAAGACCGATGCAACTCTCGGTTTGGGCACCGCAGGCGGCAAGACCATGATCTTGAGAGGGACTGGCGAAACTAGTACTGGCAAGGTTGATTGGTCGTGTGGCAAGGGAACCATTGACGCGAAATACTTGCCAAGTTCTTGCAAAGATTTCTAATCTTTTTGATTTTTAATCTGATTGAAGCCCCTTGGCATTGCCAAGGGGCTTTTTCGTTGGCGCGCAATATGCGAACCCACTACATTCTTGCCGTCGCGGCAGTCGTCATAAGCGCGATCGTCATCGCTATCTATTGGCCTGGTTTGCAGGGTGGTTTCTTTTTCGACGATGGGCCAAGCATTCTGCAGGCAGACGGAGTGCAACTCCAATCCTTGTCGTCCGACTCGCTTCATCAGGCTTGGAGTAGCGGGGGCGCGGGACCATCTGGGCGGCCAGTCGCTCAATTGACCTTTGCGCTTAATCACTACTTCAATGGTTTCGAACCCTTTGCATTCAAAGCGACCAATCTCGCTATCCATCTTATTTGTGGATTCCTGGTATTCGGGCTGGCGAACCATCTGATTCGCGCTACGTCGCACTTAGCGAAAAGTCGGCCCATCCTATTTGCACCTGTTGGTGTGGCGTCCATGTGGCTGCTGCATCCAATCCAACTGCTTCCGGTACTGCATGTTGTGCAGCGCATGACCAGCCTGTCGGCCTTGTTTCTCCTTGCTGCCTTGTTGCTGCATATAAGCGCGCGTGAGCCGAATGAACGTTTCGGAACTTTGAAACTGTTCGTGGCTTGGGCGGTACTGTGGCCCTTGTCCTTTTTAAGCAAAGAAACCGGCGCCTTATTTCCGCTTTTTGTATTGGCCTGGGAAATGATTGTGAGAAGGCACGCGTTTGGGCAGCTTGACCGCTTTGCACTTGCATTTGCAGCCTTGGTTGGTTCAGCCATGCTGGCAACCATGGCCTATGGGCTATCGCCGCGCGGGCAATGGCTATGGTCCGGCTATGATTTGCGTAGCTTTTCAGTTGTCGAAAGAGTGCTGACTGAAGGCCGCGTGCTTTGGTTCTATCTCCGGCTTATTCTGCTTTCCCAGTTTGAGTTATTTGGTCTGTACCACGACGACATTGAACTCTCGACAGATTTGGTCGCACCATGGACCACTCTGCCAGCATTGGTTGGTCTGGGTGGTCTTGTTTGGCTGGCGTGGCGGGCCAGAATACGCGCACCGCTCCTGTCATTCGGAATTGTCTGGTTTTTTATTGGGCACCTGTTGGAGTCAACCGCGCTCCCGTTGGAAACTGCGCATGAGCATCGCAATTATTTACCCCTTTTTGGTGTCTTACTCGTAGGCGCTTGGGCGCTTGAGCGCGCGAGACAGCTTGCAGGAAACTATCAAACAGTTGGCACAACACTCGCAGCGGTGATGCTTGTCAACGTGACCTTTGTAACTGCGCTTCGGTCGCACCAATTCGAGGAAGACGGACGACGCACACAGATTGAGGCACAGCACCATCGAAGCTCGGCGCGTGCGCAATTCGACGCCGGCCAGTTTATGGCGGATCGGGGCGATGCGCAGTCGAGTGCCTCCCCAAGCTTCCACTTCGCAGCGGCACATCTGCAACTGAGTTGTAACCTTGCCCTAGACGGCAAAATGTGCTGGCTCGGTTTGATAAATCTAAACTGCCAGGCCGGTGAGCCGCTACCTCCAGATTGGACGCGGGAACTGTCACGTCGTCTGCGTGAAACTCCCTTCGCGCCTGCGGACAGAAATGTGCTGTACGGATTGAAGGAAATGGCAATTGCGGGAAAAATCTGCCTCAGCCGACCCGAGATCGACGGCTTATTTGCTGCCGCACTGGCCAACTCCAGCGTGACTCCGGCCGTTCAAGCGATGTTGCATTCGTGGCATGCAGACTATCTTTGGTTGCGCGAAAACGATATGGTTGCGGCCCGTCATGCGCTCGGGCAGTCTCTAATACTCAACCCGGGAAATGCGAGCAATCGTCTGAAGTGGGCGCAACTGTTGTTTATTGCTGGCGAACATGATGCTACAGCGAAGTTGCTGTTGACGCTACGCGGCGAGAATTTGTCCGGCGAGGAGCGCAAGACGTTGGCAGAGTTGGCCGCGGCGATTAACATCAATCCCTAATGACTCCCACATAACAACACAGATGCCCCCATCTTCCTTCGTCACTGTCGTTATCCCCGCCCGCAACGAAGCAGTTGGGTTGGCAAGTTTGTTGCCCGTCTTGGGACTACATTTGCCGCAAGGTGCTGAGATCATTGTCATCAACGATGGGTCTAGTGACGATACTCTTCAGGCATGTGCCGCCAACGCTGTAACGGTGTTGAGTCACCCCTACCCAAAGGGCAATGGAGCGGCCATCAAAACGGGAGCGCGTGCTGCAAAGGGGGATGTACTCGTATTTATGGATGCAGACGGTCAGCACAAGCCAGAAGACATTCCCGCGCTCTTGGAGAAGTTCAACGAAGGCTACGACATGGTTGTCGGTGCGCGCCAATCCGGTTCGCAAGCGGGTTTGCACCGTGCAGCAGCCAACGACGTTTTTAGCCGCTTTGCCAGCTGGATGGTGATGCAACCTATCGCGGATTTGACATCTGGTTTCCGGGTGGTACGGGCCCGGCGATTTCGCCAATTCCTGTATTTGCTGCCCAACGGGTTTTCGTATCCTACGACGATCACCATGAGTTTTTTTCGCGCGGGTTACAGCGTTGCCTATGTACCCATTCACTCGCCACGGCGCAGCAGCGGCACCAGCCACATTCACCCGCTGCGCGATGGCGTGCGTTTTCTGTTGATCATCATCAAGATCGGCACGCTGTTCTCACCCCAAAGGTTGTTCTTACCGGTCAGTGCAGGTTTCTTTCTAACTGGAGTTGCCTACTACGCCTACACCTACCTCACTGCTGGGCGTTTCACCAATATGAGCGCCTTGCTCTTCATCTCTGCAATCTTCACATTTCTGGTGGGGATAGTGTCAGAACAAGTGTCGGCGTTGCACTTCAAAGATATCGACACCAGCAACAGTGAAGGCCCATAGCGTGAACGTCTTGCTGAGTAGTTCCTCCTACCCGCAAAACGCGCAGGACTGGCGTAGCCGCTTCATTGCCAATATGGTGGCTGCCCTGGCGCGGCAGAGTGGTCTTCGCGTGTCAGTATGGGCTCCGCCGGGCGACTTGCCGAAAGATACCACGCGGGCTGGTACGGCTTCAGATGCAACTTGGCTTGCAGGCTTGGCTACTCAGGGGGGTATGGCACACCTGCTGCGCACGCGACGGGTATTGGCGTTAAGCACGGTGTTTTCGTTTCTGTTGCGCCTGCACAGAGCCTACCGACGCGACCCCATTGACGTGGTACATGCCAACTGGCTGCAAAACGCGCTACCTTTATGGGGCACGCGTACTCCAGCGCTCATCACTGTACTGGGAAGCGACTTTGGCCTGTTACGCCTCCCCGGCATGCGTCTCGTGCTGCGAGCGATGCTGCGTCAACGTCGTGCCATTTTGGCGCCCAATGCCGAATGGATGGCGCCAACCTTGCAACAGATTTTTGGGGACTTAGCCGAAGTGCGGACGGTTCCGTTTGGCGTGGATGATGCGTGGTTTGACGTGGTCCGCGTTCCCGCAATCGACAGCGTGCACCACTGGATCGCTGTTACCCGCCTCACACACGCCAAGCTCGGCGACCTGTTCACCTGGGGCGATGGGCTCTTTGGGCCAACGCGGCAGTTGCACTTATTTGGCCCTATGCAAGAGACCGTGGAGATCCCGTCGTGGGTGCACTACCACGGACCTACCCATCCGGCAGAGTTGCTGCAAAAGTGGTTTCCGATGGCGAGAGGTCTTATTACTTTAAGCCGCCACGACGAGGGGCGCCCACAGGTAATGCTGGAAGCGATGGCGGCTGGGTTGCCCGTGCTGGCCAGCGACTTGCCAGCGCACCGCGATATGCTGCAACACCAGCAGACGGGTTGGTTGGCGACTACCCGCTTGGAGGTTGAGCAAGGGTTGAACTGGTTAGAGCGACCGGAAAATAGTCGACTGACAGGCGAATTGGCGCGCCAATGGATCAAAGCATCTATTGGTACGTGGGATGATTGTGCCAACCGGTATGCCCAAGCCTATCGAGATCTGCAGGAACCACCGGCATGAAGAAAAAGCATGTCTTGTTGTTGGGCGGCACCGGCTTCATTGGTGGTGCGTTGGTGAACCGCTTGCACAAGGAAAAAGTGCCCGTGCTGGTGGTCGGCCGTGCAGACGTGGGCAGCTTGCTACAGGTATTGCCAAGCTGCAGCACCGTGGTCCATCTGGCGAGCGCGACTACACCCGGTTTGTCGTCTGAGCAACCAGCCTTGGAGCAGAGCAACATAGACCTGACACGGCGTCTTGTGGAATGCCTGAGCGCGCAGACTGAAACACACCTTATCTACTTTTCTTCAGGTGGAACCGTGTACGGGAATCCAGCGCGGCTACCGGTGACCGAAGAGGATACCCTTGCGCCAATGTCTCCTTATGGGATGGCAAAGGCTGCACAGGAGTCTGTTTGCCAGGAGCTGCGAGATATTGGCCATGCGGTAACTATCCTTCGGCCTTCAAATGCCTACGGGCCGGGGCAAAGTCTGCGCGATGGCTTTGGTCTTGTCCGCACCATGCTTGAACATGCCCACATGGGCACGCCTCTCGAGATTTGGGGCGATGGGGAAAATGTGCGCGACTTTGTCTACATTGATGACATCGTGGAGGCGACCGTACGGCTGATCCAATCGCCTCAAGACAGCGGCACCTACAACCTGGGCAGCGGGAAAGGTCATACCATCAACCAGGTCAAAAACCTGGTCGAAATGGCGTGTAACGGGCCTGTAAAAACCATTCATCGTCCAGCACGGGGCATTGATGTTCGCAGCGTGGTGCTCGACATTTCCCGTCTCACTATGCAATTGGACTGGGAGCCGAAAATGGATCTGACCCAGGGAGTTGCGCGTACGCTGGATTGGCTGCAACGGCGACCTGCTGGAATAGGTTCATGGGCGCCCAACGACTAGCTGCGGTCAAATGATCCAGCCGCCATTGGTTTCCGTGTGCATTGCCAACTACAACGGCATGGCAGTAATTGACGACTGCATACGGTCAGTGATCGTGCAGAGTGGCGAAGTTAATGTAGAAATTTTGGTCCATGACGACGCTTCAAGTGATGGATCGTCAGCACATATCCGAGAACATTACCCGCAAGTCAAGTTGATTGAAAGCCCGAAAAATGTTGGGTTTTGCATTGCCAATAACCGGATGGCGGCCGCAGCGCAAGGGCAATACATTCTGCTGCTGAACAATGACGCGGTGCTTTACCCGGACGCGCTGGAAACATTGTTTTTGGAGGCCCGTCAGCTCGATACGCTCGCCATACTCAGCCTACCTCAATACGATGCCGGGAGCGGCGAACTGATAGATCGGGGATGCTTGCTGGATCCATTCTTCAATCCGGTGCCGAATCTCGACCCCCAGCGCAGGGATGTCGCTATGGTGATCGGCGCTTGTTTGTGGATACCGACGGCCATGTGGCACGAGCTCGGAGGGCTGCCGGAGTGGTTTGAATCGATTGCCGAAGATATGTACCTCTGTTGCAGAGCAAGGCTAGCCGGTTACGCTGTCAGGGCGTTGACAACGTCTGGCTATCGTCATTGGCAGGGAAGCAGTTTTGGTGGCAATCGGGTGACTAACAACCAGTTGGTTTCAACTTTCCGTCGGCGTGCATTGTCCGAAAGGAACAAGAGCTTCGTAATGGTCTTGACCTGTCCTGCCCCTTTTCTTCAAGTCATCGTTCCCATTCATATAGTGTCTCTTCTATTGGAAGGGATTTTCCTCACGCTCTTGCGACGTGACATGCGCATTTTCAGAGTTGTGTATTTACCAGCTCTGGCCGAGATGGTGAATAGGAGGCAATTCCTTATTGGGGTGAGAAGCAGCATTCAAAAGAAGAGAACGATTCGCTGGCAGAATTTCTTTGCGGCGTTCACTTTTAAACCCCAAAAGGCAAGCCTGCTGCTGAAACACGGAGTACCGCATCTAAGTTAATGTGTTTCAGCTGGTTTGGCTAAGGATCCAACGAACAACCTTGCGTAAGCGGGGATACTTTTTCAACCACACTGCCAGCTTCCCCAACAAGATCCATCCATGGTAGGAAAACACCCAGCGCAGATCGCGGCCCAATGAGCGTTGTTGCGTGGGACCAAATGGTTGAGAAGCTGGCTTTGTAAAAGCGGAAACTGCAGACTGCCCATTCTTGGCGCGCAATGTCGCTTCAAGAAATTGAGTCCCATATTTACGGTCCGGCTCCAGGTGGCATCCCTCAGCCCATTCGTTCCAGGCGTTGATGAAAACAAAGCGCTCGCTTCCCGGAAAATCCAACCGTGTTTTCTTGACGCTTTCTGCGAGCCAATATTCGTAGTTGGCCGGGGACCCGCCAAGCACAATGACAGCACGATTCCCTGTTCTGGGCGTATTGTCCCAAGACGGGAATACACTTCTGTGGACATCGCTCGGGTTGTAGCGGCGTTCGATATAACTCTTGGCGACCGCCTCATATTCCACAATGTTGCCGCGAAAAGGCTCGTAGAAGGGGACTTGCTCAGCTACATTTTTGCACTGCATGTTGTGCGGCGGGAATTCGACTCCGCAATCAAAGCCAAACTGAATGTAGTCTTCGTTGCCATGTGTCAGAGCTGCGCACAAGTGAATTTCACCGATGCCAATGGTTCTGCAGTAGTCTCTCCAAACACGGGCAGTTTTTTTTGCATCCGGCAAATGCTGAGGGCGGTACACGATCAGAAACGGTTTACCGTCAATTCGGATATACCGGCTGTCAGAAAAAAATGGAACGAGACCTTTTATGAAATTCAAGTCATCGTCTGCAAGATAGCGTTGCGCGATTAGTATTTCGTGCTCCGCCGCATCCCATCGGCGGGTCCAGTTTTCGTTCGCCCAGCATAGACAAAATGGCATGTCACTTTCTGGGTCCGCCAACATGTCGTCGAGCGGCCGGTTGAGCAACCGAGTGCCAGAGAACCAATAATAGTGGTAGCAAAAACCGTCTATACCGAACTGCTTCGCGATACGGATTTGATCGTGGCGTGTGTCCTGAACGCGGAGATCATAGAAGCCGAAATCTGTCGGTAAATGTGGCTGGTCATGGCCATCAAACAGGGGCCTGGCCTTCGTCACGTTCGTCCACTCGGTAAATCCCTTACCCCACCAAGCATCGTTTTCGGCAATTGGATGAAATTGCGTCAAGTAGAACGCAATAAACCGTGGAGTGACAGCCGTCTTCTGTAGACCGTTTTGCCCTCTGCTTGCTGATGACTCCATCATAAGTTGCTTACCACCGATCAAAGGCGAATGCCCATACGCGCCAGGAATTGGGCAATTCTGTGGCGCGTATTCAAGCTCAAGAAGGAAATCAGGTAACCCAAAACTGGATTACCCTTGGCCCCATTGCTAAAGGAGCTGGCTATGGGCGGTGGTACCGGCTGTGCAGCGAGCTGCAATCCATTACCTGGCGCCGCGTTCGGAACGGCCTTGATAACAACTTGATAGACAGTTCCGAATTTGTTGGAGCCAAGAGCCGATTTGGTAGCAGACGAGAGTCTGCGCCATTGCTGTGCGAATTCCGTTTGTTCAGGAGTCTTAACCACATAGTCAACCTCGATGATTTTCAACCCCGCATCGTTGAACAACTGTTGCATATTCTTTATGCAAAAAAAACGTATGTGGGTTTTGTCGAGTAATCCCCATGGTTGGTAGCCAAAATCACTTGCCAATAGACATGCAATGACCGCGTTGTGGCCCACGTGCGGCAATGACAACACGACGCATCCACCGTTTGCGAGCAGTGCTTCCAGTTTGCTCATTGTTTGCCAGGGGTTGTATAAGTGTTCAAGCACATCGCCAGCGACGATCACGTCAAATTTATCTGAATCCTTGACGGTCTCTGGCCAAGTCGGATCGTTCAAATCGCATGCGTGAACGCTTTCGCAGTGCGGTGCGACGAGTTCAATGGCCTTTTCATCCAGCTCTAGCGCCACGACGCGGCAACTATTGCCTTTCAACAAGCGGGTAATCATCCCGGGTCCCGATCCCAATTCAAGGACTCGTTTATTAGCCCCCACCATACGCACAACTTTGCTGGGCGCAGAGTTCGCTTTCACCTCATATTCATACTTATGCAATTGCTTTGCCATTGTGATTCCTTCAAATGCTTTTCGTTCTAGTCGTAGGTCCTAGCATGCGGGACCAGTCTGTGACCGAGACTTCTTCGCCATGGAACTGCCGAAAGCGATGCCGGGGACCTCGATAAATCGATAGGTCAATTCGGCCAGCAAGAGAAGAGGCACCAACAAAACTATGAAACAAGCAAAATATGCATACGCCCCAACCTGCGGAATAAGCAGTGCGTACACGTCTTGCAGGGCGCTCTTTAGCAGAACAATTGCAATGGGATGAAGAAGGTAAATGCTGTAACCTCGTTCGCCCAAATACTCAAAAAAACGATTGGCACACCATGGACTGGGTCTCGTACTTTTCCATAGACAGAGCGAACCAAATCCAAGGCCCCACACTATCGCTTCATCCTTCCATTGAAATAGCACGCTACCCGGCTTAGCGAACATTAGAGCGCCCAGTGTCACCACTGAAAATGCGGGAACCAGCCATCGAATGGTGGTTGATGACTTGTCTGCGTGTGCTGCCACGCGAAAAGCAAGTATTCCGAAAACGAAGTAGCACAGGTTTGCTGGAAATGAAAAATAAGCCCAGTTGTACCCATATTGCGAAACATGGCTCTCGAAATGTGTCTGCAAAGTCGACCGAGCGGCATAGGTTACCGTCACACTGAGAAGTAAAAGTACAAGTGTTGCCGGCATGGATCTGACAGTTAACAGAAAGACGGGGAAAATGGCGTAGAACAGCATTTCTACGCCGACTGTCCACCCGCCTTTGATGATGCCGACCCAAGGTGCAAATCCAAATGTGAAGGTTAGATTCAGCACCATGGTTTCAAGGCTTTGTTCGAAAATTTGCCAACGGAAGGCTTTCCAAAGAACCATGCCCGCCAGAATGCAGTAGTACAGCGGCGCGATGCGAAAAAATCGTTTGACGAAGTACTCCAATGCCCACGATTGGCGATGCAACGTTGATTCTGTCGAGTGCATCAGCGAAAAAGCGCTGATTACAAAGAACAAATGGACACCATTTCCGAAATCGCTGGCGATGAAGCCGAATTCGTCCGGCGCTGCAATTTTTGACCAAATGCACAAGGTGATACATGACAACTGCCAGGGCTGCGATGCCGCGAAGGCCGTGAATCCCAGGCAACATCCGATTGGCGGGTATGACGCTCGCGTGGGGAGCGCCGGGGTTGAAAAAGTAGGCGGACAATTTACTACCAGCGGGACTTTTGCCAATACACGCCGACCCCATCAATCTCTTTGATCAGGTCGTCAATTCCACGTAATTTTCGGAAGTCGTCAACTGCCTTGCGACATCCTTCCACTACTCGGTAGTCATCCACGATAACAAACCCGTGCGGGGAGAGTTTGTCATACAGATGGCGCAATGCATCAATAGTAGATTCGTACATGTCCCCGTCGAGGCGCAGCAGTGCCAAGCGTTCAATCGGGGCAGTCGGTAAAGTATCTTTGAACCATCCTTTGAGAAACATAACCTGATCATCCAGCAGGCCGTATTTTGCAAAATTCTGCTTTACGGCATCAAGTGAGACCGCGAGATCGGCATAGGTGTGAAAGGCATCATCTGCGTCTGCTGGGTATACCAATGGGTCCGGGGGGGGCAGCCCTTCAAAAGAGTCGGCGAGCCACACCCGGCGGTTCTTTACTCCATAGGTATGAAAAATGGCGCGCATATAGATACATGCCCCTCCGCGCCAGACTCCAGTTTCAATGAAATCACCCGAAACACCGCTGAAAATAACGTTTTCAGCAAGTGCTCGCACGTTGTTCATGCGCCGTGTGCCGATCATGGAGTGCGCTTTAGAGGGCCAGTCCCAGCCGTACTCTCGCAGTTCTGCGTTGAACTGTCCGCTACCCAATGCCTTTAGCGGTGGATCGTCATAAATGCTTCCAGTTAGGCAATTTGCGATCAGCTGTAAATACTGGAGGCGGACACGACGCAAACCTCCAAAGTGAGCAAAAAAAATGTATGAACGCAAAATGCGATACAACGTGCGAACTTTGCGTTCAAATCTCAGATCCGAAATCATTCTGGGTTGCCCTCAAAGTGACTAGAACTTCTTCTTTTTGCATCAGCGAAAAGGTATAGCTGTTTGTCCATTTCAGTAAGCTCGGCAAGCAAATTTAAAACGGTCGATGACATTTCTTCACTATGCGGTCGGGCGGGTAAGTCATTGAGCCTTGGGATGCGTGAAGGCACCGGAATATACAGCTGCTTCAGAATTATCGAAGCGTCTGAGTCAAAGGTTTCAGTAAAGCCGACGTGAGAAAACTCAGCCAAGTGGTCCTTTGCCAACTGGAGAAGTTCGGTGTTGGAGAAACTGTCGATAGATCTTTGCTCGAACTGACAATATCCGTATGCCAATTGCCAGACTTGATTGTTCCAAACCTGCATCTTGTGAAAAGGATCCTCAAGGCAAACGGTCAAGAAGTCGGCAAGGGTATGGCTATGTGCAAGTTCAAAAATCTTGTACTCTGATGGATCGCGACTTTGACAAAAATAATAGAACGAAAGCACTCGTTCAACGGGATCCCGCAGAAAGGTAAAGGAAAAACGATTGTGCATGAGTGGCTTTGCAAATTGGTAGCCAATATGCCCTGATACAAAACCGACATCCTGAAAGTCCTGTGGCCTTCCGTTCCAGCAGTCACCATGACTGGTCAAATTGCTCCCGTAGTATTGGCGTGCTAAATGGATGACGGAGGTGCCAGCAGTTTTCTGAATGTGGAGGAACAGCGCTTTAACCTGTCCTGCAGCTTTTCTCTTCTTGAAAGGATTGAACATCATCGTGGGGCATCATTCCATCGAATACTTGCACGGCTCCCAAAATCAACACTGGAGATTCCGCTATGGGAGGCATCATCGACCACGCGAAATACTTCCGCATTTGCTATGCCGTGAAGCGCAAATTCAATGCCGGCCAAACTTCCAAAGAGCGAGACACTCATAAAGTAAGTTCCTGGGTTCAGCACGCAGTTGAATTCGAACTCCACCTCGACGGAGGTTCCGGCGCAAACGTTAGATATCCCTTCAACTGGCCCAGGCGCTGAATAGGCACCTCCCAGATCCATTAGTCCTGCAGTTTTAATCAAAAATGCGAATCGAACATTGGAGGCGTCTTTAGTGAATCGGATCTGAAAAACACAACGATACCTGTGACCTGGCAGCAAGTGATTTACCCGTTGTCCAGACGCACAGAGAATATGCACTGCGTCAATCAATGCACCGTTCGGCTCATACGACACTTGCGCCGCCGACTTGAAGTCCGGATCGTATGCTTCAACGCCAGATTTGGAACTACCTTCACTGTCAAATGTTGGCATAGTCTGGACCGTTACGCTCTCATTTCGAACAGTCAGTCGACTTCCTCGCAACTCCTGGCGCAAAGTTTCGCGCGTATCGGATGTGGCCGTCAGCAAGACCTGCGCCTGCTTTGCGACAAGTTCCGGCTTGCCAATAAGCAGGACCTCCCCGTCGTCCACCAAAATGGCCTGATTGCAGAATCTGACGACCTGCTCCATATCGTGTGTCACGAGAAGTATGGTGCACCCGGAGTCGCGAAGCTCCCCAATGCGACGAAAACAGCGGGACCTAAAGCCAGCATCCCCAACCGCAAGTGCTTCGTCTACGACCAATATTTCCGGATCGACGCTTACGGCGGTCGCAAACGCAAGTCGCAAATACATGCCACTTGAGTAAACCCTTACCGGTTGGTCGATGAACTCACCAATGTCTGCGAATGCCGCGATTTGGTCAAATCGGTGTGACATCGTTTCCTTGCTGATGCCTAAAACTGCACCTTGAAAGAAAACGTTTTCGCGGCCTGTGAAGTCCGGATTGAATCCGGCACCCAACTCTAGCAGTGCGGAAATGCGTCCCGCAACGTTGACGCTACCTTGCGTGGGCTTGAGGATGCCGCAAACGAGTTGCAGCAGGGTGCTTTTCCCCGAGCCGTTACGCCCAACAATGCCGACGAAGTCTCCCTTCTTTATGTCAACGGAAACGTCTTTTAAGGCGGTAAATTCTCGGTAGTAGCGCTGCCGTCCCAGTGCCAAGGTTTGTTTGATTCGGTCGCCCGGGTGACCAAATATGCGATAAGTTTTGGTCAAATTTCTGACCGAGATGGCAATATCAGAGTGCATCAGCGAACTCGTCCCGGACATGCTCGAAGTAAGCGTGACCCAAAATGGCGGCACCCAGGCAGAACCCAAACGTCACAGCCCATGTGTCCCAGCGAATTGGCTGTTCAGCAATGACCGAGCGCGTGGTTTCAATCACCATACCCAAAGGGTTGTAGCGATAAAAGGGCTGTAGAACTGCGGGTACCGCACTCACCGGATAGAACACCGGCGACAAAAACATCAGCATTTGCACGAACATCGGAACGACTTGGGTCATGTCTTTGATAAACACCCCCCATGCTGCGACAAACCAAGACAGACCAAGGGCAAGCAACACTGCGGGAAGCAGCAGTAGCGGAAACAGCAGTATCTGCCAATGCAACCCACCAGTAAAGGCCAGCGCCACCAGCAATATCGAGAAATTAAATGCTCCATGCACCAACGCTGCGCCCAGTGGCACCAGTGGAAGAATTTGCACCGGGAAAATAATTTTTTTGACAAAACTTGCGTAGCTACGTACGGCGCCCGGCGCGCGTGAAACGGTTTCTGCGAATATATTAAAGCTAATAAGCCCGCTATACAGCAGCAGCCAGAAAGGCAAGTCGCCCGTCTGCTGCGGCCACCGAGCCTGAAATATCTGGCCAAACACGAAGGCAAAAATGACGAGCATGAATAAGGGGCTGAGGAACATCCACAGCACACCAAACATCGCACCCCGGTAGCGCAACAGCACGTCGCGCTTGATGAGTTGTCCGAGCAGGTAGCGGTGCTGCCAGATGTCAGACACGATACGCCAGGGGTTCCAAACGATGGTGCTCATGGCCCAGTGATCACCCCACGTGCTTGCAGATGTTGTATCACTTGTGCAACGCATGCTTCAAGCGGCAGGAATCCGGTCTCGACGACCAACTCAGCATCAAGGGGCTCTTCATAGGGAGAAGAGATGCCGGTGAACTCGCTGATTTCTCCAGCGCGCGCTTTGCGGTACATGCCTTTCACATCACGACCTTCACAGACGTCCAATGAACAACGGCAGTACACCTCAATAAAATCACCGTCGGCCATCAGTCGTCGTACCCGATCTCGGTCCGCGCGAAAAGGGGAAATGAACGCCGTGAGCGCAATCACGCCCGCCTCGACGAACAATTTGGCGGTTTCCCCGACTCTCCGAATATTTTCTGCGCGTGCGCTTTCCGAAAAACCCAGATCGCCGCACAGTCCATGGCGTACGTTGTCTCCGTCCAGCACGAACGTGCGACACCCTATTGCGTGGAGTCGTTCCTCAACAGCATGGGCCAGCGTGGACTTGCCAGACCCCGATAGTCCGGTCAACCAGACCACAACACTGCGATGCCCGTTGAGTCGCTGCCTCGCATCGCGTGTAACCAAAGCTTGCTGCCATGTGACATTTGTGCTCTTTTGCATGGCGACATTAATCGATTTTCTCGAAGCCCAGGCCATACCCTATAGTCGGCATGATTTTTCCAAATGCGACGGCCAGGGGGAGTCCCATATAGCCGAGACCGACTACTGCGACTACATCCATGGCATGCACATTTTGTTCATCTGTCAATCATAGGCTACCAATCCTTGCCTGGGTGGCTATGGTGCTGCCATGGCTCAACCCGTTTGCGCCGGGGCCCGCACCGAATGCAGCGCCCCTGATGTTCGCATGGGCGTGTGTCGCCATTCTGCTGGCGGTTGCCGCCCTGTACAGACCTGAAAACGAGCCGACACGTCTTTCCGCTGTTGTCCCTAGCGCTTGGCTGACCGCTGCAGCGCTGAGCTGCGGCATAGCCTTGTTGCAGTATTTTGGCCAGGCGCAGGTACTGGGGCAATGGGCCAGCCATACCGAAATGGGTGAGGCGTTTGGCAATCTGCGCCAGCGCAACCAGTTTGCGACGCTGACCAGCATCGGGTTGCTGGCGCAGCTGTGGCAGGTCGCGCAATGGCGACCGGACGCCACCGCCGCAGCGCCTTCGGCGCCAGGCGCTGCGCGCTGGACGGCGTGGCTGGTGTGTTCCACGCTGCTGGCCCTGGGCAACGCAGCCAGCGGGTCCCGTACGGGTTTGCTGCAGTGGTGTCTGGTTGCGGTGCTGCTGGCGGTGTGGTGGAAAAAAATGCCGCGGCGTGCGATGGCGGTGGGCCTGGGCACCGTGGCGTTGTACTTGCTGGCCATCCGGGTTTTGCCGTTGCTGCTGGAGGTCAGCACGGGTTTTCATGCTGCGGGTTTGATAGGGCGGTTCAACGAAGACGTGGGCTGTAGCAGCCGGCGGGTTTTGTGGGCGAATGTGTTACATCTGGTTGCACAAAAGCCATGGCTGGGTTGGGGCTGGGGCGAACTGGGTTACGCCCATTTCATCACTCTGTATCCCGCCGAGCGGTTTTGCGACATTCTGGACAATGCCCACAATCTGCCCCTGCATCTGGCGGTGGAACTGGGCCTGCCTTTTTCGCTGTTCGTTTGTGCCGTGCTGGCCGCCTTGGTCTGGCTTGCACGGCCGTGGCGTGAAACGAATGCTACACGTCAGTTGGCCTGGGGCGTATTTGCGGTGGTCGCCTTGCACAGCCTGGTGGAGTACCCGCTGTGGTACGGACCGTTTCAGATGGCGGCGGGCCTGGCGGTGTGGCTGTTGTGGCGTACCCAACATCAGGAGCAAGCACATTTGCCTGACTTGGCTCACGTGTTTTCTGGTGCTTTAGCTATGATTCTTGCAGTAGTTCTTGGTTTCACTGCATGGGACTACTGGCGCGTCAGCCAGCTGTATGTGGTGCCTATGGACCGCACAGAGGCTTACCGGGAGGACACCATGGCCAAGGTGCGGGGATCCGTGTTATTTTCACATCAGGTGCAGTTTGCCGAGCTCACCACGGCCACTGTGGTCCCCGGCAATGCCGAACGACTGCATGTATTGGCATTGGGCTTGCTGCACTTTTCGCCCGAGCCCCGCGTCGTCGAAAAACTGATTGAAAGTGCTGTGATGCTGGGGCGCGACGACGGGGCATTGTTTTATTTACGGCGCTACCAGGCAGCATTTCCAAAGGCGCATGCGGCCTGGGCGGTGGAGTCAGCCAGCCACAAAGCTCCCTGATTTACCCCCATGCTTCTCCAGTAGTTTCACATCGGTAATGGTCATGCCCCGGTCCACGGCCTTGCACATGTCGTAGATCGTTAGCAGCGCGACCTGGACTGCGGTCAGCGCCTCCATTTCCACGCCGGTCGGCCCCACGGTCTCCGCGGTGGCTAGGCATTGCACATGGGCCGCCTGGGTGGCGTTGGCGGGCACGACCTCGAAATCCATGGCCACCCGCGTCAGCGCGATGGGGTGGCACAGCGGGATCAGGTCGCTGGTCCTTTTCGCGCCCTGTATGCCGGCGATGCGGGCAATGCCCAACACGTCACCCTTTTTGGCTGTGCCAGACGCGATCAGCGCCAGAGTGGCCGGCAGCATCTCGATGCGCCCGCCCGCAGTTGCGATGCGGTGGGTGGGGGCCTTGGCGGCGACGTCGACCATATGGGCTTGGCCCTGGGCATCAAAATGGGTGAGGGGCTGCATGATGGGGAAGTATTGAAAATGCTGGAAACCACCCTAAACTGGGTGTCGGCCAACTTTACCCGAGCTTCATGCTCGCTGAAACCTGTTTCGACTACGCTTGAGGACCGTATGAACAAGGAATCACAACCCCCCGCATTCTGGCGCGACCGCATCAAGGCCAGCGCCATCCACCTGGGCATCAGCCTGACCGTGGCCGTACTGGCCGGGGCTCTGGTGTTCGGGGTCTGGTACCCCTATCCCTACCGCGAAATCTCCGGTGGCCGTGAGTTGTTCCTGATCCTGGTCACCGTGGACGTGATCCTGGGCCCGCTGATCACCCTGGCGGTTTTCAACCGCGTCAAGCCCTGGCCGGTACTTCGGCGCGACCTGATGGTGGTGGCAGCTTTGCAGCTGGCAGCCCTGGGCTATGGGCTGTGGACGGTGAGCTTGGCGCGCCCGGTTCATATCGTTTTTGAGGTGGACCGCCTGAGCGTGGTGCACGCCGTGGAGATAGCCCCCGAGCTGCTGGCGAAAACTCCGCCGGGCATCACCGCCTTGCCGCTGACCGGTCCGACCCGGCTGTCGCTGCGCCCCTTCAAGGACAACCAGGAGAAGCTGGACGCCACCCTGGCCGCCTTGCAAGGGGTTCCGCTGGCCGGCCGCCCGGACCTGTGGCAACCCTATGCCACTGCGGTTCCGGATATCCTGAAGGCGGCCAAACCGGTGCGGGAACTTAAGGCCCGATACCAGGATCAATCGCAGACCATCGACCAACTTTTGCGTGGTGAAGGCCGCAATCCCGAGAACATGGTGTACTTGCCCCTGGTCGGCCGCAAATCCTTCTGGACGGCGTTTCTGGACCCAGTCACTGCCGATATCGTGGCCACGTTGCCTCTGGACCCATTTTGAAAATACTCTCAAAGAGAAATCATGGCCTAGCCCTCGCAAACATTGGCAGAATAGCTATTGTTTTGATAGCTGTCGGCATTCCCGTTGCGCTCAACGCCCAGGTCAACGGCAGCCGCGCAACCGCGCCCAGTGCCGCCCTGCCCAACTTGGGTGACGGCACCGACATGACCCCCAATGCGGAGCGCCGCCTGGGCGACCGCATTGCCCGCGAGCTGTACCACGACCCCGACTATGTGGACGACGCCATCCTGATGGAGTACGTGCAGGGCATCTGGCAGCCTTTGCTGAACGCCGCCCGGCAGCGTGGGGACCTTCCACCCGAACTGGACGAAGCCTATGCCTGGGAGGTTCTCTTGGGTCGCGACCGCTCGGTGAACGCCTTTGCGCTGCCGGGTGGCTACTTCGGCTTGCATATGGGCCTGGTGGGTGTGGTGACCAGCCGCGATGAATTGGCTTCGGTGCTGGCGCACGAGCTCAGCCACGTTACGCAGCGGCACATCGCGCGCAGAATGACCCAGCAGAGCCAGCAGGCGCCGTGGCTGCTGGGTGCGATGATTCTGGGCGTGCTGGCGGCCAGCAAGAGCCCGAATGCTGCCAACGCCATGATTGTGGGCGGGCAGGCTGTGGGTGCGCAAAGCCAGCTCAATTTCTCCCGCGATATGGAGCGCGAGGCCGACCGGGTGGGGTTTGGCGTGTCCACGCAGGCGGGCTTTGCACCCGAGGGTTTTGTGTCGATGTTTGCCAAGCTGCAGCAGTCCTCCCGCTTGAACGACGCCGGCAATTTCCCGTATCTGCGCAGCCACCCGCTGAGCACCGAGCGTATGGCCGACATGCAGTCTCGCATCGAATTGCCCGATGCTACACAGCCGGTCAGCCCCGGCGTGCGCCAGAACGTGCAGGAAACTGATCACGCCATGATGGCTGCCCGCGCCCGCGTGCTCTCCAATTTCACAGTCGACGCCTTGCGCAGCTGGGCCGTGGAAACGGATGCCGTTCACCTGGCCCGTATGTCCGCGGCACAACAGGCCGCCGCCCTGTACGGTGCCAGCCTGGCTGCCATCAAGCTGCGCGACTACAAGGAAGCCCAGGCCCAGTGGGTGCGGTTGACCGACAACGTTCGCAGTGATGCGCCGGCGTCCCGCCTGGCGCGGTTGTTGGGGGTGGAACTGCGGCTGGCCCAAAACGATGGCGCGGCTGCCTTGGCCTTGCTGCCAAACGCAAGTGAAAAGTCGGCCAAGCCGAGCCGTGCCGAGTTGTTCTTTGCAGCGCAAGCCCGGCTGCAGATGGGGGCCAAGGAGCCTGCAGCCTCAGCCGGACCGGGCGCTTCTGGTGACAGTGCTGTAGCGTCCATCACCCAAAATTTGCAGACCTGGGTAGCAGACCACCCGCGCGATGCGCAAGCCTGGCAGTTGCTGGCCACGGCCTATGCCGCAGAAGGGCGCACCTTGAGCTCCATTCGGGCGCTGGCCGAGGTCGATGTCGCCCAGCTGGACTATCCCGCCGCACTGAGCCGCTTCAAAACTGCGCAGGAGTGGGCCCGCAAGGGCGGCGCTGGCACCGACCACTTTGAGGCGTCTATCGTCGACACCCGCACCCGGCAGGTGGAATCACTGGTTCGGGAACAGGCGCTGGAGCGCTGAGTCGATGACGATACCCAGCACCGAGTAGATTAGCGACCCCACCAGCGCGGCGCCAAAGCCTGTGACATTGAAACCGTCCAGAATGCCGGCCGCCGACCAGAACATCAGCGCGTTGATGACAAACAGGAACAATCCCAGGGTGACCACCGTGACCGGCAAGGTCAAAATCACCAGAATGGGCCGCAACACGGCGTTGAGCAAGCCCATCACCAGCGCCGCGATCAACGCCGCCGAGAATCCCTTGATCTCAACACCGCTGTACAGGTAAGCGACCGCCAGCAAAGAGGCTGCGCTGAGTAACCATTTAGCAAGAAGTTTCATGGGTCAAGAATAGCACTTTGCGGCGCTGGGGCGGGCTATGATGCCCGTCCTCGTTCTCACTCCCGTCCCTGGCAACCCCACCGATCCCGCATTTTGACCGGCATACACATCACCGATATCGAGTCGGCCATCAACTACTGGCGGCGCCGCATGCCGTCAACCGATGGCATGGCGTTGCCCGCGCCTACGCGCGCCCTAGCCGAGGTGTATGCCCGCATGGTCTACGAGCGTGCAGCGCAGGTGGACGAGGCCAGCCTGTCGCCGGAAGGCCTGGCAGCCTGGCTGCAGTGGTATGCCAGCACACCTGACACGCCCTGCATCGCGATTTGCTCGACCAGTCAGGGGGATGAATGCTGCAAAGGCTGTGGCCGCAGTTTTGACGAGGTGCAGCGCTGGCCGGCCATGGGCCCCGCCGAGAAGCGCGCCACGTGGCGACGCATCACGTTGGAGGGCACGGCCTGGCGGTTCAACAAGTATGCCGAGCGGGCCACAGAGGGAAAGTAATTTGCTACTAATTTGGTAGCAATACTTCTATATGCGACGAGGGCTAGCGGCTATTTCCAGCATACGGGTTCGATGTCCACCGTGGTCTTGGCATCGCCTAGGGTCAGCGTACCTTCCTGGATCGTCGCCTGCAGTTGCATGCTGCGCTGCGCCAATTGGGCCAGGGATTGCGATGCCACGGTGGGTACGCGCCATACCTGCAGCTTGTCCAGCCGGGTCAACTTGGTCTCGATTCCCTTCCACCAGATCTCGGCCGAATGCGCAAAGCAGTACAGCAGCACCGCGTCGGCCTTGTTGCAGGCCTTGCTGATGGGTTTGTCCTCAGGCTGGCCCACCTCGATCCACAGGCGCTTGTGGCCGGTGAAGTCGGTCAGCGACACGTCCGGGTCTTCCACGTCGGACAAGCCCGCGCCAAAGGCCAATACGCCGTCGCCGTTGCACTCGCTCTGCAGCTTGTAGGCGTTGAACGCCAGCGCTGCCAGCCGGATCATCATGCGCTCGTCGGTCTCGCTGGGGTGGCGCGCCAGGGTCAGGGCGTGGTCGGCGTAGTAGCCGTGGTCAATGTCGGCAATCTGCAGATTGACCTTGAAGATCGTGGATTTAAGGGCCATGGTGCAAATAGAGAGTGGGGCGGCCCGCTATGGGGGGAAGTTGTCCAGAAATGCCGTGGAACCGGCTCTGCCGGGCCACTGGCGTTGTCCCCCTTCCAGGGGGAAGCGGCGAAGCCGCTCAGGGGGTCACACTCGCCTTGCGAGCTCGGCCGCCATGCCGGTATAACTTCCGGGTGTCATGGCCAGCAGGCGCTGCTTCTCGGACTCGGGAATCGCCAGGTTGGCGATAAAGCCCTGCATCAGTTCACGTGTCATCGGCGCGCCGCGGGTGAACTTCTTGAGCTGCTCGTAGGGCTGGGGCAGGCCAAAGCGGCGCATCACGGTCTGGATCGGCTCGGCCAGCACTTCCCAGGAGGCGTCCAGGTCGGCGGCGATGGCAGCCTCATTGATTTCCAGCTTGTTCAAACCGGTCAGCAGCGACTGGTAGGCCAGCACGGCGTAGCCGACGGCCACGCCCATGTTGCGCAGCACCGTGCTGTCGGTCAGGTCGCGCTGCCAGCGGCTGATGGGCAGCTTCTCGCTCAGGTGTTTGAGCAAGGCGTTGGCCAGGCCCAGATTGCCCTCGGCGTTCTCGAAATCGATGGGGTTAACCTTGTGCGGCATGGTGGACGAGCCGACTTCGCCGTCCTTGAGCTTTTGCTTGAAATAGCCCAGGCTCACATAGCCCCAGACGTCGCGCGACCAGTCGATCAGGATGGTATCGGTGCGGGCCACGGCGTCAAAGAACTCTGCCATGTAGTCGTGCGGCTCGATCTGGATGCTGTAGGGCTGGAAGGTCAGGCCCAGACCCATGGGCTCGGGTGTTTCGACCACTTTGCGGGCAAAGGCCTCCCAGTCGAAATCGGGCCAGGCCGACAGGTGGGCGTTGTAGTTGCCCACCGCGCCGTTCATCTTGGCCATGATCTTGATGGCGGCAATTTTTTCGCGCGCGGCGGTCAGGCGCACCACCACGTTGGCCACTTCCTTGCCCACGGTCGTGGGGCTGGCGGTCTGGCCGTGGGTGCGGCTGAGCATGGGCACATCGGCAAAGCCATGGGCCATGCTGCGCAGCTTGGCGATCACCGCGTCCAGCGCGGGCAACAGCACGAGGTCGCGCGCGCCCTTGAGCTGCAGGGCATGGCTGGTGTTGTTGATGTCCTCGCTGGTGCAGGCAAAGTGCACAAACTCCTGGGCCGCCAGCAACTCGGGCCGGGCTTCGAACTTGGACTTGATCCAGTATTCCACCGCCTTGACGTCGTGGTTGGTGGTCTTCTCGATGGCCTTGATGGCCTCTCCATCGGCTTCCGAGAAATTCTTGACCAAGCCCAGTAAGTAAGTGCGTGCTCCGGGAGTCAGTGGCTTGAATTCGTCAAAACCGGCGTCACTCAGTGCAATGAACCAGGCTACTTCAACCTGCACGCGGCGGTGCATATAGCCCTGCTCGCTCATCAGGGGACGCAGGGCAGCCAGCTTGGCGGCATAGCGGCCATCCAGCGGGGAAAGGGCGGAAATGGAGGAGAAAGTCATGGGCGAATTGTAGGTTGTACGCCACCAATGCCTCCCAAGCGACCCCCGGTTGGGTTCAAGTAACCCCCAATGGATAGAATGAATGCTCCTGAAACTGTAGAGCCGCCATGAAATTACTCGGATCCACCTCCAGCCCTTACGTACGCAAAGTGCGCGTCGTCATGGCCGAGAAGAAACTGGACTACGCGTTCGTGCCCGAGGACGTCTGGGGACCCGACACCACGATTTCCGAGTCCAACCCGCTGGGCAAGGTGCCTTGCCTGATCATGGAAGGGGCCGAGGCCCTGTTCGATTCCCGCGTGATTGTTGAGTATCTGGACACGTTGTCACCGGTGGGCAAGCTGATTCCGCCGGTGGGCCGAGAGCGCGCCGAGATCAAAACCTGGGAAGCCCTGGCTGACGGGCTGATGGACGCAGCCGTACTGGCGCGTCTGGAGGCTACCTGGACCGGGCGCACCAAGGCGCAGCGCAGCCAGGCCTGGATTGACCGCCAACTGGGCAAAGTCAACGCGACCGTCAAGGCCATGGGCAGTGGCCTGGGCGAGAAACCATTTTGTGGCGGCATCCATTTCAGTCTGGCCGATGTCGCAGTGGGCTGTGCCTTGGGCTATCTGGACTTCCGTTTCCCGCAGATCGAATGGCGTACCGAGTACCCCAACCTGGTCCGCCTGCACGACAAGCTGCAGCAGCGCCCCAGCTTCGCGGATACCTTGCCGGCTTGACCCTTCGGGTTTTCCCGCGAGGAATCGGCGCAACGGTTGAACAGGCGTTCACATTGCTTTACAACTTTGGGCTTCCCATTCAGCGTGGTTGACACTACAGTTGCGGCTCCATGGCGACGACCTACAAGACACTCTACAAATGCCGCGACTGCGGTGCCACCAGCTACCAGCAGGTGATTGATCGTGGGCCCAATGGCGTGCTGCAGCCCACCGGTCAGTACCGTTGCACGGGTTGCCGCAATATCTTTGCCACCATTAGAGCCTGGTGGGAGCCGCGCCGGGCACAGGACTTTCAGCCCAGTTCATTTGCCGGTTGACGGCGTCTGGCCCGCAAGGGCGTTGCGCAGGCTAGCCTTACCAGGGCCGGTCGGATGCCGGTGTTGCAGTCAGCGGTAACAGGCGCTCCAGATTGATCTGGACCTTGACCTCCCGATGCGGCACGCTGGCCACGATGCGAAAATCGCGGGTACTGGTTTCGCGGATCGTGGGCTCCACGGTAGGCATGCCGCTGCGGTTGACCAACACCGCCACGCGGGGCGTGCTGGTGTTCAAGCCCCGTTTGATCACCACAGCCACTTCGTCCGTAGCAAGCCGCACAAAGGAGCCTGGCTGGTAAATGCCTACCGCCTTGATCAACGCGGCGCCGGTTTCATCGACTTGACGGTTCTCATCAAAGTAGCAAGCCTGCATCGCCGCTGCGGGCGAAATGGGCACCCGTGAGGCTCGTGGCGCCAGTCGCGCTGCGAACATGTCGGCGCGCTGGATCATGCGGGCGATCTGCTGGGGTACGGTCCTGGACTGCAACCGGCCCGGCACCTGCGTATGGTGGTTGCGCACGGCTTCTAGCCAATCGGCATCGACCACCCCCATGTCGGCCAGCATGTCGGCAGACTTGTTGGCGTGCTCGTCGATGGCTTTGCGCTGTGCGGGCGAGGGTGCTTCCACTTGCCGGGTGAGCTGATCCTGCAGTCCGGTCATGCCCAGATTCATGGTCAGCGCGGCCTTGCACAGACGAACTTCCTGCTCCTCTGGCCATTTGAGGACTTCCCGAGCGGCGAGGCCACACATGACGCTGACCAGCATGGCATGGGTTGCGCTGTACATACGCACCTCGGTCGCCGAGAGATGGATCAACGCGAACAGCGTGCCATCCGGGTTCAGGCGCGAATGGCGCCTCAGTCGACTTTGCAATTTGTCGAGTCGTTCCATGAAGTGGCCCGCGCTACTGTCGCGCAGCAAGGCGTTGGCCTGCACCTGCAGGTCCAGCCAGTCCGGCCGTTCGTCATCCTCGTTGTTCCGCTCACCCAGAAGATCCCCTGTGACTTTTGCGTCGGCAATCTCTCCCAGGGACTTCCCATCGCGCACCAGCCCGTGCAGGCGTCCGACGTAAGCCCGGTGGTGTGCTTCCGAATCCGCGACGTCAATGAACAAGCCCCCACCGCGCTGGGCGATGTCGGCCAGGTCCTCTCGCGAGTCAATGATGAACGAACGCTTTGCCAGCAAAACCCCGTTCTTGTCCATTAACGGAAAAGGCAGAGGCTGGTGCAGGCGGATGGACTCGACGCTGACGGGAACAAGGTGCATGTGTAGAGGTAATTATGCATTGTCAGATCGACCAAAGTAAGCAAGTCTTGAGCAGGAATGCCGCCTGATAGCATTGCGGCCATGCCAGTCTCCATACCCTCCCCCGCCTTTTTGGCCAAGATCGTCAGCCGCGGCGCCGTGGCCCAGGCTTTGCGCCATCTGCCCAAACCGTGGGTATTCACGAATGGCGTATTCGACGTGATTCACCGCGGCCACGTCATGTATCTGGCGCAAGCCCGGGCCCTGGGCGGCAGCCTGATCGTCGCGCTGAACACCGATGCCTCGGTACGGCGCCTCGGCAAGGGCGACGACCGGCCGCTGAACAATGAGACCGACCGGGCCATCGTCATGGCCAGCCAGCAGTCCGTCAGCCTGGTGACCTGGTTTGACGAAGATACGCCGGTCCAAATCATCGGTGAAATGCGCCCCGATATTCTGGTCAAGGGCGGTGACTACGACATGGCCACCCTGCCCGAAACGGCGCTGGTGGAGTCATGGGGTGGCCACGCCCTGGCCCTGCCTTTTGTGGCCGGCTACTCCACCACCCAGTTGTTGCGCAAGATCCGGGCAAAAGAATAGGCCCTGCGGGAAAACTAAGCTGCGATCGGGAGCGGCGCCGGATCAAACACGGCCGCCCACAACGCCAACCCGGCGGCGCGCTCCTGTTCGACCTGGGCCACGTCAACCTGGGTGGGTTCTTCGTTGAGCCGGGCCCGGTGTTGAATCTGGCGCAGCGTGCGATAGGCTTGCGCCGCATCTGCGCCGACATGGCCGGGCAACAGGCCGCAAGCCTGCGCGCGCACCAGCAAGGCAATGTTGCCTGCATTGGCCAGCAGCTCCGGATGTTTGCAGCCCTGGGAGAGAACCAGAAACTGCACCGCAAACTCGATGTCGACCATGCCGCCCGGGCTGTGCTTGACGTCAAACTGCGTGCCACGCACCGGATGGCTGGCACGCACCTTGGCGCGCATGCTGCCAATCTCTTCGCGCAAGCCCACGCTGTCGCGTTCGGCCCCAATGACGGCGGATCGCACCGCATCAAAACGGGCGTGCAAGCCCTCGTCTCCCAGTACACAGCGGGCCCGGGTCATGGCCTGGTGTTCCCAGGTCCAGGCCGTGTTGCTGCCGCGCTGTTCCTGGTAGTTGGCGTAGGCGTTGATGCTGGTCACCAGCAGGCCTGAATTGCCGTTGGGGCGCAGCGCCGTGTCAATCTCGTACACATCGCCCTCGCCGGTCTTGACCGTGAGCCAGTTGATCAGTTTGCGCACCAGCGCGCCATACACTTCACCGGCGCGATCGTCCTGGTCGTCATACACAAAGACAATATCCAGATCGCTGCCGTAGCCCAACTCCTTGCCACCGAGCTTGCCGTAGGCAATGATGCCAAAGTGGCAGTCCGGGCGGTGCCGGTTTTTCAACCGGTCCCAGCACCAGCGCGTCGTCGTGCGCAGCAAGGCTTCGGCCAGTGCGCTCAGGTCGTCGGCGACCTGTTCAACCGTCAGACGGCCCTCCACGTCGCGTGCCAGAATGCGGAACACTTCGGCATGGTGCGCCCGCCGCAACAGATTCAACAAGGTTTCGTCATCGTCTTCACCGGTGCCTTGCAATGCGGCGCGGCGGCGTTCGAGTTCCCGCTCGAAGTCTTGCGCGTCAAAGCGCTCTTCGAGCATTGCACTGCCAGCCAGTTCGTCAATCACACCAGGGTGTTTCAGCAGATAGCGGGCGGGCCAGCGGGCGGCACCCAGCATGTGCAGCAGGCGCTCATGGACATTGGGGCGCTCCAGCAGCAGGGCCAGATAGCTCTCGCGGCGCAGCAGCGGCTCGATCCAGTCGGCCAGGCGCACGGCAGCGATCTCGCTGACTTTGCCCTCGGTGACCCACTGGGCCGTACGCAGCACCAGGCGGGCAAGGCGGGCCCGGGATTCTTCTCGCAAGGCCAGTATCCGCGGGTGGTCGCGCCAACTGGAAACGCGCTCGCGAAACTGGCCGCTCAGAGGCGCCAGCAGCTCGTCGAAGTCGCTGGCGCCGGGGGTTGACGCACTTGCATTGGCGCCGCCGTTGCAACCTTTGCATTCTTTCTGCGCACCTCCCAGCAAAGCGTCGAACTCCTGTGCCACCAGCTCGCGGTGGCTATCGAGCTCCCGCAAAAAAGCGCAACTGTCTGGGAACCCCAGTGTCCGGGCGATCCACTCCAGATCTGCGTCAGCCGGCGGCAAGATGTGGGTTTGCTGGTCATCCAGGTACTGGATGCGGTGCTCCACCTGGCGCAAGAACACGTAGGCACGTCCCAGCGCGTCGGCGGTCGCCTGCGGCATCAGGCTGGCACGGGCGAGCTTCTGCAGAGCGCTCTGGGTGGGTCGGGTACGCAGTTCGGGGAACTGTCCGCCCCGCACGACTTGCAGTAGCTGCACCGTGAATTCAATTTCGCGAATGCCACCCCGCGACAGCTTGACGTCGTTGCTGCGCTCGGGCTTGCCCGCACTGCGCTTGGTGGCATGGTCGCGGATCTGCCGGTGCAAGATGCGCAGGGCGTCAAAGACGTTGTAGTCCAGGTAGCGCCTGAACACGAACGGTGACACCACGCTGCGCAGACCCTGGGCACAGGCGGATCCTATGGACTGCGATGGCGCCACGACCCGGCTTTTGAGCCAGGCAAAACGCTCCCATTCCCGCCCCTGGACATGGAAGTACTCTTCCAACGCGCCCAGCGACACCACGGGAGGCCCGGAATTGCCATTGGGGCGCAGGGCCAGATCGACCCGGAAGACGAAGCCGTGCTCTGTGGTATCCCCGAGCAGCGCATACATGGAGCGCACCATCTTGCCAAAATACTCCTGGTTGGAGATGCGGCCACGGCCATTGGTGTCGCCTGCCGTTTCACCGTCCTGGTCATAGATGTAAATCAGGTCGATGTCGCTGGAGACATTGAGTTCGCGTGCGCCCAGCTTGCCCATTCCGACGATGCACAGATCGGCCCGCGTGCCCTGAGCCGATAGCGGCGCACCGTGCATCTGGTCCAGCAACCTGGCACTTTCAATATAGGCGGTATCCAGTGCAAACTCGGCCAGTTCGGTCATGGTGCCGGTAATCGTGGACAACGGCGCGTGGTCATTGCAATCGAGGCAGACCAGGCGTTCCACCACCAACTGGCGGACGGTGCGCAGGGCGGCGCCAATCTCCATTCCGGTGGTCTGCAGTTCGGCGAATAGTGCCTGCATGCTGGCGCGCGTGGGTTCGCCGGGCGGCAACTGGTTCAACTGCAGCGCATAGCGGCGACGTATACGCTGGGTAAAGCGAGAGCCCTCGGCCCAATCGCGCGGTTCATTGCGGGTCATAATTCCTGACATGGTGTTCCGAAAACGATGACTGAATTGACTGCAAACCCTTCGCCCCTGATCAGGTTGGGTGCCCTGGTGGTCCGCGTAGCCTTCTGGTTGGTGGCCTCAGCGTGGATTGCGTTGGTCATAGTCTGGGGTGCACTGCATTTTGTGATTGTGCCGCGAATCGCAGAATTCCGCCCATTGCTGGAGCAACAGGTGACCCGCATGCTGGGTGTGACCGTCCGTATCGGCGCTATAGCCTCCCGATCCAACGGCCTGATTCCCTCGCTGGAGTTGAATGACGTCAGTTTTTTTGACCCTCAGGGCCGTGAGGCATTGAAATTGCCATCCGTGTTGGCCGCACTGTCGGCGCGCTCACTCATGGGCATGGGTTTTGAGCAGTTGACGGTCGACCGGCCCGAACTGGAAGTGCGCCGCGCCAAAGATGGCCGGATCTGGGTCGCCGGGCTGACGTTGCCCGGCGGCAGCAGCGACACCACTGCCGGTTCTGACTGGGTGTTTTCCCAACCCGAGCTGGTCATTCGCCACGGCACGGTCACGTGGGTCGACGAGACGCGCGATGTGCCTCCGTTGGCGCTGACTGATGTGGACTGGGTGTTGCGCAACCAGGGCCGTTCCCATGCGGTGCGCCTGGACGCCAATCCCCCGGCCCACTGGGGCAGCCGTTTGAGCCTCTCCGGTATTTTCAAACAACGCCTGTTGAGCCGGCATGCCAGTGTCTGGCAGGACTGGGAGGGGCAGTTCTACGCCAATTTTGCGCAGGTCGACCTCGCGCAGTTGCGCCTCTATGCCAATCTGGGAGTGGATCTGGCGCAGGGCGCTGGATCGGTTCGGGCCTGGGTCGATATCGCACGTGGCACGGTGACCGGTGCTACGGCAGATCTGTCTCTGGATGGTGTCAAGGTCACGGTCGATCCCAAGCTGGACGCACTGGCCCTGCAGGGGATCACCGGACGTCTGGGTGCCAAGGCCCTCGAAGGGGGCGTCGAGTTTTCCACGCAGGCCCTGCAATTTGAAACGCAGGATGGATTGCGCTGGCCGGGCGGGAATGTGCGACTGGCCCTGTTCGCCGGAGATGCCAAAAAGCCGCAACGCGGTGAAATCGCGGCGGACCGGCTGGACCTGGCCGCTTTGGCGCAAATTGCCACCCGCCTGCCGCTGGAGGATGGTGTCCGCGCAACACTGGACGACTTGGCACCCAGGGGATTGGTGGAACAGGTGCAGGCGAGTTGGTTGGGGTCCGTGGAGCAACCCAGCCGGTTTACCGCCAAGGGGCGGGTGGTTCAGCTGGCCATCACCTCGCGACCAACCGATACCGGTGCATGGCCAGGATTCAGTGGGGCGGACATTGACTTTGACCTCAGTCAGTCCGGTGGCAAGGCCAGCGTCGCGTTGAAGGGGGGGGATGTGCACCTGCCGGGCATCTTTGAGCAGCCGCTCATTCACTTTGACCAGTTCGCAACCGACCTGCAGTGGAAGGCCGAGGGCGGGCAGATCAGCCTCACCCTGCCCAATCTGCGTTTCAGCAATGCTGACGCACAGGGCGAGGCCCAACTGAAGTGGCAAACCGCCGCTGCCAGCACCGCCAGCGGCGTGGGCCGCTTTCCCGGCCTGCTGGACCTGCAAGACACCCTGAGCCGTGCCCACTGAACCCAGGTCCACCGCTATCTGCCCCTTGGCATTAACAAAGATGCCAGGGACTACGTGCGCGATGCCGTCCAGGCTGGTACCGCGTCGGGCGTCAAATTCAAGGTCAAGGGCAATTTGGCGGACTTCCCCTTTGCCAGCGCAAAGCAAGGGGACTTCCGCATTTCGGCGGACGTTCACCGCGCCACCTATGCCTATGCACCGGCGAGCCTGTTGCCCAAGGACAGCCCCCAATGGCCGGCCCTGACGGATTTGTCGGGTGAACTGGTGATTGACCGTTCGGTTTTGCGGGTCCTGGGTGCACGTGCCAATGTGGCGGGCGCAGCCGGGCTCCGCGTGACCAAGGCCGACGCTGTGATCGACAACCTGTACAACGGGGCCACCGTGTCGGTAACGACCGAGGCCCAGGGCCCGCTGACGGATGTGTTGGGCGTGGTCAACGGGTCTCCTCTGAGCACCATGATGGGCAAGGCATTGGACCGGGCCACCGCATCGGGCGCGGCAGACTACCGGTTCAAGCTGAGTTTGCCGATTGCCGCCGTAGACCGCGCGACAGTCCGAGGTTCCATCACCCTGGCAGGTAACGACTTGCAGGTGACGGCCGACACGCCGCGCCTGACGCGCGCGCGCGGCGTCATCAGTTTTTCGGAGACCGGCTTTGCGCTGGTGGGCACGCAGGCACGGGCACTGGGTGGCGATGTCCGCATCGAGGGCGGTTTGAGCAGTTTGGGCGGCAATGGCCAGGCGAATGGAGCCAAGGCGGCCGCGCCGCAGGTTCTGCGCATGCAGGGCACTGCAACGGCCGACGGCCTGCGCCAGGCCAGTGAATTGGGGTTTGCCGGCAAGTTGGCCCAATACGCCAACGGTTCTGCGGCCTATACCGCGACGCTGGGCGTGCGCAATGGTGTGGCAGAACTGTTGATCAACAGCAATCTGGCGGGTATGGGTTTGACGCTGCCCGCGCCTTTTTCCAAAGCGCCCGAGGCCTTGCTGCCGCTGCGGCTGGAGACGTCGGTGGTCCGTGGGTCACTGCTGGCCGGGTCCGATGGTGTCGTTCGTATCCAGGACCAACTGCAGCTCGATGTGGGCAAGCTGGCGAACATTGTGTACGTCCGCGATGTGTCGGGTGCCGAGGCCCGGGTCTTGCGGGGCTCCATTGGCGTCGGCCTTGCCGCCGACGAGACGGCCCCGTTGCCCGCGGAGGGTGTGGTGGCCAACATCAACCTGCCCACGATCGATATGGATGCCTGGTCCGAGGTGCTGTCGCGCTCGGCGGGAGCCGACCTGACGGCCAGCAGTGTTGCAAATCCTGGCGCGTCCGCCAGCACCGGCTATTTGCCGACCAGTCTCGCGGTGCGCGCCCGCGATTTGACGGTCAGTGGGCGCAAGCTCCACAACGTCGTGGTGGGCGGTGGGCGCGAAGGCACACTGTGGCGCGCCAATCTGGATGCGTCCGAACTCAACGGCTACGTGGAATACCGCCAGTCATCGGGGGCGATGGGGGGGCGACTGTATGCCCGTCTGGCGCGACTGGCCGTGGCGCAAAGCACGGCCCAGGATGTGGAGAGCGTGCTGGATGAACAGCCCGCCAGCATTCCTGCCCTGGACATCGTCGTGGAAGACCTGGAGCTGCGCGGCAAGAAGCTCGGACGCATTGAAATTGACGCCGTAAACCTGGGGGCTTCGGCTGCCGCTACGGCCCGCGATGTGCCCCGTGAGTGGCGACTGAACCGGTTCAACATCACCACCCCCGAGGCGATGCTGACGGCCAGCGGCAACTGGACCAACATCGCCGCGCAAGCCGGCCCGGCGACCGGGCGCAGCATCAAGGAGCGCCGTCGCACGGTGATGAACTTCAAGCTCGACATCAATGACTCGGGTGAATTGCTCAACCGTTTTGGCATGAAAGACGTCGTGCGCAAGGGCCAGGGAAAGGTCGAGGGCCAGGTGGCCTGGCTGGGCTCGCCGATCACACTGGACTACCCGAGCATGGGCGGCAGCTTCAGCATCAACGTGGAAAACGGGCAGTTCCTGAAGGCCGATCCGGGTATCGCGAAATTGCTGGGCGTGCTCAGCCTGCAATCGCTGCCACGGCGATTGGCACTGGATTTTCGCGACGTCTTCAGCGAAGGCTTTTCCTTCGACTTCCTGCGCGGCGATGTGGTCATTGAGCAGGGCATTGCCCGCACCAACAACCTGCAGATGAAGGGCGTCAATGCCGCGGTGCTGATGGAAGGCCAGGCCGATATTGCCCGGGAAACGCAGAGCATCAAGGTCGTGGTGGTGCCGGAAATCAATGCCGGCAGTGCTTCGCTGCTGGCGTCCTATATCAACCCGGTGATCGGTCTGAGCACCTTTCTCGCCCAGCTCATTTTGCGCAAGCCCCTGATCGAGGCGGCCACCCAGGAGTTCCTGGTCGATGGCACCTGGGTCGATCCCCGCGTCACCAAGGTCGAACACAAGCCGGCCAGCGCGCCCACCAAAACTCCGGAGTCCAAATGAAGCTTGCAGCCATCCAGATGGTGTCCACCGGCATCCTGTCCGAAAACCTGTTGCAGGCCCGCGCACTGCTGGAGCAGGCCGCGCAGCAGGGCGCCGAGCTCGCTGTGCTGCCAGAATATTTCTGCCTGATCGGCCAGCACGACAGCGACAAACTCGCCATCCGGGAGCCGTTTGGTGCAGGCCCCATCCAGCGGTTCCTGGCCGACACGGCGCGCAGCCTGGGGCTGTGGATCGTGGGCGGCACCTTGCCCCTGTCGGCACCGCAGCCTGATCGGGTCTACAACAGTTCGCTGGTGTTCAACCCCCAGGGTGACTGTGTTGCGCGCTACGACAAGATCCACCTGTTCCGGTTTGACAACGGCGCCGAGTCCTATGACGAGTCGCGGGTGCTGGAGCGCGGCAGCCAGCCCACCCGGTTTGCGTTGCCGTCGAAGGACGGCCATCTGTGGAACATTGGCCTGAGCGTGTGCTACGACCTGCGCTTTGCCGAGCTGTACCGGGGCTACGCGCGCGACGGTGTCGATCTGATTCTGGTGCCCAGCGCCTTCACCCACACCACGGGCCAGGCGCATTGGGAGGTGCTGCTGCGTGCCCGCGCCATTGAAAACCTGACCTATGTGGCCGCCGCAGCCCAGGGCGGCACGCACCCGAATGGTCGGCGCACCTGGGGCCAGTCCATCGTGATTGACCCATGGGGGCTGGTGTTGGCGCAGCGGGCGCAGGAGCCCGGTGTGGTGTGCGCGGAGCTGAGTCCGCATACCCTGGTGCAACGGCGCTCCCAGTTGCCGGCGTTGCAGCACCGTGTGTTGTAGTCCTTCGCGATGCAGTTTGATGATTGCTATAAAATATATAGCAACATATGTTTATTTCACGAGGGCTAGAGACAGTTTTGGCTTAGCCCTTTTCGGTGGAAGATGGCTCGGCACGGGTCTGCGCGGGCGGGGCTGCGGCATCCGCTGCGGATTTCCGGTCGGTCAACTCACCATTCTTGCGGCCTGAAAACATGGTCCACCAGATGATTCCAACCAGTATCAAGCCTGCGCCCAGGGCTTCCAGCAATAGCAATGTCATGAACCGGCTCCTGGCCTGTTGTGGATTGGCGGTGATTGTAGGAACTCTTGCCGCCTGCGGCAGTGCGCCCCTGACGCTGCCCCAGCGGACGGAAGTACCGCGCGCCGAAACGGTACGCCCGGGCCCCGTGGATGTGCCCGGTACCCGGACCCAGGCCGGGAGTCGCTGGGTTCCGGCCGCCTGGTCGGATTTGCCCGGGTTTGCCGATGACTCCCTGTTCGAGGCCTGGAACGCCTGGGTCAAAGGCTGTGCGCGGCCGACCGGCCCGTTTGCCCCCCTGTGTGGTGACATCCGGCGTCTGAGCATTGGCAGCCCGCAGGAGCAGCGCGCCTGGATGCAAGAGCGGCTGCAGCCGTTTCGGGTGGAGTCGCTGCAAGGTGAGCCCACCGGTCTGCTGACCGCCTACTATGAGCCTGTGCTGGAGGCCAGCCGCCTGCCCACTGCGGCATTTGCCGTGCCGTTGTACCAGCCGCCGGCCGGGCTGGCCCAACGCAAGCCCTGGTACACGCGACAGGAAATTGACACCCTGCCCGAGGCGCAGGCGGCCCTGCAAGGTCGTGCCATCGCGTATGTGGCGGACCCGGTGGATGCACTGGTGTTGCAGATCCAGGGGTCCGGCCGCGTGCGCATCAGCCAGCCCGATGGGTCCGAGCGCTGGGTGCGCCTGTCCTATGCCGGTACCAACGACCAACCCTACCGCAGCGTCGGGCGCTGGCTGCTGGACCAGGGTCTGGTGAAGGACGCCTCCTGGCCCGGCATCAAGGCCTGGCTGGCACAAAACCCGCAGCGCCAGCGCGAACTGTTGTGGATCAACCCCCGCGTGGTGTTTTTCCGCGAAGAAACCATCGCAGCCCGTGACGCCAGCGAAGGGCCTCGCGGCGCCCAGGGCGTGGCGCTGACACCGGGGCGCTCCATCGCCGTGGACCCGACCAGCATTCCCTATGGCACACCGCTGTGGCTGGCCTCTACGGGAGAACAGGTCACGCTGCAAAAACTGGTGCTGGCGCAGGATACCGGCAGTGCCATCACCGGTGCGGTGCGGGCCGACTATTTTGTCGGCGGGGGTGCTGCAGCCGGTGAACTGGCCGGGCGTTTGCGCCAGCCATTGCAGTTGTGGGTTTTGTGGCCCAAGATGGCCAGATAACGCTACTATGATCACGGTAACCGTTTCAGCCCTTTAACAACCACCGAACACCGGGGAATACGCCATGAGCACCATGCGGGACATCGACGAGCGGACCAATCTGGCTTCCAACAGCATGTTCGAGTTGTTGTTGTTCCGCCTGGGTGAGGCGCCGGGCACCGATAGACGGGAGCTGTTTGGCATCAACGTGTTCAAGGTGCGCGAGATTCTGGTGATGCCCGAGATCACCGCCATGGTCAACATGCCGCCCACGGTCATGGGCGTGGCCAATATCCGCGGCCAGATGATTACCGTGATCAACCTGCCCAAGGTCGTAGGCTGCAATCCGACCAAGGGCCTGGGTATTCTGCTGGTCACCGAGTTTGCCCGCACGACGCAGGCGTTTGCGGTGGAAGAGGTCAACGAAATCGTGCGTCTGGAGTGGAAGCACGTGCTGTCGGCCGAGAGCAGCGGCGGTGGCCTGGTGACCAGCATCGCGCGCCTGGACGGCAATGCCGAGAACACCCGTTTGGCCCAGGTGCTGGACGTGGAGCAGATCCTGCGCGACGTCATGCCCAACGAACACACCTCGGAAATCGACGACTCCAAGGTCGGGGCCGTCAAGCTGCCGCCCGGCACTGTGGTGCTAGCGGCGGATGACTCGCCGGTCGCCCGCATGATGATCGAGCAGGGCTTCAAGGCCATGGGTGTGCCGTATGTGATGACCAAAACCGGCAAGGAAGCCTGGGACATGCTGGAAACCATGACCGCCAAGGCAGTAGCCGAAGGCAAGACGATCCAGGACAAGGTGGCTGTGGTGCTGACCGACCTGGAAATGCCGGTCATGGACGGCTTCACGTTGACCCGCAACATCAAGCAGGATGGCCGCTTCAAGGGCATCCCCGTCATCATCCACTCGTCATTGACCGGCACCGCCAACGAAGGCCATGTGAAGAGCGTGGGCGCGGATGCCTACATTGCCAAGTTTGTGGCCGAAGAGTTGGGTGCCACGATTCGGCAGGTGTTGTCGCGCTAAGGCTAGCGGTTCGTCATACCCAACTTCCGGCTCCTGACTCCCCACTCCCCCCAACCCCCTCGCCCCCGTCGGGCGAGGGGGAGCTTTAACA
>ERZ724516.56-NODE-56-length-60654-cov-6.116982_pt1 | contig 60654 bp, 52 predicted proteins | sample MGYA00376049_ERZ724516 | MGnify/ENA primary metagenome ERZ724516 (study PRJEB28724, sample SAMN07190886) | activated sludge metagenome | isolation source: activated sludge of sewage treatment plant in Hong Hong | place: USA: Christiansburg, Virginia | collected... | reverse complement strand
AATTTATATATATAATTATACTTTTAATACTAATAGGTATTTCCGTATTTTTCTTTCTACAATATAAAAGCGTAAAAGATAGCAATATCAACCCTAATAAAGAACTAAAAGAAGTAACTGAGCAAGCCTCTAGAATATACGATCTTCCAAAAGGAAAAGCGACATTAATTACAGTTGAAAGCACGAAAGAGTTCGCCGGTCAAGAGTTTTTTTCTGATGCAGAAATAGGAGATAAAATTCTTATTTACACTTCAGCGCAACAAGCAATAATTTATCGCCCTAGTACTAATAAGTTAGTAAATGTTGGGCCTATTAGTATTAGTAATAAAGAAACTAAAACATCTGACACTTCATCTACAACTACACCTACAAGTGCTGTTCCTCCCCTATCAAATGGCGTTAGCGTCGACATAATTGCGCGCAACAATAACTCAGACAAAACAACAGCACGATTAAATACTGATTATTCTGGCAAAGTAACTACCAAGCAAATCTCATCTGATGTAGCAATTAGCAAAACAATTATTGTTGTTAATAATGAAACCAGCAAAGAATTAGCAAGCGAAATTGCTACAACACTCAAGGGTCAAGTTGGAGAAACGCCAGAGGGTCTACCAACTTCAACTGCGGATATTGTTGTTTACGTGATCAGCTAAATGAACAGCTTTTTTAGCAGATTATTTTCCCATTATTCACGTATATCCCTTTTTAAATTTAGATTTTCCATAGTATTGTAACTTTTTTTACAGAAAATCATGAATATTAATTGTACGATAATAAAAGAATCAAGGGAACCGCTCAAAAAACCATTTATAGATAAGGGGAAAAATGATTATTTTTTATAGATTATTAAAAAAATATGGATTTGGACCTTACTTTATTATATTTGCTTTTATAGCTAGATTTTTCTTTTTTAGATATGCCAAAAATCAAGACAATAAATTAAGGAGAAACAATGCCAGTAATATATGATTCAATACTTGAACATCACAATGAACTACGATCCCTTATGCGAGAGATGACATCTATAAAGCTGGACCCTGATGTTCGCAATAAAGCTTTCAAAGATTTTGCAGATGAATTAGCAGCACACTCTGGAGCGGAAGAACGTTTTTTATATGCACCAGCATATATGCACGATGAGGCTCTAAGCAAAGCTCGCCATGGCGCAGGAGAGCATAGTGATGCAGAAGAATTAATCGAGAAAATCAAAAAACTTGATCCTAAAGGTGAGGCATTTTTAGAAAACGTTAAGGAGTTGTCTAAAGAAGTTCATCATCATATGAATGAAGAAGAAAAAGAATTTTTCAAAATATCCAAAAAGGTACTGAGCGATGCAGAAGCAAAAAAACTAAACGACGAATATTTGATTGATTTCAATCGTCTTTTAGAAAAAAAATCTAAATAATAAAACAAAACAAAGGAGAAAAAATGGGAATTATTGCATGGCTAGTATTTGGAGGACTCGCAGGATGGGTAGCCTCTATGGTTATGGATACGAACAAGGAACAAGGAATTTTCCTTAACATTATTGTAGGAATTATAGGAGCCGCAATAGGTGGCTTTCTAATGCACGTACTTGGGGGAGAAAAAACATTTGAATTTAATCTTTCTAGTTTCGCAGTAGCGGTACTTGGCGCAATTGTGCTTTTGTTCCTAGTTAAGTTGGTATCAGGAAGGAAAGTATAATAAATTAATTAATTTACTTATATATGCATTAATTTAGGGTAGGTCACACAATAATGACCTACCCTAAATGCTGTCCTTTAAGTTTCTTACTCAATTATCTACTTACTACAAATATCTATAGTGATAATAAATAATTAAGTTTCATTTTCTGTTAAAGATATGCAATAATATAGGTAACTATGCGCAATAAACAATCCCCTGAAGACGACATAACACAGAGAAAGTTCTGGGATGATCAATATTCTTCTAGCAAGCAGATGTGGAGTGGCAATGCAAATATTACTTTAAGGCGTTATGTACACGAATTAGAACCTACCAATGCTCTTGAACTTGGTTGTGGTGAAGGTGGCGATGCTATCTGGCTAGCTAAAATAGGTTGGCAAGTAACTGCTACTGATATTTCAAAAATAGCAATTAATCGAGCAATAAAAGCGGCGAATAACAGCCCTGTCTATAACAAAATCTCTTTTGCACAACATGACTTATCTCAAAGTTTTCCAAATGGCACTTTCGGACTTGTTTCGGTGCACTATCTGCACTCTCCTATCGAGTTCGATAAAACTGCTGTACTTAAAAAGGCTTTATTAGCTGTAGGAATAGATGGCCATTTATTAATTGTTGATCATGCAGGACCTCCGCCATGGTCTCAACATCACCATAGCCCTTTCCCTAGTGTGAAAGAAACGTATGATTCACTTAAATTAGATCAAGATAAATGGAAAACAATCAAATTAGAAAAATGTAAACGTGAAGCTATGAGTCCAAACGGACACCGTGTGATGCTCGAAGATAACGTTATCTTTTTGAGACGTTTGAAATAATTATTTAAATTTTTTTACAAAAAATATTCTTATGCGCTATTATTTTTATAATTCGTGACGGCTATATAAGTAAAAACTTTTATAGATGTAGGTTTTCAGAATCAATATCAATTTAAGCGCACTAGTAAGTTAAACAACATTAGTCTTGTGGGACTGCATCGAATTCTTTTTCTTTATCTGCCATCCAAGTTTGCATAGCACCAGGAGTTTGCATAAGTTCAGTCATCTTGCCCATTGCACCTTTATGATCTTCGTCTTGTTTTTGAAACATTTCCATACCGTGAGCTCTACTTTGATCAGAAATATCCTTGAATGTTTCTGCGCTAAATTTTAAGTCACAAGCTCCGCCAAGTTGTTCACAAGTCATTGTTTTCATATTTTTACCTTTCGTTATAGACATTCTATCGCTATTTAATGTTAAAGTTTCAAGAATATTAATTTTCACTTTATTAGCTATACGCTGGTATGAAATCGTACCTGCTAGCTCATAGTAAGCTAGTAATTCTTCATATGAAACCGGTCTAATATGGCCCATTAAGAGACCACCGAATAAGGCATTTGAAGCTGAATAAGATTTGCGGCCATTACAATCTAATTGATCTACAGCTTCTATACATACAGCTATAACTCGAGGATTAAGATCATCGGAAATTGTATTGTTAGCAATAGCTTCACGCAATATACCTATTGACTTACTTTTCAGGAGAGCTTCGATTTCAGTAAGCTTTAAAGGATTATCTTGAAAGTATTTTTCACCCATAGTGTTTTTAATTTCTGAAAATACTAGTGATATAGTTTGGGCATCTGCCTTACGCACAATGCTTGCTAGGTGTTTCCTGATATCGTTTATCATTTTTTGCCGCCCAGAAAATGATAAACGAAGAGATTCGCATATAAAATTTCGAAATAATGATTGTGATCCTTTGTTATCATCATTTAGAGTTGCTTTAATAATATCTTTTATCTCGCTTGGCTCAAGATCTCCAGCCAATGATGTTTTTGCTGTGATGAGAGAAAATTGATCTCCATATTTTTCTAATTTAACCACAGCAGGGATTTCACAAAGTTGAACACCAGTAAATTCAAAGTATCCACGAAGAAACTTGGTCATGTCTTCTGAAACATCGCCATTTGAAATTGTGTTCAACACTTGTACACGTATTCTTTTGGCTTGTGCTTTGTGTAATCCATTAAGAGAAAATAATTCCCTAACTACTTCAAAATATCGTTTTAGATTTTCTATATCATTAGCATTTATTGCTTTAATTACTATTTCAGCACTAACTCTTTCTAGTCGGCTTGGAGTGTTTGGGCATGTTGTAGCCATATATACAATATGGTCAAGTCCGAACAATAGGCGCAAATGCTCTTATGGACGAGAATTATATCAGATTATATTTATCAAGCTAATAGTTACAGCGTTGGTGCTGACGTTATCGATTGCTTTGGAGTTGATGTATTTGAGTAATACTGCGGTATCAAATTGCTATCAATCGCATTAATTCGAGCTTTTTGTTGCTCGTCTAAATTGAATCCCAGACCACTTTCTATGTATGCTTCAAGAGCATGTTGCCAGTCAATTTGGAGTACATTATCAATTTCGGATTCACCAGAAGCTAAACCGATTAGCGCATTTAGCTGATCATTATCTAACTTAGCTTCCTTCCCTGCGAATGCTGTGAGCGTCTTTGGAAAACCAAATAATAATAAAGTATCTAAGGTATCGCTAGCAAGTTTCGTGTTAAAACGTTTAACATATTTACTAAGTGCAATATCATCTGATTTCCAAAAAAGATTGCCCAAAAGCTCAGCTTCAAGTTTTGGATCACGATCATATTCATCAAGCAATGTAATATCGTCAATTATTATACCTGGAATATTTCTTATTTCTGGTCCAGTGATTTTTTTTACAGCCTTTTTGTAATAACCGACGAGTTGTTCAAAAGAGATAGGTCTCACATGGCTCATGAGACCACCAAAAATTATATTTGCATCAGCTTGTGGGTTAGGATATTTATCTTTTCGATTCTCAATAGCGCTTATACATAGATCTATGATTTCAGGAGTGAGATTATTAGAAATTGCACCATATAGAACTGCATTTCCTATAGTATCTAGAAACCCTTTTTCAATTATTACTACGATCTCTGGTTGAGTTAGAGGATGATCTTTCATAAAGTCTTCACCCATACCGACTTTAATTGCGTAGTATACGGATTGCACTAGTTCGTATTCTCCGCTTTTAACGATTTCAAGAAAATGACTTCTTATCTCTGCTAATATTGCTTTGCGTTCCTCATCGGTATATATAGCCGGGTTTTCTTCATCTGCTTGCATTAACGTATCATTAATAATCTTGCTTAATGAATTTTTAGCTACTTGGCTACCAAGAATAAATCCATTATGTATAATGGCTGCAATCGCTGCTTTTACAACTTGTTTACCTACTGGTGATATTGTTTTCATGAAGATTGATTCTAATTGAGTATGCCATATAGGCGCAAACATGATAAAGCATTTGTTAAAGTCCAGTTTGTTATAATAGCAAAATGCATAGCACTAACTATTTTGATACTTTTATAGAAGTAGCACAAGATTGTCCTGCTGAAATTGGTCAAGAGCCACCTGTGAAAGACCCAAAGACGGTGGCACAAATCACATACGAAATGCTCATAGACAATGATTATAAATATACTTCTGATGATGTTCTCTATAATGTCGGTGGAAAAAGAAAGGGTATAAGTAGAAAAGACTTTTTTAGTAAAGGTCAAGCATGTTTTAGGGCCTCACCACTGACAAAGCGTTATGGCTGGGGTGTTCATAGTGATAGCGAAGGAAAGATTGCAATCTATCCCGTTGAATCAAAAGAATATAAAAAGTTAGCTGGCGATGAAAACTTGACTCATCTAAGGGCGATGAGGTCGAACAGTGTTTAAACTTTTATTTGAGATATTGAGTTACATAAATTCTTCATATTTAACAAAATAGTCATAACGCTTGTATTTTAATAATCCAAACGAGATCACAATACATGAGATTATTATGATTTAGTTTTTAAGATCGTTTGATAATTGTATTTTGGAACTAATACCTAGTCTGCCAGTGTTTCCTGATTTTTTTCTTTCCGAAATAATATAACAATACAATAAGCTGCTATTGTCACCACAAATGCAACTCTAAGAAAAAATGTTATTAGACTCAACGACCAAGCAAATATGTTTGACCATCTTTAGTACTATGATCAGTATAGAAAAAATTTACTTCCTTATTACCTCTAGAGTCTGATGCTATAAAGCATAGGAATACGAAGATTGTCGAATATACAAACAATATTGAAGTTGGTAAAGTTTTTCTTAATATAATCAGACCTAAAACAGATAGAAGAGTAATGGCAAAAGCACCAATAAAAACAGGCGCTTCGACTACGACAAGAAGCCCTGATGCAATGTCAACTCTTACATAGGCACCAATAGCTAATAATATTGGTACTAATAAAATTATGAATCTAGACTTCATAAGCATATTTCGTCATTAATCTTGACTTACTAAAACAAAGTTTATATTTATAAGTTTTGTATTCGATATAAGCATTACGTTTGTAAGTAAGATAACAACATTTACGCCTATTTAGTAGTATCTATATATGAATGAGAACTTCAAAGAAATATTAATTGTTGGGGGTAAGTCAAATTCGCTTGGTCGAGTTAATGACGTTATAGAAATTGTATTGGCTAATAAAGCAAGATTAGATGAGCTTTATAATTGCCTATTCGAAAAAGATCCTTGGTTGAGAATGCGCGCAGCAGATGCACTTGAAAAGATTTGCCGCATTAATCCCGACTGGTTTCAACCGTATATAAAAAGATTTTTAGGTGAACTAACTGTCTGCACCCAGGCATCAATACAATGGCACATGGCACAGATTTTTCGCCAAGTTAAACTCACAAAAAAACAAAAACTCGAAGCAATAACATGGCTTAAAGCTTTGATCTCCACCAAAGATGTTGATTGGATTGTTTCTGCAAATACTATGATAACCTTGTTTCAATTTACACAAGATGGAAGTTTTTCTAATGATGAAATGAGAGTTTTATTAAAAATCCAACAGAGCCATAAATCTAATGCTGTTATTAAGCGTGCTAATAAATTCCTAACTGCGCTTTAATAGGATCTGTAGTTAACCCAAAATTAAAATCCTTAAATACTCTGGCTAGTAACACATTTAGTTTTGCACTAGCCTCTGGATCACCCGATGCATGGCTCGCTGTATCAATAAGTGGTTGTAGAGTTGCTTGCAGTTCACCACTATCATATTTGTCATTAATACCATCTACATCAACACCAGTTGTCATAAAAGCAGATAAGAGAACTCCCCTAGCTTGCGGATTATCTCCCAAGGACGCTGCGAAACCTAGTTCATCTTGACTTGGCCAAGCAACGGCAAAAGGGGAATTAGTACTAGTCAAAGCCATATTTGCTGCAAGAAACTTTATCCTATTTATACTTTGCTCAGGAATCGTTGCTACGCCACCTTCCAGCATAATTACTTTAGCTATACCACAGGCATTTAACATAGCAAGCCTGATCCCATCACCAGTTCTTGGATTTAAACTCACCATAGTGTCACCAATAGGGAAAACTCCTTCAGGCCAGTTTTCTAATCTCAATGAGACATCACAATTTTTATTTATTTCGGGTCGAGTATCTGGAACGTTTTCTTGTAAAAAATCTCTCATATTTGAAGGTATCCGTGGATCATGGATTGCATCATCAATACTTATATTACGGCCTTTATCGACAGCAATATACACAACAAGTTTTTTGTCAGCTCCTGGGTAACAGCCAATCTGAACGCTAGGTTCGTCTTTCGATTTCCCTACCCTCGCAACAAATGGGACGGTTAAATCTTCTGATAGCTGCTCTGGCATATCAAAAGTTATCCACTTATATTCAAAAGGTGTATCTATTTTTGTCGGAGTCATTCCTAAGTCGTTTGACAATTGCGAATTAATACCATTAGCAATTAATACTAAGTCTGCATCTAGCGAAAAGACTTTCCCATTAGCTCCTTTGCTTTCATCAGTTTGGTTTGGGGTATACCCTACAGATCGATATTCTCCATCTGTTCTTATTGTATCAACGCTAGCATCAACAAATTCGATGCCTAATTTAATTGCTTGTTCTTCGAGAGCATCATTTATTCTAAATTGTGGATCACATGCGACAAATTTATTCTTATCCTTGAAATCGAGTAAGGCTTCAACGCCAAAAAAATCGAGAAATAAATTTTGACATTGCTCAATATCATTTTCTATTAGAGTTTGATATATGTCATCGTCGAGTAGTTCTTGTAGTTGTTCGAATACTTGTGGGACAATAAGCGCAGTTGAAGCTCTATGCTTAAAGTTTTTGTCATCATCTTTTGGTGATATAACTGTGACTTTAAGATCTGGTTTTTCCCTCATTAAAGCAACAGCTTGAGTTAATCCAGCAACACCAGCACCAACAATTATGATATTTCTCTTATCTTTAGGCATTTATCTATATTCCTATATCGTACGAAATGCCATTATATCAGCTAAATAGCTATAATCATATTGATTTTTAACTATTATCATTAATGATGGATTTTTATTAATACATTAATATTGATTTGAGTATAGATAAAACCATCAATCTTCATAAAAACGTCAATAATGACGTTAATTTTTTCTTTATTTAGACGAGACTAGTACGATGAGATTATTTAGTCGCGCAATACGATTCTTATATTTAGGTCTAGCAAATTGGGCTTTGACAGGTATATATAAGCTAATACGTTTAAGTAGCCCACTTTGGAGATTTTCAGCCCGCCACTACAGTGAATGGATGGGTTCGGTAGGTAAAGTTCACGCTTATTTGGCATGTGCCTGGAGTTCATATACAGTACCAGCATATAAAGATTATTTGAAACAAAATAATTATGATTGGAAAATCTTTTCTCTAAGTTCTTTTCCTGAAACTAGTAAAGAAACTTATATCAAAAAATATACTCCACTTCAACGTTGTAGATTTGGCAGACTTTCGCATAAAGGAACCCATATTGATGAATCTGCTGGCTCATCGGGTACCCCATACAATTGGATGCGCTCAGATAAAGAACTCGAACAGATACACAAAAATATGGCTGGATATATTTCTTTAGTATTACCTGCTAAAAATCGTTTTACAATAAATGGTTTTTCTATGGGTGCTTGGGCGACTGGGACTATTACTGGTGAAGCTGCCGCTCGTATTGGTATGGTAAAAAATACCGGTCCTGATATCGACAAGATATATGACACGATAGAGCATTTTGGTCCCGATTTTAATTATTTGATTACGGGCTATCCCCCATTTTTAAAACAGATGATTGACGAATTTAATATTCGAGGTTTTGACTTTTCAAAATACAATATCGATGCTTTGGTCGGTGGAGAAGGTATAACTGAAGCTTTACGCCAATATTGTGAACAAAATATTTCACGCGTACGTTCTGTATATGGTGCTACTGATTTAACCTTAGGTATTGCAGGGGAATCTTCTTTTACTATATGGTTAAGAAATATTTTGTTAGAGAATAGTGAATTGCGAAAATTGATTCTTGGGAGTGATGAGTCACGTACACCTATGATTTTTCAATATAATCCTCTAGAGAATTTTTTGGAAGTAAATCACAGAAACGAATTGATTTGCACAATTAATTCTTCGCATGTTTTGGCGCCAAAATTGCGCTATAACTTAGGCGATGAAGTTACACTTTTTACATTACGTGATATCACAAAAATTTTGAAATACGATAAGGCTCTATATAAAGAAGCGACACGCATCATCAAAAAAGAACCTTTGCGTATTCCACTAATGTTTTTCTTTGGACGTGCAGATAGCACGATTAGTTATATGGGTGCGAATATTTATCCGCAAGATGTTGAATATGGTATATATAATGACCCAGAGATAGCTAAACATGTTTCTCGTTTTTGTTTAGAGTTAAAAGAAAATGAGAAACTCGAATCGGAACCGATTTTGCATATTGAGCTAAATAAAGGTTCAGAATCTTCTCCCGAGATACTAAAGGGACTCGAAGAACAAATCTCGCAAGCTCTGTTGACTTATTTGGCAAGTATCAATCGCGACATCGCTGAAGCCATTGAGGAAGATGCGAACGGTTTTGAAATTATAGTTAGAGTACATCGTTTTGAAACGGGAGTATTCTCAAAAATGAAAGCTGGACTTAAAAACAAATACCTTGTGGATTAAAATTTAGATTAAATTATTTAGGAAAAAATATGAAGGATGAAAATGCGTACTAGCGATTTTTCTATAGCCCCAAAATATGCTCATGGTGAGTCTATGTTTGTTGGAGCAACGAAATATAAATCACCATTGTCGTGGATAAGACTGGCTCGTCGCTATAAGTTGATGATCAAAGATCTACGTGTTGAAGAAGGTTACTGTTGGCATAGAACTTTTTATTTCCCTCCTTTTACCCTTGGTACTATTGCGGCTTTTAAAGATAAAGACTCTTTGTTGAAATTTGCGCGAAGTAAATCGCACCACAACTTGATCAAATGGCTAATGGCAAGCGGATCACTCGCTGATGGCGGTTTTATTCGCATATATAATGCAGACGAAAAAGGCTATTCAAACGGCGTTTGGCGTGCTGAAGATCGAAAGTTCTCACATATAGAAAATTTCACACCACTTGTTGATGAGTCTGACGGACCAAAAGTTTAAAAGAGTTATCGATTATGGAAATTAATGTAAGCGCAAAAAGTGTTGAGACTAAAAGTGATATAAAAAAGTTTCTCGATTTTTCCTGGGAGACACCCTATGATTCTTATGATGTCCCTATTCTGGATAGTGTCATTAAAGCAATGTTAAATGGCAAACATCCGAGTTGTAAATATGGTGAAATTAATGCTTGGCTTTTTTTGAAAGATAATAAGGTTGTTGGGCGTACCACTTTGCACAGTAATATTCTTTTTAACAAAAAGTTAGGTTCTAAAGTTATTCTTTTTGGTTGCACTATTCTTAATGATGACATCGAAGTTTTTAAAGCTTTTTTTAATTTAATTGAAGAACAAGCCTTAGTTTCTGGAGCTTCTAAAATTTTTGGTCCAGCATCTTTGCTACCTAATCAGCAAGGTGGAGCTAGCGTCTCGAATTTTGATATTCCTGGTTTCGTTGATAGTGCTTATACACCAGAATTTTTTGTAAAAGCCTTAGATGATTGGGGTTTCCTACATGAGAATGATTCTCAAACCTGGATATGTGATGGTATTCAAGATGATGGGTTTGACCCTGAGAGTTTGTTTAATTTTGATGATACTAACTTTGTAAGCGAAAATCTGGCGATTCGTTATGGTGATAAAAAAGAATTTGATGAACAACGTAAAGTTTTGTTACCACTCATAAATAAGAGTTTTTCTACCCTCCCCTATTTTACAAATATTGATGAACAAGAATTTGCTTTTCAAACTGATGGTCTCGAATATCTTATAGATGAGTCACTTCTATTATTTTTAGAAAAAGATGGAGTACCTGTTGCTTTTGTTTTGGTTGTTCCTGATATTTCAGATTTTATAATTAAGTGCTCTGGAAATTTAAATATGTTTAACCAGTTAAAACTTTATTTTTCTAGAAAGAAATATCGTAAAAGTGCAATTTTGATCATAAAAGGGACGGACCCAGATTTTGCTGGTTCTGGCTTTCAAACTTTGCTTCATCGTGAACTTTTCAAAAATCTTAAAGCCGGAGGATATGAAACACTGTTTTCCACTTTTGTCGAACTTACTAATCCTGGCTCTTCGGCTTCATATTTGCGTGCGGGTGGTAGGCCTTTACAGGATTTTGCTTTTTTCTCAAAAGAGCTTGAAACTAAAAAGATTGCTAACACGAAAGAGATCGCTGATACTATTGAGACCACTAATAATGAAGCGGTTGTCTCAAAATGACTTTGAATATATCTGAAATTTACGATAAGCATCGCGAGCTAATTCACCGTGCGCCTTCTCCACATAATACCCAACCCTGGCTCGTTAAACTCGGTGGCGATAAGTTGACTATTACTTATGATTCTAGTCGTGTTCTACATGTTACTGACCCGATTTTTAGAGATCTATACTTATGCTTAGGAATGTTCATTGAATCTATTGCTGTTGTGGTTGGTGGAGAATCAGGTTTTGATATAGATCTATATTTTGATACAGATACAGATATAGATATAGAGTCTGATTTAAACAATATTTCAAAGACTGATTCAAATGCTGGCAAATTTTCGTCATGTACTATTTCAATTTCATCAAAATTATACCCAAAGACATTGACTAGTTCTGATTTGTCTAATCGTTCTACTAATCGCAAAGTTTTTGCTGTTACTAATATAACAAAAAGCATTAAAGACATCACAGATATTTTGACATATGTTGATGACCAGAAAGTAGAATCCAATGTCGAACACAAAATTATTAGGTGTTCCAAGGATATTGCTGATCTTTTAGACAAAGCAGATTTAATTCAAATGTCTGATACCGATAGTAGTGTTGAATTGAATTATTGGTTAAGGGCTGAACGTAAACTTCTTGCCCGTGATGGCTTAAGTTCTATCGTTTTGGATCTTAAATTTTTTGAGGCTCGTTTTTTAAAAATATTGTTTTCTCGTCCTATTCATTCTGTTTTGAAATATTTGGGTTTGGCTAAAATCTTGGTAAAATCTCGGCTAAATACTCTGACTAACGATACAATACTTGTTGCTTTCACATTGAAAAAATATGGAAATCCTAGAGATATTATTGATACTGGTAGATATTTGTTTTGTTCTTGGTCTCTGTTGTGTCGTAGTGATTATTCGGTTCATCCTATGAGTCAACTTCTTGATGTTGTTAAGGTTAAAAGTGAACTAGAAAAGATTCTATGCGTTAATACCTCTTCGGAAGTTGTGTTTGTTGTTCGTACAGGTTTTTCAGATACTCATAGCGGTCGATCCCTAAGGCTTGTTTAGCAAACCTCTTTCATTTTGAAGCTTGTTCTGAGTCTTTGGTGACTTTTATATCATCTTCAAAAATCAAAAAGTAGTTATTTATAAAGTGATCGAATTCGACTTAAGTGACTGAAATAAAGCAGATGTAATTGCTTCCACATCAGCGATTTGGCTTTCTGTTAATCCCAGATCACCAGTGAGAGACCTCTTTACATCAGGGTGCACTCGCCTTAAAGCTAGTTTCATTACAGCTTCACCCGCACCCTGTACATCTAGATAATCTACATTCTTATATTTCGAATAGAAACTGTCACCTAAAGGTTCCATTGCTCCCTGAACAACATCTAACACTATCGGCAAGATAAAGGGTTTGCTTCCAATTTCTAATCTCATATCATTGGCCTGATCTGTAATGAAATCTAAAATTCTTTGGCTATCAGCTGAGAGTTTAATAAAGCCTTTTGTAGCTTCATATCTTGTTACTGGCACATTTCGTGCTTTTATAGGCGCTCGTTCGCTAAACCCTCCAGCCTCTGACCAATCTAGCGTGGGTGCTTCTATATCACTTGGGCTTAAATAAACAAAAGCAGCTTTGTCTTTAGCGACTTGTGCTTCTTTTACTTCCATCCGTTGTGCCCACAAGCCTTGAACCCCAAGCTGTTCAACTGACCATTGGTCAATACATTTTCGAATCCATTCTTTTGCACTAAGCGGAACAGTAGGTGTCATCTCATGGAATACTTGCCATTTATCTACGGAATGATTTTTACCTTCTTCAATAGTTAAACCACTTAAAGGCCTATCACCAAATATGGTACGCAAATAATATTGTGTTGCGGTATTGATGTGATCATATGCACTAACTTCGAATGACGGCCATTTAGCTCTGTCGAAATAACTCTTCACCATTTCATCTTGATCTACAGAACTTCTACCTTTATTTAGACCAAACCTACTAGTTAGTGAGGCTTTTGGCCTATCACCAAGTTCAGCAATTTTATCGATAAATCGAACCGACTGATCGTAACGTTTTTGCATACCTTCGTCGATAATAAGCTGATTATCACGATCAAATTCTTCTATTAGTTCACAGATCACTAATCGTGAACGTTCTAGTTCTCTCATTATTTTTTCTTTTGTCGCCGCAAATGCTATAGAAATCTCTTGTGCTGTCGGTTCATTGCCAGGCTCGCCAGCAATGCGTAGTTTATGTTGAATCAGACTGATGATATATAAATCTGCAAACGAATACTTTTGAGTATCGTCTACGTTTTTAGTTATATTCTTAAGTTCCCCCAATTCCATGCCGCTTCTTTGATCAAGCATTAGGTACCCTTTATGGAAATCACTTTCGAGTTGCTCTAATTGTTCTCTTCTTACAGATTCAGTCTTCTGCTTTATTGCAGAAACTGTTTCTGGATCTATGGCAACATTTACATAACTTTGCAAAAAATCGTGTATGCGCTTGTAGTCATCTTCGTTGACCACATTTCTAATCCGCTCACAAAGTTCAACTATTTCAGCATTTTTACCGAAATCTTGAGCAGCCAATCTCCTTTTTGATTGTGTAGAACCATCATCCATGTTAATTCCTTTAAATATCCTAGATAATTATCATATATCAGATATGTGTAAATTCAAGTGAAACTTGACCTATTTGGTTTTAAGGTATTTATAGAGCCTTATTTGTGATTAATCACAGAAATAAACATATGAAAGTAGTGGCATATGATGAAATATGAATATATATCAGGCAATACAGAAAGCTCAAATGATTGAAAAAGTTACTATAATTCTTACTGTTTTGGCGATTACTTATAACGGTATTGTAAAAACGCAAGATAGTTCAGTGATTACAATGACTGTTGGTATTGCCATAGTTAATTATATAGTCAAAACTAAAGAAGTGCTGAGAATATGACATATCGACTAAGCAATTCACTGTCGGTCTATTTTACGATTATGGCAAGAGCAACCCTGCATTGCCACTGGAACCTAGAGCTGGTGGAGTTCGAGCTGGTGCGTGCGCGGCCTCATCAATATATGTAATTAACGAAGGTCTGAGATCTCTTATTAACTCATATTGTTTGTCGCTTAATTCAAAACCTAAACCTTCCTTAACATGAGCATCAAGGACTGCTTTCCATTGGTCAATATTTAAACATGGTGTTTCGTTAGTACCTGTAGCTAAACCAAATAAGATATCGAATTGGCCTTTTGTCAGTTTATTGTCTTCTTGAACTTCTAATAGTGTATGTGCGAAACCTTTTGCCAAAAGCAAGTCTATTGTATTTATATTAACTTCAAAGCCAAAAGAGTGATAATAAGTTGCAAGCGCCTCATCGTTGCCTGACTCTATAAGATTGACCAATAATTCATTTACTTTATCTTTATGTAAATCGTCATCAACCAATCGTGTTTTTCTAATAAGTGCTGACGTCACATAGCCCCTTACTAAACCTTCAAGTTTTTCTGTTGCTTCTTCGCAGAGAACTACTAATGCGTTCAAAGTTATAGGGCGAACGTGGTTCATTAATCTTTTGAATAAGTCTTTGTCTGAGTCGTGAAAAATAATTCCGTTCTGTCTAGCTATTAGTGCTTCAATTTCGTTGATTTCTAGGGGGTTATCTCTCATAAATGTTGTTCTCTTAGAGTTAGGAAAACAATCAAGCGCATAATTGAGCGTTTCATTATCCGCATTTTGTATAAAAGAATGTAAATGCTTTCTTAACATATCAAATGTCGCTATTTTTTCTTCACCATGTAGATTCATGGCTCTTTTTATATAGTTTCTAAATAATAGCTGTGCCATTTCATTTCCAAGAGTAATGGTTGCATTAATGGTATCTTCTATATTGCTAGGTTGAGGACGACCAATTATTTCTGTGGAAGCATTGACGAAATGAATACCTTCAGGATATTGGTCTGGCTGAGTTATCAAAGGGATTTCTTTTAGTTCAACTCCTGTTAATGCAAAATATGAACGAAAAGCCTTTGCTATTTCTTCAGTGGCTTTACCTTCAGAAATTGTTTGCAGAATTTGTTCACGAATCTTTGTGGCACTCTCTTTATTATTACCATTTAGGATAAATAAACTTCTTGCTCTATAAAAATAATCACGGAATTTTTTGGCATCTAGATCTGTAATTGCTTGAATTACATCTTCAACAACTATCGGATTTTTTTGAGGATTTACTCGCGTAGGTGTATTTATTCCTGAACTCATCTGGCCATTTTAATCATTAATACGCAACTAGGGCAAATACGACATGTGGACAAGTTTTATGGATTGGGTTTCTGCTTAATCTAGCGCAATTTTCATATAGCTAACACCAAAATCCTTGCGTAAATTAAACACACCAGTATAAAAGGGCATCATGATAAACTTTTTGACATGCAACCTATCTTAAGACCATAAGGATCCAACATGTCGACAATTTTTGATGAACTAAGAAAAAGCCACGATTTAGCTAGAAAATACACAAGAACAATGACTTCTACTAGATCGTCGCCTTCTAAAAGGAAAGAGTCGTTTTTAGCGCTTGCTATTGAGCTTCAGGCTCACGCAGCTGCTGAAGAACGCTTTTTATATGCGCCTTGTCTTATGCATGATGCAGGATTATCTGAATCGCGACATGCATTATCTGAACATCATGAACATGAAGAAATGATCGAGAAAATTCGTAGTCTTGATCCAAAAGGTAAAGCATTTATTAAACACGCAAAAGAACTTTCAGAGAAAATACATCATCATTTTAAGGATGAAGAAAAAGGTTTCTTCCAACTTTCTGGACGAATATTATCCGAAACACAAAAGACAAAATTAAATAAAGAATATATTAAAGATTACGACAGAATGAAAAAGAAGTTATCTAATAGTTAAAATAAATATGTTTAATGATCTCATCTGTCCAACTGATCAAGCTGCAAAGAGACTATTAGGCTGTGTGCTTGAACGAACTATAAATGAAAAAATAATACGCGCGCGTATAGTTGAAACTGAGGCATACGACCAAAACGATCCGGGTAGTCACACTTTTTGTGGTAAGACTAAACGTAACGAAATCATGTTTGAAAAAGCTGGCTTCCTATACGTTTATTTTATATATGGAATGCATTATTGTTGCAATGTAGTGACAGGCCCACAAGGTTTTGGTGAAGCTGCACTTATTAGAGCCGTCGAACCTATATACGGCCACGACGAAATGAAATTATTACGAAACGGTCATGACGGTGTGACAATTAGTAATGGACCATCAAAACTTTGTAAAGCATTAGATATAAGCAAAGATTTAAATGGACACTATTTATCTAGAGAGCCATTAAAACTTCTACTTATGCCAGAAGTTAGTCCAGATAATATAGTCACGACGAAAAGAATAGGCTTGTCAAAAGGACAAGATAAATTATGGCGTTTTTATATAAAAGACAACAAATATATCTCTAAGAAATAAGCCCAATATCGACAACTATTTCTTTATCTAATTATTTAGTAGCAGTAATTGTCAATATAAAAATACTATAAACTCTATTTACGTAATCACCTATTTTGACATGCTCACGCATTACCTTACGAACATTAACAATTGAAGATGTACAAGCACATTTAGAGTGCCTAGAAGAAGTGATCATCAAATATCTAAATTATGGTAAGCCTTCAAATTTAGAAGATGTTCGAACTTGGATTACTGACGAAGTAATACCAGCCTGGAAAGAAGACGACCCAAAATTAAGTTTTGTAATTGTAGAAAATATCAGTAAAAAAATTAAAGGAAATATATCCATAGACCTGACAATAAAGCAAACGAATTGAGATTATTGACTTAGAGATTTCATTTACACCATAATGCCCATTTAGTTTAAACCATCGTGAGTTGATTAATTATGAGTTAAATTAGTTCTGCCACCTGAATAGACAGGATCTGAACTAAATTAATTATTTGAAGCAACTGCTCTACTTGCTCCCAGTATTCACATTTATGTCATTACCGCCTACCACAAGAGTGCAATTTGAATTAGCTGCACAGGCTTGTAATGCTTGCACTTTTAAATATGCTAAATATTCACTAGTCAAAGCTTGAGCAACAGCATCTTTAGAGGCTTGTTCACCCTTGGCTTTTTCTATTTGAGCCAAGGCATTATTTGTAGCGACAATGATTTTATTTTGTGAAGTTTTCTGATCATTATATGATGCAATAACTTCTCGTGGAGGTGTAATGGATTTGATACTCACTTTTAAATCAGGACATTCTTTTGAATCTAACTTATAATCAGGACCACAAAAATATTCATCACCCAAAAGTTTTACAATATCTTTACGTAGATTCGCTTCAACATCATCTTGCACAGAAACAATTACATCTGGCGAAACACGTATCTCATCAGTTGTATATTCACGTAACTTTTGTTGAACAGCAGAATATAACGGACCACGGAAATTCTCTGAAAGCATACGGTTCCATCCATATTCTGTCCACGCTTTATATTTCAGGCCAATAGACTCATGGAACTTTCGAATTTTGCTTGTATTAAGTTTAAAAGTAACAGTTAGCTCAACTCTTTCACTCACACCATTTTTATCGGGAGCATCAATACCCCCCGATTGTTCCTCGCCTTCGCCAGAATCAGTAAGAATAAAGTTGCGTTGTGTAGTTGGATATTCATACCACTTGTCATAAAAGCCATTAAATTTTAGACTTGAACCTGGCTCAATAGTATCTTGATATTGCGCGCCTTCAAAAAGACCTCCTCCATAAGAAAGCGCAATTTTGTCTGCAGGAACTTTCTTTAAGGGAGCACCAGCCAAAGCAATTATTACCAACAAAACAATTAATACTAATGCTGATATTTTATAGACAAATTTCTTCGATGGTGCTGGAACTTTAATATTAGATTTAATCACGAATAAAATTCTAGCCTAAATTTTAGACATAAATATATTAATCTAATAAACTATATCGAGCATCAACAAGGAAGTAAAGATGACACATAGAAACAGACCAAAACCTAAAGAGCCAAAATCAAATTTCGATGCTCTAATAGAGATATTTGCTAGAAAGAGTACCTTGCCAGCAAGTTTCGTAATCCCCCAGGAATTACTTGATTTAGAGGTTTATGTAGGATTCTGTAATACCGCACTTGGGGAAGGAACAGTAGTGATTGAAACACTTGAGCATCTTCAAATGATGCTTGCAGATCCAGAAGACATAACCTCGAATACAATTGCGATCAATAATCTTGTTTCTCCAACTAACGCTGTTGTTAGTATATTCCCAACAGAAGAACGAGCACATGCATATTTTACTGAAGACACAGAAATTAGAGTCATCCCTACTCTCTTAAGAAATGTTATAGCTTCAGCTGTTCTTGATCGAATTGGTATAGTCGCTATAAAAGAAAATACTCCTATTATTGTAGATCTCGACCATGTTAATTCCTATTTTCAAGCATCGATGCCACAGGCTTTTAAAACAATCAACACTAACCAAATAACTAATGTAGACAAAAGCAGATTGAATCGTTTTGAGTATGCAGCTATTGAGGCTCTAATGAGCAAGAAAGATTGGTGTGTAAGATTTGATGTAGCTAGTTGTACATATAATGGAGAACTAGCACACATTTTAGGTGTAACAGCAAAAAGTAATATTTCAAAAGATGAACTTAGCAGCCACCTAGATGAATTGTTAAGAGAATTAGCTGGGATTAATGGATCATTACTTGTATCAGGTCGCACTGCTCCGCCATCTATCAAGCAAACATCACTTAATTAATTTTTATAATTATCAGATTTTTTAATACATATCTAGCAAACGACTTCTCAATGTTTTTTAAGGAAAATTCTCCAAAAAACTATTTGGGTAGACTTGTGACACAGTGGTAACTGGTGATTTCCACAAGACCGCACTAGCATAATGCTCTTAAGATTCTTTGGGGGAATTATGAATGTAGATATTTGGTCCGATATTGCCTGTCCTTTTTGTTATGTTGGCAAAAAACAATTTGATTTAGCTCTCCATCAATTCGAACATAGAGATCAAGTAAATGTTAGGTATCATTCGTTTCAACTAGACCCAGATGCACAAATCGATAATGAAATAAGTGCCTACGAGATGCTCTCAGAAAAATTTGGCAAGACACAAGAGGAAATGCGTGAATCTAATAGCCGAACTTTTAGTGATGTAAAACAATATGATATTGAACTAAATTTTGACGATATGAAACTTACAAATACTTTTGATGCACACAGGCTTTTACAATATGCTGTTACAAAAAATAAACAATCCGAAGTTAAAGAGCAGTTACTAAAAGCATATTTTACTGATGGGTTAAATATTGGTCATCAAGACGTTCTTATAAAACTTGCACATGAAATTGGACTTGACAAAACTGAGGTTTCAGAAATGTTAGATAGCTCTGATTTTGCAAATGATGTAGAAGCCGATAAGTATCATGCAGCTGAACTCGGAATTAGCGGCGTTCCTATGTTTGTGTTCAATATGGAATATGGAATTTCAGGAGCGCAAGGTACCAATGTAATACTTGAAGGTCTAAATCAAGCTTGGGAAAATACCAAAGCTACTAGTTGTTAAAATAGTTGAATCTGCTCACCGGGATAAGTGACAGTTGTTCCTTGTACTTGCGCCCATCCAGTGAGCTTATGAGGTTTTAAAGATTTCTCTGTCATAATATCGCATACTTTTATATCGCGAACTAATAGTGCATCTCCGATTAATGAACGATGACAACGCCAAGGTACTGCTTCTGCACACATAATTGTAGTTATATCTTTTTTAGCCAGTTTTAAAAGCTGTCCGATACCTTTCTCGAAATCTTTCGTTTGCATATAATCAGCAAAGCCACGAAATGAGGTGTTCCGCCATGCCATATTTATAGAATCTTTAGTCGTAGGTCTCAATCCACCCAATAGTGGAAGTTGTTTATATTTAATTTTTGCAGCCTTGAGACTTTTTGATATTTCATCCTCACCAAATTGAGGATTGTGACGTGATTTAGGGATGGTTCTCACATCAACTACAAGAGAAATATCGTAAGTATTTAATAGAGAAATGAATTCTTCTATAGTACGTGTGGAATGTCCTATAGTAAAAATTGTATCTAGCATAATCGTTAGATTACTACTAATACATAGTCATATTAAAGTTTAGGATTTTAAAATTGTTTGCTCGCGAGCAAATGTATAATCGGACTAAAGACCAATGTAGGGTTGTGCTGGTGATTCTGGGTCGCTTTGTAGTTTTTGAGTAACAGCTTCTATGCTTGCTTGAAATTTGCTATTTAGATCAATTATTTCTTCAACTCTTTCCGAATTAAAACCATTTTTAGCCATAAATTCTCTAACAGAATTTTGATCTATTGAAGCTAAAATACCTGACTCAATAATCAAAAAATCTGTTAGATGATATTTGTATTTTAATTCTGGCGGAAGTTCGTCCTTTTTGTCTAAATCATGAAGTACCTGATAAAGCATTTGAACCAACAAAGTATTTGCAGGATCAGACATAGGGTTATATTTAATTTCTTCTACAAGTTGTTCATGCAACTGTATGTCTTCTTCTTTTAAAGAGTACAGCCTGAGTAGGATTTCGTTGAAAAGGTCTAGTTCACAAATACGTGCTATATCAGAAATATCCGCTATTTTAATTTTCATATATAAAGTTTAGGCTATACGTCTATATAGTGCAAATGGTCTTTATTGCCTATTTATAGTTGGACCGTAAGTTTTTTGCGATAGAACGTCCACGAACCAACAAGACTAAAACAAAACCCAGAACTATTAGATTTAAGGAAAGTATTGCTGCATCAAAACTATTAGAACCAGTTAGAGATAACTGACCAAGTATAGGTTTAGAGCTTCCAGAGTTTAGAGCTTTACCTCTCGATGGGTTATCTGCATTTGCAGAACTATCTTGATTACTACCATTAGCAGTATCAACTACTTCATTCGGATTATCGTTAGGAGTATCAACGGGACTTTCATTAGCACCAGGATTTTCATCAGGTCCATGATTAACTGATATGCCCTTAACTTTCAATTGAGGATAGACACCAGCTTCCGCTAACCAAATTTGATCAAAATTCCAGTCGACCAATGGTTCTACCTGATTATTGTTTTTAAAATGATCAGGATCATTACCATCAACATTAGCTAAATTACAATCAAGCCCAGAAGCATCCCCAGGGCCTGTTAAAAAGCTATACAACATCCCGAAACAAATATCTGTACCCGCCAAAGTTACATCAAAAGCGTTATTTATGACTGCGTCTGCATCTACCATTATCATGCCAACTAGACCGCTCACAGGTACATTCATTCCATTTGTTGAACGATCCATATTAATATTATTGGTTCGTGCACTAAACACATTTTTGAATGTACTACCTTGATACATACCTGCTATCCCACCAACTACTACTTCAGCATCATTTCCACCGGCAAGAGTCAGCGTACCTGCAGAATATGAATTTTCGATATTCGATTCATGAATAATAAAATTGTCATCTGTGAGTTCTTCAATTCTTGCCGAAGCTGCTAATCCACCATTTACTATCGTATTAATTTCGCTACCACTAATGTTAACAATATTATTTGTATGCGAATCAATAATGCTACCAGCAAAATAACCTGCAATACCACCAACAAAATACAATATCCCTCCAGTGGTAGTAATGTCGCCGCTTGATACAGTTTGATTAATATTTCCAATTCCGGAACCAATAACCCCCCCTATAGTAACTGTAGGTTGTAAAGGCTGACCATTTTCAAGATTAATTGACATGTCAACAGAAGATTTTGATATAGCTATTGGAGTTGTTTGATTAGGGAAGCCAGAATAACCAATTAGCCCACCAACAGTAAGTTCCGACTCAAGGTTGTTACTTGTTCCGATCCTGCGCGAGAAATTTCCGTCAGTATCATAGAGTTCAACATGATAATTTAGTGGATTTGATTTATAAACATTACCTTGAGAGTCAACACCCAACCCCATAAAACCATAATTAGCTCTTACACCTGTTGGGCCAATCTGGTTTAGAAATTCTCGTTCAGCATTAAGCTTTAGCACTACACCAGCAACACTAGTTCCTACATAAAAGTTTCCTTGCTGATCGAAAGCAATGTTATACCCAAAATCATAACTTGGAACAGGTGATGAAAAACCAGAAACATAATTTAAATTTGAATCAAATTCAGAAATTTTTCGTGAATTATCAGTAACAAAAATATGACCTTCAAGATTAATTGCAACACCATAAGCTTGACTCAATTGTCCAGGATCTTGTCCATACTGAGTGCTATTATTTAAAAGATTGAAACTTGAATCAAACTTTTGGAGCGGATGCGATTCAGACCAGCCCGCAATATAAATATCTCCATTTGGAGCAATGGCTGAAGACATAGGAAATGAACCAGGATTAGAGCCTGAAGTATCTGGATTTACCGTTCCTAGAAGTGTACCTTCTGAGTCATATTTATATACATTTTGTGATGAACGATCGGTCACAAAAATATTTCCGCTACCATCAATATCCAAATCTGTTACTTCATGAAAATCTCCTGAAAATCTATTTATCTCAATACCTTGATCGTCGGTTTCTATTACATTCTCAAAATCGCCAATAAAAATATGACCGTTAGGGGCAACTGCTATACCACCTGAAATGTGTATATTTGCCAAATGTGGCCTTGTGTCAACAACACTAGTCAAATCTCCGTTAATACTAACATCTTCGATCTTTACATTTCCCTCACTAGTAGCCGCTAAACCACCAATATATCCTCGTGGTAAGTTTATCTGAATGGATAGATTATCAAATGCAATATCGTGGATATAAGCTCCTTGCAAAGAATAGAAAACTCCACTATATACATACGAGCTCTGTGAAATATTTGAAATACTGTGATCATTTCCGTTTAGTTCACCACGGAAACCATGTAAAGCACCTCCGATAGCATCTGGTTTCATGATAGGAAGGAAACCCTCAACTTCTATAGACGCATCATCAATTTCTACATTTTTCCATGTCCAATTATGTGACTGAGAACAATCAATGTCATTTGCTAAAAGATATATACCCTCTTGATCACCTGTTACATATGTATCTGGATTGACACCAATTGATTCGAATTGTTCGCAAGTAGAAATTTGATATGTTGAAACAGATGCAGTGCTAGCAATAGTTGTATCTGACCAGTTCGAATTTGACATTCCACTATTTTGGTTTCCTGAAACTAGTGCAATACGAAAATCATATTGTGTTTGCGGTTCAAGACCTGCAATTGTTCCAGTATTAGGTGCATCTTGATCCATTAAAGTATGTTGTTCAGTCCAATTGGAATCTGAAGACTTTTTATATTCAATTAGATAATGTGACAAGACATCTGGGTCTGTATCGCTACTCCACGAAAGTGTAACTGTACGACCAGTTGGTGAAGCAAGAACATTTTCAGGACCGTCAGGACAATCACCAGTATCAATTGTTGAATCTTGCCCATAAGATGTTCCATTTTCATTTGTTGCATAAGAACGATAGTGATATTGAGTATTACATTGCAATAAATCTGTTTGCGCCGAAAAAGTGCCCGGTTCCAGAGCTAAAGCGTATATACCAATACCAGAATATCCACTGTAATAGATAGTGTCATCATCTGCAATATAAATTGAGCTCCATGATTCGGATGGATTAGTTTCTCCAATATATGTTCCCGTTGGGCTATATACTTGTATACGCCTATCATATTCGTCAGTAACAAAAATATTACCTGAACTATCGAGATTGATGCTTCCTGTATAATTAATATTTTGATGATTATTGTATGTTGTATCGAATGAATTTATAAGTATCCCATCGGAACCATATTTGCGAACAGTTGAACTGTTCATTTCTGATGTAAATATATTTCCAGAATTGTCAATATCTATTCCACCAAATGATGAGTGCTCGGATCCATATCCATCAGATGCTATTTCAGCAATGTGGTTGCCATTGGAATCATATTTCGAAATCCAAGAATCCGCAATATAGAGATTGTCGTCGGCATCGAGCGCGATTGCCATTGGATTATGGAAATTCTCGCCAGAAACATCAGAATTAATTAAGTTGATAAAATTACCTTGTGTATCAAATTTTTGTACACGGTTATTATACATATCACCTAGATAAACATTGTCATCTGAATCAATAGCTATTGGACCAACTCTATTAAATTGTCCTGGATCTGTACCGGTTGTTCCAAATTTGAGTAAGAATTTGCCAGTAGAGGAATACTTACGGATAGCATCATTATTTGCGTCAACAACAAAAATATTGCCTTCACTATCTCGTGAAATTCCTTCAACATAGCCCAACTCATCATTGGGATCGCCAGAACTTCCAAAACTTATGCTCCCATTTTCAATTAGTGTCGCAACATCAAGGAGCTGTCGTGAAGACGAGGTAGTTGAACCATATTGCGTTGTTTCACCATACTCAAATCCGTATTCGCTTATTGATTCACCCGTGGCTGTTCCACGTAAGATTGAGTAATTTCCATTTATTGGAGTTGAAATTCCCGTACTAGTCTCTGGCATAGGACCACTACCGAAAGATGACGCTGGGAATGATAGTAAGCAAACCAGCGTAATAACGCGCATGACTACCATTTTAAACATATTGTATTAATCGGACAAATAAGAGGTATTCTTTAGTGTATTCTTTAATAACAAAAATTTATAAACTGAACTTTAAAGTATTTTATTGCTAAACATTTCATCATTTATGACGATAAACTTTGACCTATGAAATCTAAATTCTCTCTTTTTCCGAAATTAAATGCGTTTATTTTTATAATGCTTTTTATTATCACATCACTACCTCAGGTTTCAGCATATGCAGATCCTGGATAACCTATATATTTGGCTCCAACACTTACAACTACATTTGATGGCGCTGCTCCACTTCCAACCTCATTAGATAATTCAACAACAAACCACATTGTTGCAAACAATGATAGCGTTGGACAAGACTTCGATTTCACTGTAAATACTAATGATGGAAATAGCCACAACCTCGACTACGTTATATTAACAGCGACACTAAACCCTGCTGCAGGTAGCGCATTGTGGGATGAAACTAGTTTACCGAATTCTTGTATTGGTCAATATCCTGGTGCAAGAAAAGTTAGTGTAGACAGACTAACTATAAGTTGTAAAATCAATGGACCATTTGTTATAGGTTCTGTAAATAAGATTTCTGCAACTTGGTCACCTTCAGCAATAACTCCGAACAATACAAATGTTGATGTGAGTTTTACTGTATCAGGTGTTATGACTCCAGATTCTTTTTACCCAACACCTATCAATCCTGATGATGTGACTTCTAGTACAGAAAGCATTACTGCGGTTTCAGCGAGTTCAGGTATAGAAACTCGCAAGTGGCCTGGTGCATATAATATCAATAGAAACAATGGAACGGGTGAACCAGAAAGTGTAACATTTTCATGGGGTGTCACTTTTGGTTTAATGAACCCGCTTGCAAACACAGTCAAGGGTGCCAACAGTAATTCGTTAGGTGATATAACTCTAAATGATGATCTTTCATCTATGGGAACGCTTTGGCAAAATGCAACCTTAGACTCTTGTGGGATTGGTGTTGCGGGTGACAATATGCCAATACCAATAGGTGTGAGTAGTACTCCAATGCCATATGGAAATAGAAGCGCTGTAAAAAATGCAGGAACATTTAATTGTACCCAAGCTGGCGGTGCTGGAACAAATATCAATATATCAAATACAGGTATTGACTATAACTCAACATGGTTTCCGTTTGGATATGTCAATGCAACCCCTGCAGCATATTATGGAATGAATACACCAGGTATTCCAAATGAAGTGTGGGATTCACCAATTGGTACAAATAATCATGCTGTAGTTTCTGCTGGTTATGTTACAACAACAATTCCTTGGAATGATATTCTTGCTTTTGATACATCAGGAAATGACCCCATTCCCCAACTAAATACCGTTCGTGTTTGTAACACAGTTAGTGATTTAAATGTTGTTGGTTCAGATCCAAGTTTTGTTGATCAAATAACAGATAATTCAGCTTGTACTGACGTAGGAATAGGTACAGGCGAATCATCTACTAAGAGATTTTCTTTGGGTGGGGCAAACGACAATAGTGTAAATGAATATATAAATTCTCAACCTGCATCATTTGGTAGTGTGTCTCCAAACAATGACAACGTAGTATTACCAGGCGAGAAACTTTTCTCGCAATTACTTTATAGTAATAATTCGACTTCTATAACGGCAATATCATCTCCGCAAATGTGCGACACTATTGATAACTCAAATTTACAAATAGTCGCAAATGACTTTTATGGCGATCTATCTGGCTATAACTCTTTTGTATCATATGGCTATACGCAACATAACTATCATTCTGCAAAGTTAAATGCTATTACAAACGTTACCGGTTTCCCAGCCGGAACTGTACCAAGTGAATCCGACATAATTGTCGAATATAGTTCTGTTGCACCAATGACAACTTCAAGTGAACTTAGAACTTTTGATTGTGACACAGTTGGTTCAGGAGATTGGCATTTAGATCCTAATGATGTAACAGGCGGAATAACAAAAGCAAACGTTATACGCGTACGACTAACAGATGGAAAAGACTTAATACCGGGAAGAAGAATTGAAGTATCTGTATCAATGCAAGTATTACCTAATAAACAAGTAGGTGACATTGTACAAAATGTGATGCGATCTCGATCAGGAACTACAACCAATACTCAAACTTCAAATGTGTGGACAAACTTAACGTCAGCCTGCGAAGTCTACAATTGGGGTGTTATAAATAACTTCCCATCAAATTGCGACAGAGCATATGTAGTACCACCAAATGGCCACCTAGAATTAACTGACAATGTTGACACTTCAGTAAACGGAACCCAACATAGAGCTTCAGAATCAACAAAAAGTGTTCAAGCAGGAACCGATTGGACCTTCGATCTCCGCGCTTCAATGTCATATAACGGCAATATTGATATAGAAAATGCAAAAGCTTACGTTGTATTTCCAGAAGGTATAACATTTAAATCTTCAACACTTTCACCTTCAGATATAATAGGTGACTGCGATGCGTCAATAAACCCATCATGTATTACTAATCCTGGTAGTCGAACAAACCTAGGATATTCAAGCGCAATATGGGAATTAGGTGACTATCAATTTCAATTTCCAAGTGGTAATGATCCAGGCGTGGCATATGTTGCTGAAGGATTTTTTGGCTACTGGAAGGTTACTGCCCACACCGACCTTGCATTTACTAACGGTATAAAACGACAAACAAGAGCTTGGTTAGTTGCTGATAGTGGCTTAGCAACACAGTCTGTAACATGGCCGACAGTTGAAGGTACATGGGGTGGCTATTACGATAATGCCTCCAATGGGCGCTTCGACGATGACTGGATAAGTTTTACTCAGACTGCGCAATTCATTATTTCAAAGTGGACACCAGACTTTTTTATTCCAATTGACGGTCAAGGTCGTTACGATATCACATATACAAATGCATCCACTGTTGCACGAACTTTCGACTTCATTGACGTATTACCATACAATGGTGATAATAGAGTTCCTCCATCAAATTTCACTGGAACAATTTCTCTAGATGATATTGATCTTTCTCGTGCGCCTAACATCTCTCAAACATATGTAACTTCTCAAACTTCATCGACTATAAATCCTGACCCAGCTTCGAATGTTGCTGTCGGAACAGGTATTTGGTCTTGTACCCTTGCACAAGTTGATACTGTAGGCTGTCCAACAAGTGCACAAGTTACTGGTATTCGTTTCACAACCCTACCTCTAGCTGCTACAGCGCGTGAAACGGTACGTATAACAATAGATACTCAAAACAATACAGGTCGTGACATATATACAAATAATGCAATGGGACGAGCGTCTGGACTAACAGGCGAGATTCACTCAGAGGATGTATATTTCAAAACTAAACATTTACAAGTCGGAAATCGAGTATTTGTAGACATTAATAATAATGGATATTTTGATAGCGGCGATACACCAGTAGTAAATGTTGAAATGCAGTTACGTTTAGTTTCTGATGACAGCATTGTTAATACGACCACAACAGATACCAACGGATACTATATTTTAAATACCGATGTTGAAGGAAATTATTATATTCGAATAGCACCAAGTGAATTACAAAACAACGGAGCATTAACTGGATATCGAGCACAGAAATTTGGTTCATCAAATATTCGTAATGATAATGATGAAACACAAGATCATAATGCACGCATGTATTCATCAACAAATATTCGTTCATCAAATTTCAATTTAACAAATCTTGGAGAGCCAGTTGGAGAAGCCGGCGATTCAGGTTTGTGGGATTCATCATCGAACTTAACAATAGACTTCGCTCTTGAGCTACCAGCATCGATTGGAAACTTCGTCTGGTTAGACCTCAATAACGATGGTCTACAATCTTTAGGTGAACCAGGTATTGGTGGAATCACAATCACTGCTTTATATTATGGAGATGATGACACTTTAGGTGGAGGCGACGATGAGACATTTAATGTTACAACAGATTCTTCAGGGCAGTGGCAAATTGTAGGGCCAGCTGGTACATACGCTGTGTCATATACTTTACCTGCCGGATACGAAGCCGCAAAAAGTAATATTGGTTCAGATGACACAATAGATTCAGATATAAATGGTGTAGTTGAATCAGTGTTAGTAGATGCTACTAATTTAAATTATGACTTTGGACTAGTTGGATACTCAACAATAGGTGACACAATTTATTACGACGTAAACGGTAATGGAATTCAAGAAGTTGAAGATATTGGTTTAGCAAATATAAGTGTCACACTTACTTGGTTTGGTATTGACAATATCTTTGGTGGTGGCGATGACATGGTTCTAACTACTTCAACAAATTCTGAAGGAGTTTATCTATTTACTGGCCTACCTATTGGCTCATATAAAGTTTCAGTTGATACTTCAACTTTACCTAGTAATATACGTCAACAATCTTACGACCCTGATTCAAAATTTGATGCTGTTTCTTATCCTGTTCTTAGCGCTTTGTTAACATCAGATCTTACACATGACTTTGCCTTTACACGATTAAGACCAAGTGATGTCTCTGGCAATGATGCTAAGGCAAATGGTAGCCTTGCAAATACCGGGTATAGTGGTTTAGGTAGTCTTACCGCATTAATGTTTATTATTGGCGGTCTAGTAATATCAAAGATTTTTAAACGTAGAACAAAAATGATTTAAATATTCCCTTTAAATAATATTTACTAAAATTTATTTGAAATTGCTCGCTATGGCCTTTTAACTTATGTCGAATTAGAATGTTTATATGGACGTACAAAGAATTAAAAAAGACTTTCCTGGATTAGAACGAATTGTCAACGGGCATCAGATAACCTTCTTGGATTCTGGTGCATCGAGTCAAACACCAACACAAGTACTCGATGTAATGGATCATGTATATAATGACCATTATGCAAATGTACATCGTGGCGTTTATACAACAGCACAAGAGATAAGTAACGAGTTTGAATTATCACGTAAAAAAATAGCTAAATTTATTGGTGCTAGTACCGACAAAGAAGTTATATTTACACGTAATGCTACAGAATCTATAAATCTTGTAGCACGTGCATGGGGCGACAAAAATATTAAAACTGGCGATGTCATTGTTTTAACCCATCTAGAACACCATAGCAATATTGTTCCCTGGCAACAACTCGCTTCACGTACAGGTGCCATTATTAAATGGATACCATTAACAGATGAAACTCGTCTGGATTTAAATAATGCGACTGAGATTTTAAAAAATGCAAAAGTTTTTGCTTTTAGCGCAGCAAGTAATGTTACAGGTACCGTTACACAAGTAAAAGAACTTGTTGAACTAGCGAAGGCTGCAGGGGCAATAAGCGTTGTTGATGCCTGTCAATACGTCCCCCATCTAAAACTAAATATTAAAGACTGGGATGCGGATTTTATTGCATTTTCTGCACACAAAATGCTCGGTCCTACTGGGCTTGGAATCTTATGGGGCAAAGAAGAACTATTAAATGCAATGGATCCATTTTTAGGTGGAGGATCAATGATTGAAGAAGTGACTCTTGAGGGTTTCACGTCTGCTCCCCTACCAGAAAAATTTGAAGCAGGGACTCCAGCAATTGTAGAAGCTATTGGTACTGGTAGCGCTATTGATTATTTAGAATCAATAGGTTTTAAAAATCTACTCGATCATGAAAAAATGCTGACTGATTATGCATTAGATATGTTCAAGAATCGTTTCGACGGCAAAGTAACACTTCACGGGCCAAAAATATCCGATGATCGTTTAGCAGTTTTTAGTTTCACAATAAAAGAAGTACACCCGCACGATGTTTCACAAGTATTAGATGAAAGCGGAGTATGTGTTAGAGCGGGACATCACTGTGCAAAACCACTTATGCGTGTTTTATCTGAGGGCGATAGAGTAGGTATTGGTGCAACATCGCGCGCAAGTGCATATTTATATAACACAACAGATGATTTTGATCGACTTGGTGATGCAATAGAGAAGGCAATAAAATTCTTTGCCATTTAATTATAAGCCAATACTCAAGACTAATAATCTCCTAAGATAAGAATAACAAAATCTAAGGAGAATAATGTCAAATTTGAAACATTTTAAACTTATAGTATTAGCCCTTTCACTTTTATTAGTTGCAACAATGTTTACAGCTTGTGGTGACAACGAAGATAAAAAGCCAGAATCATCAAGCACTAAAACTTCGGCTGCCCCTACTGATAACAGTGAGGACTCTAGTTCATCTGGCGCTGAGGATGAACTTGGTTTATGTGATATTGTGAGCAAAGATACAATAAAATCTGCATTAGGCACAGCTGCCCCAGTTCTTGAGGGTCCGGAATCTACCGGCGTTCAAAGTCTAGGCGATGGAGATAAAGGTACATCTTGTATATTTCCATTTGAAAAAGATGGAACAATCTCGCATTCATTCTATTTAGATCTAGCTCAGTATTCAAAAGGATCTTTTGATGATATAAAAGATTTTACAGCCACTTCAGGACAAGATATTGAAAATGTAGGAGATAAAGCAAAATTCCTTGCGAGCCAGCCTATCACTGGAGGGCAAGAATTTACAATAACTGCAATCAAAGGTACTAACGTGTATTTATTCGTTATTGCAATACCAGATGGTCCAACGACATTTGATGTACTTTCAGCTAAAGATGCACTCACAAAGATTGCACAAGCTGCAACTTTGAAATAAGTTATTGATATTCTTTATTTCATACGTAATTAGATAGGTTTTTGCTACTTAGATTTATTTCTTTGCTTTAAAATATTTTCGACATCATTGAAAGTTACACCGACACCACGAATTGCTACGAGTATATGATAAAAGAGATCAGCAGCTTCACCTGCTACAGACTCTTTATCACCTTGCACACATGCAACTATAAGTTCAGCTGATTCTTCACCAATCTTTTTCATGCGTTTGTTACTATCAGCCAACAATTCATCAGTATAACCTGATTTTGGTTCGATTAGTCTCTGTTCAATGATTGCATCCAATTTCGCAAGTGGTGAACTTTCATTTACATTATTCATGGTTACTCCGGTCTGGATTTATAGAAAAATTAGGATATGCAACATTAACATATTCATTTTCTTCAAGTTCAATGAAACTATTCGCACCAGTGCCAACTCCCACTACAAAACATTGTGCAGTTGAACCAGCTTGTGCTCCTAAAACGGAGTCTTCAATTACAACACAACTAGATGGATCAACGTTTAATAATCGAGCACCTTCTAAATACATGTCAGGTGCAGGTTTCTTTAGTATTCCTGGTTTATCATTTCCAACAACTTTTTCGAAATACGAAAGTAAACCAGTATTCGATAAGATAGAAGTTACGTCATTTTTCGCGTTATTAGAGACAACACATAATAATAGATTTCGTTCCTTTGCATCTTGCAATATTTCTAATATACCTTCGTGAATACTCGGATTACTTTGTGACCTTAGCAGATCAAATTCTTCAGTTATCAAACTGAATATTTTTTCATTTACGACAATATCGTATTCTTTTAAAATAACACCAAAAAAATCTGGTACGGCTAGTGCAAAGTTTCTTTGGATTATTTCTTGTGATACAGATATTGATTCATTAATATATTTTCTTAATAAAATATTTACGTATTTATAATCAAATGAGAGGGTATCTAGTAATACCCCATCCATATCAAACAATAAGGCTTTGCTTTGAGATGGAATACTCAATCGACCAGCTAAAACAACAATATCTTTAGAAATATTATTCATCTATCAATTCCTTTTCTGCTTTTATACGAGCAAATCTTGCCGATTCTTTATGGCCTGGGAAACCCTCCCATTGTGCTAGTGCTTCAGCAATAGGACTAATGATTACAGCACCTTGTGCACTTACAATAGAAAATGATGAACGTTTTAGAAATGTTTCAACGCCAACACAAGAATCTCTTCGCGCTGTTCCCCCAGTTGGCAAAATGGCATTAAGACCAATAGCAAAGTTCCCATAGGAGATAGAAGAATAACTTCCTACAAGAATTTCGCCTGCATTTATGATCTTATCCATATCTTCTGTTTCATTCTTAGAAATTATTCGCAAATGTTCAGGTGCATATTCATTGACAAAATCTATACCCGCTTCAAAATCTGAGCAAATAATTATTCCACCGTAAGTACTCAAACCAGTTTCTATAAAATTTCTTCTTTCCTGGGTGAGTTGAGCAATTAAACCTGGAACAATTTTCTCAACTTTCCCTATCAGTTCAATCGAATTAGTAACTAAAAGTGCAGCTGAATCAGGTCCATGTTCTGCCTCATTTAACCATTCGCGCGCTACAATTTCTGGGTCCGCAGTTTCATCGCAGAGTACAATAGATTCACTCGGACCCGCTGGCAAACCAGGATCAACTATCCCATAGACCAATCGTTTAGCGCAAGAAACATACTGATTTCCTGGACCGACTATCTTGTCAACTTTTGGTATCGTTTGCGTACCATAAGCCAATGCTGCCATTGCCTGAGCGCCACCAACTTTATATACATTTTCTATGCCACAAATTCTTGCAGCAACAAGTGAAGCAGCATCAATGGATCCATCAGGACCCGGAGGAGTACAAACATAAATATCTGGCACACCAGCAATAACAGCTGGAGTACAAAGCATCAACATTACTGAAGGGAAAGAACCTTTACCACGTGGAACATAGAGACCCACAGACATAATAGGAGTAGTTTTCTCGCCGACTATGACACCAGGAACATTTTCTTGTTGCCAAGACTTCTGAGGTAACTGTTCTTTGTGGTGCAAATTAATATTCTTAAATGCATCTTCAAGATATTTTTTTAGTTCAGGAGATATTTCTTTCTCAGCAATTTCGAATTCTTCTTTAGAAACTTTAAGAGCGTCAACTTCTAAATCTATTTTGTCGATGCGCTTTGTTATATCAACAATAGCGCTGTCACCACCTTGCCTAACTTCATCGATAATAATACGAACAATTGGCTCAACGCGAGAATAGTCAGCTTGTGCCCTTTGCATAATTCTATTCTTATCTGAATCGGACATTTCATTTAATATGAATTTATTTATCATTTTTTCCTTTTGTAGAATTTAGAAATCTAAAATCTTGCAGTTCAAAACCATTACCCAACTGGACTGCAATCGCAAAACCAAGCCAAGAAATTGATGGCGAGTAAATATCTGTGTCAGATAAATTACGTGTCAACAATGGACAACACATTAGCGCCAGTGAGAATAATTCCATTAGCGATTCTTGCGACTCACCTTTTTCAATTAACATTTCCATAATAGGATTAACAAGATATTCTTGTTTAACTTCGTAAAGTTCTTTTCTCAGAGAAGTAAATGCCCCAGAATATTCGAGTTTTATATTATCGTCATCAATTGAAACTTTAATATCTATTTCTTTTGCTTTCTCTTGTGAAAAATACATCCACTGAGCAAAAATATTATGAAAAAATGGTTTGACCATATCTAAAATTGGTGAATGTCTTCCAGCAAAGGCAGGATCGAAATAAAGATAATTGTTATCATCGTCAAGAAATATATTTCCAAAATGTGCATCGCCATGACCGATGCATGAATAGGTTTTTTGGGATGGATCTAAAACAATACTTGCTCTATCAATTAATTCTCCTAGGGTTGATCCTTGTTTCACACCATTGATGGTCCAAGATTTATGAAATAAATCTTGGATTGATATTCGACTATCATCAAGAGTGTCTATAGATTTCCCATCATAGTAATCTATAAAACGCTCGCCAGTAATTCGGTGAAAGAAAAGTTGATGTATTGGAGCTAGTGCATTTTCTTTTTCATCAATTAATTCTAAAGTATCACTATATATCTTCTGTAGTTTCAGACAATCATCTTTTTCTGCTTTAATAATTGTTTCACTAGATATTTTGTCATTTTCTTCACGTTCAATAGATCGCGATAAATCGAATAATGTTGAATAATTAATTACAGGATAAAAAACTATTTGCTGATCAAGGCTCCTTTCAGTGCGTAAAGGTTTCACGATAGAATATTTAGCATCATCTAAAATCTGGCAATTATAATATTCAGTAATTACACTATCTGGTTCAGTGTGAGATTTAAAGAAGACGGATTCAGCGTTAATTATTGCTATGCCATTAAACGAGTTTAAAGATGTTGGCTGCGGAGTGAGAATAACATCAGTCGCTTCTATATCAAGTGCGTTCTTAAACCATGCTTTTGTCATATCTTGCGCGAGAGAAAGATCGCTATGTTGAATCTTTTGAATTTGTTCTAATATAGGAATATCAGAATTATTAACTTGATTAGTTATATCTACTTCACGAAAACATGAACGAGTGTTAAGATGACAAGCAGGCCCATTAGATATTACATGTGCGATAATAGAATCATTATCACAATCTAGACTTAATCTGATGAGTTTTTGAAAATTTCCACTAGTTGCCCCTTTATGCCATAAACCTCTCGTTCTTGAAAGATAATGCATTTGGCCCGTTGAAAGAGACAACTCTATAGCTTGACGATCGGCATAAGCCAACATCAGTACTTCACCATTGTTGTCATCAATTGTAACAACGGCAATAGTGCCGTTACCTTTCTCAAAATCAATAAGTTCGATATCGAATTTTTCAATATTGCTTTTCATAAAACAACTTTTCTAATCGATAATTTTGGATTTTTTATTAATTCATCTTTTATATCTTCAACTGTTATTTTCCCATCGTGCAATATTCCTGCAAGTAGTGCCCCATCAACATTAGATTGTGTAAAGACATAGGCTATATCTTCAATAGTACCGGCTCCTCCGGATGCGATTAGAGGTACATCTACTAATTCTCGCACTGTACTTAAGAGCTCAGTGTCATAGCCAATACGTGTGCCATCACGATCAATACTTGTCATCAAAATCTCACCAGCACCATTTTGAACACATTGTTGAGCCCAAATAATTGCATCTAATCCTACATCTGTAGTGCCACTTCTCGATACCACTTCCCACGCATCACCTTTTTGTCGGACATCTATTGATGCAACAATACATTGTGATCCAAATTGTGCAGCTGCACGACTAATAATTGTTGGATCGGCAATTGCAGCTGAATTAATAGCAACTTTATCCGCGCCAGAACGTAATGCATTAGTAATATCATCAAGATTTTTTATGCCACCTCCAATAACCAATGGTATGAAAATAGATTCTGCGATTTGCTCGACAGTTTTTAGAAATGTTACACGTTCTTCAATCGTTGCAGAAATATCCAACATCACGAGTTCATCAGCCCCTTGAGCTTCATATCGCTTAGCTAGTTCAACAGGATCACCTTTATCGGTTAGGTCAACAAATTTAGTACCTTTAACAACACGACCATTAGCGACATCAAGACAAGCGATTATTCTTTGATAGACCATTAGTTATCATCCTTAATAGAAAAATCGTTTAAATACATTGCTGTTCCAACAACAGCACTCGAGACTCCTGCATTTTTTAATATTTCAATATCTTTATACGAAGCAATACCGCCTGCGGCAATAATTGGCAATGATGAATAAGATGTTGCCTTTTCAAAAAGTGCACTATCAACACCACCCATTGTTCCCTCTTGAACAATAGATGTTATTAAAACACCAAATAAATCAAGACTAGAAATATCATCAAGTGCCTTAACAAGTGTTATACCAGAGTCTTGTTTCCACCCTGATACAACAATACGTTCATCTGCAATCACATCAGCACAATAAATTATTTTTCCAGGAAACTTATTGGCAATTAAATTTCGCCATTTTGGATCTAAAACTGCTTTTGTTCCAACCATGGCAGCAGACGCACCCTTATCTATTAGCCAAGAAATATCATCAACTTCACGGATTCCTCCGCCAATTTGTATATTCTCTGGGAATACATCAATTAATTCTTCGATAATCTCACGATTACTCCCTCTGTTTGTTGCTGCGTCTAAATCAACAACATGAAGCATTTTATATCCTTTATTTTTCCAACTTTTAGCAACACTTACCGGATCATCAAGTCGTACTAACTCATCATCATATGATCCTCCACGAAGTTGGACACATTTACCTTCCCTTAAATCAATTGCTGGGATTATTTTCATTAGCTGAGACTCCTTACGTATTCTCTCAAAAAATTTATTCCTCCAACAGAAGATTTTTCTGGATGAAATTGCACACCAGTGATATTGTCTTGTTTTACTATTGCAGGAAATTCGTCATTATCTTGTTTAGATAAAGCAACCACAACTTTGTCATCTTCTGGCTGACACACAAAACTATTTGCATAGTATCCATTTGTCATACCAGATTGTTTTAATATTTTATCATTGCCATAAATATCATTCCAACCCATATGCGGAGTACGCTTAGATTCAATTTTCCTAACTTCACCTTTAATGATACCTAAGCCAGGAAGTTCACCTTCTTCTGATTTTTCGAAAAAGATTTGCATTCCCAAACATACACCAAAACATGCAAGTCCATCATTAAGGTTTTCAAGAATATCATTTTTATAAGTATTCAATGTTTCTGCTGCAGGATCGAAAGCACCAACACCTGGGAGTACTAACAAATCCACTCCCTTAAAGCTTTTTAATTTTGTTTCAATAGTTACATCTGCACCGACAATAGAAAATGCTTTAGCTAATGAGTGCACATTTCCTACTGTGTAATCAAAAATAGTTACTTTCATCACAATATCTTTCTTAATGCTTCAATCACTAGAGCCATTTCTGTTTTTGGGCCAATAGTGATTCGGAGTGCATCACCAATACCAGCGAGTCCTATACAAACTCGCACACTAATATTATTACTAAAAAGTTTTTCACCAAAAATTTGAGCATCATTAAAAGGAACTAGCACAAAATTTGCTTCACTTTCTATTGGATTTAGCGAAAGTTCTTTTAAATCTGCAATAAATTTTTCACGTGAATCAATTGTTTCGTTGACAATATTTTTCATCTCATCAACACCATTTTGCAAACATTGACTAGCAATGTATTCTGATAATGCGCTCGTTTTAAAAATACCTCGAGATATTTCAATAGCTTTAGTAAGTTCATTTGAAGCTAATGCATAGCCTATTCTCATACCAGCTAGACCGAATGCTTTTGAAAAAGTTCTCAATATAACTAAGTTGTCATATTTATTAATGAGCTCATCATAATTAGTATTACTAAATTCGCTGTATGCTTCGTCAAGAATCACAAGACCTTTTGCTCTTTCTATGACAGCAATAATTTCTTCAGCTGAGATAATAGTACCTGTAGGATTATTTGGTGAACATAGGAATATGACCTGAGCGCCAGTGTCAACTAATGCATCTGTATCAATTGAATAGTTTTCTTTAAAATCCACTAAAGAAATATTAAGACAATTCATTTTTGCTACAAGTTCTGCTACAGGTAGACTCGGGTTCGATATTGCAAATACTTGACCGGGTTTTGAACAAGCTCGAATAATTGTGTCTAAGTGGTCATATGAACCAGACCCAATTGAAACTTGATCAAAATTAACACCAACATACTTAGCTATTTCGTCTTTTAGATCATCTCCATAAGGAGTTGGGTATTTAAAAATAATATCATCATCAATATTAAGCAATGCTCTTTTCGCTGCCGGATTCATACCCCATCGATTTGTATTTTGACCGAGATCAATCAGAGCTCGATTTTCAATACCGTTATAAGTATCCATGCCTTCATATTCAGGTCGCATTAAAGAACTACTCATGGTATTAGCTTTTCTATAGGTGAAACTAAAATTCCCTTAACGCCTAAGGCACGAAGCTTTGGGACAATAACATTTATATCAGTAAAATCAACAACTACATGTATAGCTACTACATCACTATTTTGGAAAAGATCTAATACAGTTGGAGAAGTTAACCCAGGTATAATCTTGCGAACTTCATCAATAGCCGACTTTGGCGCATTCATCATCAAATACCTTTTGCCACGTGCATTTAATACAGACATTAATGTATCGACAAATATTTTTGTTTGTAATGATTCTGTATTCGTTGATTCAATATCAAAATCACCAGGAGCAACAATACATGCCTTGACATCGCGTATAGTTTCAACTTCAATCAAACCATTGTTGCGAAGTGTAACTCCAGTTTGAGTCAGATCAACCACGACATCTGCAATACCCAAACGCGGAGCAATTTCTACAGAACCAGAAAGTGGAACAATCATAATGTCGAGACCATTCTCTTGCGCCCATTTCCTAGTTATTTTAGGAAAAGATGTTGCAATTCTTATAGTGTTTTGTTTTTTCTTATTATATTTTTCAGCCCATTGCGGGCTTGCAGCGAGAACTAGCCGACATTTGAAAATATTAAGTTCTTGAATAACTTTCACATTACAGCCCGACTCTTCAACCAAATCCGTTCCAGTTATCCCTAAATTAACGATATTATCTGCAACGATTTCTGGAATATCTGTTGTTCTAATATACATTGCTTCAATATCTTTAGATAATCTCGCAAATAGCATTCCTTCTTTATCATTTATTGGCCACTCATAACCTGCGTTAATAAATAGTGAGCTTAATGAACTTGCAATTCGACCTTTACGTGGCATAGCAACTTTTAGTGTAGAAGAATTTTCTTGTTGATTCATGATTTCCTTTTTGGTCTGTGAATTGATTTTAGATCTTTTGACATTGTTCTAAAGGACTCTACTTAGGTACGAATGACAAAGTTTGCAAATAGACGAGCAATAAAAAAACCCGCCTAATGTGGCGGGTCAAAGAAATTAGTATATAAAAACTAAATCAGCTCACCGCCATAATATGGTGATGATGTGCATGAAAAGATGAAGCAAATGACTGGTTAGAAAATATATTTCGCTTTAACATGACATTAATTATAGCCAAACGACATATATACGTCAAATACTGAAAATTATATATAAAAATATGTTTAAGGCTTTATGTATCTCGGAACTATCGCGAAGCGCTGGAGAGATATATGAAGTTCTATAAATCTAATGCTTTTCAGCTTTGACGCCCTCTACATGGATCTTAGGTATTACTTTGTCTAACCATTTAGGAATCCACCAGTTTTTGTCGCCCAATAACTCCATTGCTGCAGGTACTAAAAGCATACGAACAATAGTTGCATCCAACAATACAGCCATCGAGAGACCAACCCCCATTAGTTTTATTTGTCGGTTGTCACCAAGTATGAATGCACCAAAGACAAATACCATTATTAGAGCAGCTGCTGTTATTACTCTTGCAGTTGCAGCAAGTCCGTGTGTCACAGCTGCTGCATTATCTTTTGTATCATCATATTCTTCTTTGATTTTTGAAAGCAAGAAAACTTCATAATCCATAGAAAGTCCAAATACTATGGCAAAGAGCATCATTGGCGCCCAAGCTTCGATTGGTCCTGCCCCTTCGATACCAATGAGTTTTGACAACCAACCCCATTGAAATATAGCAACAACTACACCGTAGGCTGCACCGATAGAAAGTAGATTCATAAGCACTGCTTTTAATGCAACTAATACGGATCTAAATACTGCCATTAACAATAAGAAACTTAAAATTAAAACCGCAGTAATAAATATTGGGATTCTTTCGCCCATAACAGTTGCAAAATCTGCATTAAAAGCCGTGAAGCCGCTCACATATGTTTTTGCATTTGTGTTCGCATCAGAATCTTTTAATGCTTTCGGCAAAATATCATTTCTCAATTGATTTATCAAATTTGTTGTTGCTTCATCTTGTGGACCAGTTTTTGGCTTCACATTTATTACAGAAATTTGAGATTCGCCAGGTTTTGGCATCGCATTAGCATTTTGACTTGCTGCTTTAATAACTTGCGATGAAGGAAATACGCTCTCAATATTTTTTATTGCTTCGAGCTCACCAACAACTTTTGCTAATACTTCCGGTTTACCTGCTTGACCAGAATCTAAAACAATAAGTAATGGCCCATTAAAACCAGGCCCAAAACCTTTAGCTAAAAGCTCATACGATTTACGTACTGTTTCTTTCTTTCCAACATTTGAATCATCACTAGCACCAACACGTAATGAAAATAATGGAATAGCTAAAGTACCAAGTATTACCACACCTAATAATAACGATATCAAAGCACGGCGCTGTATGAATTCTGACCATCTTACCCAGAATTTCTTTTTATTTGGGTCAACTTTACGCTGAGGAACAGACAGACGATGTAAATTTTTTCCGATTACTGAACCTAATAATGCTGGCACGAAAGTTAGCGCACCTAGAACCATTATAAAAACTGTTATTGATGTACCGATTGCTAAACCGTTAATGAATTCTAGGCCTATGAATAACATGCCTAATAGAGAAATTACAACTGTCATACCAGCGAAAAGTACCGCTGCTCCAGACGTAGTCATAGCTTCTATAGTTGCTGATTCACGATCGTTTCCCCTAGCTAAAGATTCACGATATCGAGTAACAATGAATAATGCATAATCGATACCAACACCAATACCGATCATTGCTGCTACTTGTGTTGTGAATTCAGGAATACCTACAAGATTTGCAATAAGTGCAACAACACTAGATGAAATAACGATCCCTACGATTGCTGTAAATATTGGAACACCTGCTGCTATTAGTGAGCCAAATGCGAAAAGCAATATGAGCAACGCAGCAAATATGCCTATTGCTTCGCTACTTGGTATCTCAAAGTTTTGATAACCCTGGCCACTAAATTCAACAGTAATGCTTTTGCGTAAATCTTTTGCTAAATCTATAGATGGAACTCCAGCCTTTTGAAGTTTTATACCCGACTCAAAAGTAATTTCTGCGTAAGAAATATTTCCATCATCTGAAATTTGTATACCATTAGTTTTCTTGTCAAATGGTGATTGGAAAGTTGCTATATTAGTTTTATCTTTCTTCGCAACTAATGTATTTAGATAAGCATCTATTTCCTTCTCGTGATTAATAATTCCATCTTTTGATTCAAATACTATACGTGCACCATATTGTGCTGCATTGTCTGCCAAATCAGGATTTATTTTCTTTAATACCTCTATAGCTTTGGACGATTCTGTATTAGGCAACGCTCCTTGGTCTAACCATTCTCCTGAATAGCTCGATGCTAATGCGACAAAAGCAACTAAAGCTATTAGCCATATTGAAATCACAATACGATATTTTTTAAAACAGAATTTTGTAATGGAAAGTAGCATAAGAAAAAGTCTACACTTATTGCATGTCAAACTTAGAAGAATTATATAGAGAAGTTATACTTGACCATTATCGTGCGCCACGTAATCGAGGAGAACTTGAAAGCCCACCGGCCATTGTATCCGAAGGCAAGAATCCTCTTTGTGGTGATGAATTAACTCTATATATATTAATTGAGGATGAAATTATTGTAGATGTAAAAATGTCCGGTAGTGGTTGTTCAATATCACAAGCAAGTGCGTCAATGATGACTAAAGCTATAAAAGGTAAAACAATTAGTCATGCATTAAAACTCATAGACGAATTTAAAGCACTTATGGATGTACATGAATCTCAACTTGAAGGAAATGAAGATGGTTCAACTGCTGACGAAGAAAAGACTGAACTCCTCGGAGAGTTAGAAGCATTAACTGGTGTAGTGAAATTTCCTGTGCGTATTAAGTGTGCAACACTGTCGTTTAACACTTTGGCTCGAGCAATAGCTGACGATAAAGAAAGTAAATCAGGAGAATTTGCTACAACTGAGTAGTTCTTCCCCTTATCTATCGTGATAATGAACATGATAATGATGATGATAAGAAGAGAAAGACCAGGTAGATGTAATGTTTTCGTTATTGTAACACTTTATGGAATAGCATGTCATATAGTTATGTTATATATACAACTAGGCAATACCCAATAAACCTATAGACAAATCAACCCAAATGGAAGACAATGTACAATAAGACCCTTGACACCCCGAAGGACTATGACATGGAAAACGCGACACTTATATTACTAATAGATTCTAAATTGGATGAGTACAAAGGTCGAACTTTGGTTGAAGGCGCTGAGGTCGTTGATTTTTTACTCGACTTAAGAAATGCTGCTGTTAGCAACGTTCACACACAAATCGACAAAGAACTTATAACTAATTAATTTTTAGACTAAAATAAATATTTCGACTATTATATTTGGAAATCTCTCTAATTAAGGTCTAGTCCATTGTTAAAATTAATTAAATCACGTATTTTTTTGATATGTATATCATGTGCAATTATTCTCAGTGCACTCGTTATAGGTGGGCTATATTTCCGGAATTCTTCATCAGCTGAAGTAGCTGTTACTACTACAACTACAACATCTTCAACAAGCTCTACAACGACTTCAACCACGACAACTACCACTCTCCCGCCAAAAACACCTCAACCACCACCCGCTAATATACCTTTGTTAAATGGACAATCATTGGGAATGGGTTCTAATTATGACATTGTAACTTTGGTAGAACAAAGACTCGTTGACTTAAAATTTGATCCAGGTACTGTTGACACAAAATTTGATTATAAAACACAATTCGCTGTCCAATCATTACAAAAATATAAGGGTATTCCTATTACTAATCGCATTACTGATTTAGAAATTAATTTGTTAAATACTTTCCAATACGAAGAACCATTTGTCTACCCAGCTGAGGCTAACCGTTATGAAATAAGTTTAGATAAACAAATAGGTGTTTTATATGAAAACAATTTTGTAAAATTAATTACAACAACATCTACTGGGAATCAAAAAAATTATTGCTACATATCTAAAAAAACATCACGAAGAACATGCGCGGCAGCTAATACACCAACAGGACGATTCGAGTTTTATCGCAAATACAAGGGTACCGAAAAAGGTGACCTCGGTGACCTATATAACCCAGTATATTTCAAAGGTGGAGTTGCAGTTCACGGTTATTCTTCAGTACCGACTACACCAGCAAGTCATGGTTGCACACGAATACCGATGTATATTTCTGAATACTTCCCAAGCTTAGTGACTATAGGAGAGCCAGTTTACGTAGTAGCCGCTAAGCCTGTTGAGTATTCATGGAATAAAGTTGGTGAAGTTGTAGATACTTCGCCAAAAACGACTACGACAACTACTACAACAACTCCTCCACCACCTCCACCGGAACCACCGGTACCTGTTGTTCCACCAGTTTGACCATAATTAATTATTCTAATTCAATATAGATAATGTTATTTTTTAGAATGACTTTATAGGTTTGCACAGGTTCAGTTGCAGGTAAGCATTTAGCTTTGCCCGAATCGATATCGAAAACTGCACTATGTTTAGGACACTCAAGCTCATGAGTCTTAGCGCTTAGGAAACCTTCCGATAAGGAAAAATCAGCATGAGTACAAAGATCATCTAAAACATAAATATCTGTACCCAGATTGATAATACAAAAACGCATCTCTTTATCATCAACATTTTTTATGATGCGTTTCATAGAACCGACGTCTAGTACTGAAATATCACAAAGTTCTATTAACATTATTATCTTTTATTTATTACGTCTCTCAAGTTCATCTATAAATTTAGCCATTTTATCTGCAGCTTTTTGTAATGCACCTAAATCTACAGGATTTTGTGCTTTATCGTAATCTGCACGAGCTTGCGCCAAAGCGTTAACAAGGTCTTTATCTGACAATTTAGAGATATCACTTGAAGGAGTGCTTACAGTAGTATCTGTTGTTACAGTATCTGTTTTTGGTGTACTTCCTGGCAAGGGCAACGAGACTGCAGCGAATTCAGAACATTCCTGTTTTCCGCTAATAAGCATATCTACTGCTTCATCGATAGAAGCAGCACAAACAGTTAAGCCGCTGACAGATACAGTCACATATTTAAGCACAGGTCTAGAATCCGCAGAATCACCTTGAACAAATTGTGGCTGAACATACACAACAGTATTTCCGACTGGAATTATCTGTAATGCACCCGGAACAATAGAAGATCCTTGCTGACCTAATAAAGTTTTGTTTCTAGAAAAAGCTTCATCACCATTTATTTGTCCAACAATCTGTGTTGGAGTCAACGCGCTAGCATCTGCAGTCGATTTAAAGTTAACCAATCTCATCTTCCCGTAACTACCGGGATCAGAACTTACGGATAGATAAGATTCCATTTTAAAAGTTTCACCGATAGGTGTAAATGAGCGAGTTAATACAAACTCTGGTTTTTCCATTGCCGTATGAGAAATATATTGGTATAAACCAGGGATTGGGGTACCAACTGATTTTAATTTATCTGCACGACCACCTTTTTCTGCAACTGTTGTAATCTGTGTTGTAGTACCAGTACCAGCTAAATCAGGAGCTGCTTGCCATTTATTAGAACTCTTTAACAATGTTGTTGCATCACTCACATGGTAGTCAGCTAAAACTTGGCTTTGAACATCGAAAATATCGTTAGGATATCTATAATGATCAACTATATCCTTTGGAACTTCACTTTCCTTCTTAAATAACTTAGGAAAAGCCTTCTCATATGCTTTAATTATTGGATCTTTTTGATCTATAACATATAGATTTACTTCACCAGTTCGTGCATTAACTGTTGCCTTAACACTATTGCGGACATAATTTATTCTTTTATTTAAAGAGCTACTGAAATCTAAATTATCCTGATCTAAATATTGAGAATTTGGATACTGGTTAGAAGTTGTATAAGCATCCACAACCCAAACTATTTCATTATTTGTAATTACAGGGTATGGATCAGAGTCAATATCTAAAAAAGGTGCAATGGTTTTAACACGCTGGGCAGGATTACGATCATAAATGATCTTTGTATCTTTATTTACAACATCAGAAATCATAATATTATAATCTGCATAGTTGAGTGCAAAAACAGCTTTTTTCAAAAATGAGTCTAATTTAACTCCCGTAGATTCCGCTAGATCAAATTTGTCAGTTGTAGGTGTTTGTTCTTTTTTAGAACCAACAAATACAAAATCATTTAGACCTTCACCAAAATACACCCTTGCTTTCGAAGTATCTAACGAGAGGCTATTAGTTGCTGGTTTCACAACACTACTAGTATCTTTAGATTTATTGCCAGTTTTCTTCTCTGTAACATTTGGAAGATCTGCAACTAAATAGTCTGGAGCGGAATCGGGTAATACTTCTGATGAATTAAGGGCAACTGCTCCGAATCCGTGAGTATAAACCGAGTGGATACTTTGCCATGATTTATCAGGTAGATTACTAGCTGCAACAAGTTCGCGTGAAGAAATTATTGATGGTAACACTTTGCCATCAACGGTATATCTATCGCGATCACCTACGCCAAATTCATAATATTGTGTTCCTCTTTTTTGCTGTATATAGGGAGCAACGCTAGATTCATCAAATAGTGTGACATTTGCTAATGCGGCCTTTACACTTTGTGCTGTCTCTGGAGATATTGTCTGCTCATAATTTACATTTGATGACTCAATAGTATCGAGATCATATGCAGCCTTTGTAGCTTCGATATTTTGTTTAGCATATGGCTTTTCTTTTGTATTCCTAGAAGGTGTAACTACAAATCTTTGTATAACTGCTGGATATACAGTACCTACGACGAGACCAACAGCTAGCCAAAGCCCAAGTGCAACAAGGGGTAACACGATACCCTTACGAAAAACATTTACCAAAAATAATATTGATGCAATAATTGCAACGAATACCATCAGACGTAGTGCTGGAATTTGGGCATTGATATCAGTGTACGTAGCACCATCTATTGCACCTCTTGTTGAGTGTACAAGAGAAAATTTCTCAAAATAATATTCTGCTGCTTTAACCAATGTAGTGAGAAATAACAAAACCGATAATAGAATTCTTCCATATGTAGAAATATGGCGTTTATTCGCTTCAAGTCGCAATCCACCTGTTAGCAGTAGCGATAGAACACTAATTAAGATCAACACTATTAAAGCAGTGAACAACCAAGTTAGTGACACTTGAATAAATGGTAATTTAAATAAGTAAAAACCTATGTCTTTCTTAAAAGTTGCATCTTTAATCCCAGTATTTGAGCCATTTCTAAAAAGTATCCATTCTTTGTAATAACCATAAGTCGTTGAAGCAAAAAATGCACCTACGATTATAGAAATTATGTTTCTAATCAAAACAGGTTTTGTCTTAAATATTGAAGCAGGTACAGTCATGAACACATCTGTTTTGTTCTGTGTCGAGTGGTGTTTTGCATTCCTATTAGTAAGGAATATAATAAATACACATACAAAGGTCATAATCACAAATGAAAGTGTAGGAATAAAATATTTTGCACTTAGCAATTTGTTGAACGTATCACCTTGTCCAAGCGAAGAGAATAACATTTTCTCTACAAAAAAAGTTGCAATGGATTTAAAACTTGAACCAAAAAGGAAGATAAAAGCAACAATTGCAAAAATAACAATGGTCTTTTTGGAAGGTGGTTTAAAATTAGTTTGTGTTCGCACATTATTAGCCATGCGAATATGTTAGACGTTAGCTAAGTGCAATCACACACCGACAACCAGAATGCGCTGGTGCACAAGTTTGTCCTGTTGGGAATTCTTCATTGACTTTGGTTGGTTCCAAAGCATTGTCGTCACAATCAACACATTGTCCTGGTTTCTCAACTATCCATTTAAGTACTGCACCTTTTGGCGAAGCTGCTATCACACCATGTGAATATGTTGCACATAAAGCATCAGTTAAAGCAATTTTTAGATCACTACTACGCCATTCTCTATATTTTGCACCAACACGAGTGGTGACATCTGCTATATCACCTTCATCAATTGAACTTGCTAGGGATTCGCTGAGTGGAGAAATAATCCAATTAACTATTTCACTTAAAGACCCTTCGCTAACAACAATTTTTTCTTTACTTATTGATTTAACACCAGCATCAAATACGGATTCTATTTCTTCACGCAAATTTTCTACCCAAATTTTTAGATGTGAATCTATTGATGGTAAAACATCCATTGAATTTAGGCGCTTTTTTGATTTAGTTGTTCGTAGACTATCTAATAGCTCATTCTGTTCGTTTTGTAGCTGTTTTTTTGCTTTACGCAAAGCTGACGCGCTTGATTCTGCTACTGCATTGTCACGCATTTTTATTGGTGATGTAGTTTTTATTTTCGCTTGAGCTTTTTTCTTAGGCTTAGTTCCTTCAGCTTCGCTCTTGACATCTATGGACTCACTCTCTATTGTTGGCGAGTCGCTATAGGTTTCAGAAGAATTAGTCTGCTCAATTTCATTTGGGTCTGATTCAGTTTTTCTCAAAACTGAATCTTTTAGTTGCTTATCTTTGGGTGTTTTTAGATTTTTGAAAAGTTCGCTAACATCTTTTTTATCCTCAACTATTTCTTCACTGTTAGTTTCTTCTATATCAATTGTTTCATCAACTAAATCAATGTCAATATCATCATTCTTTTCGACGCCTAAAGCGTCTTTCATATAAGTTTTTAAAGACTTTGTTTTTTTAGAATGTTCCGTCGATGTAGATTCTTGATCATAAATTTCTTTTTGTTTTTCAATTGCCGGCTCGTTAATACTTTGAATTGAATCTTTACTTATGATATTTACAGAAGAAGTTTCCTTTGTAGGAACTTCTGTTTTATCATCTTTTATTTCATCATCGTTTGTTAATTTTTCTTCTGTATCTACAAATGATTCTATGGGGTTTGATGAATTTAACATTGCTGGTAACTCAATATGAGCTGCAAGTAGTTCATCAACATCTATAGGATTCGCCATTAGTTCACTTGATGCTTTTTCTTCAACGCCTACTAATGCATCAGTAGCTTTTTGAAATGAACCTTTTACAACTTTATAAGAATCAAGTAATTCTTCTCGACCCTTTCGAAGTTCATCTATTTGCTCACTTAAAAGTTCCCTACGACGTAATAAATCTTTAAGTATTTTTTCACGTAATACTGTTGCTTCTTGAAAAATTTCGCGGCCATGCACTCTTGCATTCTCAACTATCATTTCTGCATTTTTATTTGCTTGCTTTTTAGAATTTTCAAAATTTAATCTTATTTCTTTTTCACGCAATTCTTTTTCATCATCAGTCTTAATGCACATTTCGTCATAATTATTATTAGCTTTTTCAGTTAAATTTGCTGCTAATTCCTTTGCATCGACAATCATCTGTTCTGCTGCTTCTTCAGCACCTACTAATATTCGAGCTGTCTGCTCACCCAAGCTCTCTAATAGTTCAGCTTTGGATGCAACATGTTTTAAAGAATTATTTTCTTCTAGTTTTTTAACTTTTTCTATAAGTTTGGTTTCATTGTCATTTAATCGTGTTATTTCGTCAGAAATACGACGCAAAAATGATCGTACTTCGCTTTCTGAAATACCTCTAACTTTGTTTGAAAAGCTACGTTTTTCGATTTCTTCTGGTGTTATTTGAGCCTGTGATGAAAGCGTGAAATTAGTTTCTGACACTTTGATCTCCCCCGTTCAGTTACTTCGGTATAAATAGGATAATTTATACATAATATTGTACTATGAATTGGGACAGGCGCGCACCTGTGGTAGCGGATCGCCACCATTTTTATTCAAAACTTTGAGTGCTTGGTCTATATTTTCAACTTCAAATAATTTCATCTTACCTACCTTGGGCTTTGCATCTTTTGCTTCACCTTTAGGTACGATCATAAATTTAGCACCAGAATTTTTTGCAGCAACAGCCTTTTGTGCTACACCTCCAACAGGATATACTTTTCCATCTATACCAATTTCACCAGTCACGGCATAATCTTTACCACCAGTAAGTTCACCTACTGTTAGTTTATCGATGATAGAAAGAGTGAACGCTAAGCCAGCACTGGGTCCAGAGACGTCACCTTGTTCTATTTCTATGTTTATTGGGTAATCAAATTTTAAAAGACTCGTTGAAAGACCTACGCCTAAAAAACCTACACCAGGTTTCTTTGGATTTTCACCAAGAATAACTTTATATTCTTTGGCATCTGAGATTGAATTAGTTCTAATATACAAAACTATTTCTTCACCAGGCTTATGTTTAGAAAGTATGCTTACAGCATCTTGATCTGTCGAAACATTCGTGCCGTCAATGGCTGTAATAATATTTGTTGCTTTAATATTAAATTTACTCGCAGCGCTATCTTTTTCAACATTAGTAATTAATGCACCTTCACCTGATTTTTTCACATCACAACCAAGTTTTGTTAAAGCAACGACTTTTGCAGAATTTTGACTTGCAGTCATTGCTGCTTGATTCATTGCATTCTCATCATTAGAACTGATATCTCCACGAATTTCTTCCCACTTTATAATTTCTGTATCATCATCGTAATATTTTGCTTTTAAGAACTCAAAAAGTGTTGGACGATTTGTTGTAACTAGAACAGTGAGGAAACGTATTGTTCCGTTAGGATTATATGACTTTGCACCTTGTATATGTATGGTTTTTGAAACAGAATCTGCAGTTCCTGGAGACAAAATTACCTTATCTAGATGATAGTTTTGGCCTACTTGTATAAATACGAACAATAATATTGCTAGAACAGAGAAAAATACCTGTAACTTTGTTACTTTATAAATAGAATCTACTTTTTGGTCTGAAGTTTTCACTATTAGATATTACTAGGTTATACATCAAATGGTGGGTCTACAAGATCTGCGTAAATGACTATACGTTGTGAAGCTGAACCAGGAGGATGACAAGCAAACAATGTCAATCGAAAGCCTGGAGTTTGATCAACTATCCAAATATCTTTAGGGTAGACAATTTCAGTACCGCTAACTTTATAATTAAATATTTTATTGTTATGCGATACAAAAATATCATCACCAACTACTAATTGGTCGACATTTCTAAATGGTTTAGAATGAGTTACACGATGACCTGCAATTACAGTGTTGCCATATCCGCCTGGCTCTGCTGTCCCTGGCCAATGTCCAGGGCCTACATTTAAAACTGTAAGTTCTACACCTTCATATAAGTTTTGTGTCATATTTAATTTTGGAATTTCTATAGAACCAATTTGGACTACAGGAACTTTAGCATTTGGATCTACTGGAGAATCTAAAGGTTGCGGCAATGCAGGCAATGTTGAAATAGTTGTTGAAGTAGTAGTTGTAGCTTTTGGTTTTGTAACCTGACCTATTGGATTATCTACTTGCGCGTTAGCATTTTCTTTATTTTTATTAATAATAAAAAAAGCCGACAAACTAAGGGCAACGATAATTAAAGTTATTGTGATGTATTTAAACTTTGATTTAAACATGTCACCCCTTACAATTTAATTGCTAGCCATTCTAGTTTTAAAAATCGTATTTCCCTAATATTAACCTCTTTGATATCTCCTTTTTGAAACAAGAAATACTGAGAATCCAAAGATCATTAACTCAAAGGCAATAATTAAATTGTCTACTGAGTTAGTACCAGTTAAAGATAAAACACCTTTCGCGGATGTTGATCTTTGAGGAGAATTCCCAGCAGTTGAGCCAGTATTTCCATTAGTTGGAGTAGTGATTTGTTGACTAGCTACAGCAACTCTAGCAATACCTACAGGGTCGACAATAACACCGTTAGCGATGCCATCATCATCAAGAGCTCCACCATCAGTTAGTTGATAGTTCAATACTAATACTGGTTCACCACCTACAGTTTGATTCGTCACTGTAGAATCTGGAACAGCTATGAAGTGTTCTGCTGTTTCTGGACGGTATTTACGAACAGATAGCCCATCAGCTGAATCTGGTACATGTACAATTTTCGTTACATCTACAGTTGCACCTCGTGAACAATTCAACGAGAAGTCTTTTAGCCCAAATGGGTATTCGTAGTTACCATCCGTTGCGACAAAGTTTGATTCGCTAAGAGAAGAAACTGTACCATTTTCTGAACAACCATTAGTTACGAATGTTGCATATACACTACTGTTAGGGATTGTATATGATGTAACGATTGACTGTAGATAGTCTTGAGTCCCATCACCATTACCATCACCATTATTAGGTGCAGCATTTTCAACTGCATCTGAAACACCATCGGAGTCGAAGTCAGCAGATGAACCTACTGAAATGTTTTGTGCGAACTCTGAAGTAGCTCCAAATCCTTGATTACCTGGAAAAGCTGCATCAATAACTGTCACAGTGGCAGATAATGACTTACCTACAACATCAAAAGCACCAAGAGTAATAGTTGCAGTTTTGCCATCACCCGAAGAAGCATTTGTTGACCCTAAGTATGTTTGACCAGGACCATAACCAAATATTGTTGCACGGTCATTTGCAAAAAACTCTACGCGATATTGATCAGTTGGAGAATCTGCTACATCTAAGTCAAAGCTTACATTTAAGTTCTGGCCTACCTGTTGTGCGCTATGCAAAACTGGAGTATTCAAAAGTCCGTTTGCGCCGTCATCGCCGTCGCCAACATCATTTAGCGTCGGGCCTTGACCTATTACAGAGTCTGGACGAAAGTCTGCTGGGTCTGAAGAATCAATGAATGTATTTTGATCGATGGCTTGGTTCATATCGCCAAAAGCCGCAAAATCGAATACAGAAATGTCGTAAATACTGTTACCTAATATTGCTATATTGTTAGGATAGATATCATAAGTATTTCCTGTACCCCCAAGGTTTTCAAGATGAAATTGGGATATAGAGATACCAGAACCGGCAACACCAGCAATAACATTTCCTTCGCCTGGATTTACACCACCAACCAAGCTATCGGTGCCAGCAGTAATTGTCATACCCATACCATTTGTAATTCCAGGGTTTACAGCACCGCTATAGTCAGTACCAATCAAGTTACCCTGAACTACGTTATTAGGTGAACTAAGAATTACATTTGATGTATTACCTGATATAAGGTTTGCTTGACCTGTGCTTGGTCCACCAACTCTGACACCACCCCCACCGTTAATAAGGTTAACACCAAGACTATAAGGTCCTTGAAGACCTTCAATATCCACGGCACCAGGAGTTAAGTCGGTCACACCGTCACGTGCTATCCCAATATAGTTACCGTAAATAAGAGTACCTACACCAGAACCGACGATAGTTGCGCCTAGGTTTGATTGTGAAAATTGAAACATGATATTTCTATCTGCCGGCAAAGAACCACCTATTACATCATTTGTAATTAACCCAAAGGCATCTTCAAGTACTACTGCTGTGTCATTTGAACCAGTAGCTATTGTTGTACCATCAGAATGTAAACCGATAAAGTTTCCTGCAACCGTAATATTCGATGCTAGTACTCCAATATTTGCACCATCTGGATCTCCACTCACACTGTCAATATGTACGAAATTGTATATTGATAAACCGCGAAGTGATGAACCTTCTGAACCTGGAATAAAAGTTATTCCGCCTGAGTTGGCAGCACCTGCATTTGTTCCGTCAAGTTCGAGCATAATTACACTATTAATAGGGTTTGGACTCACTGCAGTGTTTGCGCTTGCACCGCTTTGTGTATAACCATTAATACTAACTTCATCACTAATAAATGGGAATGGAGTTGCGGGAGTAAAAGTTATTACACCAGAAGTTGGAATATTAAATTCAATTGTATCGGCGCCCTCATTAGCATTTGCTTCTTCTATTGAAGCACGTAAAGTACATTCGCCAGTATTTGCGGTTTCACAAATTCCATCACCAGGGTTTGCATCGCCCTCGTCAGTATTAACATTTACCGTGAATGTCGCAGGAGCAGCAATAGCTGACGGCACGAATGCAATAGCACTGAAAGACATTATTGATAAAATCATCAATGTTGGCAATAGTTTGTTTTTGATTTTGCGCACCAAAGGCTCCTTAAATAGCTTATGGTTTTGAATCGTCAAAAGTGCGATTTTTCTTTATAGGTAATTTGCACTAATTTTTATAAATAATTGCGCATGTGGCGAAATAGAAAATTATGCTAAATCTGCTTTTTGTTAACTGATTTAGTAATTATCAAAAGCACAAGACCAAACATCAAAATAGTTAACGATGAGTTAGCGATATAGTAAGGATTCGCTCCAGTACTTGCCAGTGTTCCATTCGCTGAAGTCGAACCAGGGTTGTTTACAATAGGCACAACAGGAGATGTAACATTTTGGCTTGCTACATAAACTTGGGCTAGGCCCATAGGGTCTACAATAATACCGTTTTCTAAACCATCATCATCTAACGATTGGCCATCTTGAATAGAATAATTCAAATGTAAGACATGTTCGCCACCAATATTTTCTGAAACAACATTCGAATTTGGAATAGCTTCAAAGCTATGAGTAGCAGGACGATATTTCCTTATAGATAAATCTGTTAATTCACTCTGGGGTGTAAAAATATATTTATCGATAGTAACGATATCACCGCGAGAACAATTGAGGACAAAATCGGTTAAGCCGTAAGGATATTGAAAACCTGTATCCGTAGTATCTAAACTAGATTCGGCAATTGAAGTTACATAACCATTTGATGAACATCCACTAGTTACAAAAGTTGTGTAATCACCAGAAGTAGCAGAAACAAAAGATGTAACTGTTGGTTGAATTGAATCCGCAATACCATCGTTGTTACCATCACCGTTGTTAGGTGAACCATTTTCTATAGCGTCTGGAATGGTATCAGAATCAAAATCGCTTGCAGAACCAACAAGAATGTTTTGTGCAAATTCTGATGTTGCACCAAAGCCGGAACTTGTTGTGTTATTAATTGCGGTTGTTGTCGACGAAAGTGATCTTCCAGAAATGTCTAAACCATTCGGTAAAGTTAATACAGCTTGTTTATTATTTCCATTTTGCACAAGTGTGCTACCTAAAAATATTTGTCCCGGACCATGACCAAAAATTGTCGAGCTATCATTAGCGAAAAATTCGATGCGATAATTTCCATCAGTGGAATCAGCAGCATCTAAATCAAAAGTTGTTGTCAATTTATTTCCAACCTGTACAGCGCTTGTTAATACAGGAAAATTTATATTTCCATTCGGACCAATGTCGCTATCTCCGCTTGGATCATTTTCCGTTACACCTTGCGACTCGAAAGATATTGGACTCCCATATTGATCGCCTTCATAGTGAAGCAGATCAATACCTTGGTTTGAGTCACCAAACGCGGGGTAATCAAAAGTACTAATGTCATGAATTTCGTTTCCAAGAATTGCATTATTAGAAACTTGAGCTAATCCACCGAAAACACTACTCGTAGCACTTGTGATTGAAATCCCAAGACCTGAGATACCTGCAACTAAATTTCCTTCACTCGGATTGGTACCACCAAAAATAGAATTAGAAGTGCCAATTTGAAAACCTGCTCCCGTACCATTATTAATTGAACTGTTTACATTACCAGTTGAATCTACACCTATATAATTTCCTTGAATCGCTACATCGTTTCCGAATACCACATTTACTTGTTGCTCAGTAGCTCCACTAATCACATTTTTACCACCTTGGCTAGCGCCACCTACAGAAATAGATTGTGAATTTAAAATGAAAATTCCTTTTTTTATCCCAAAGTCAGTTTCACCATCAACACCAATACCAAGATAGTTTCCTTTAACAACGACTTGAGAAACATTACGTATGAACAACCCACCTTCACTTGAATTTTCGCTACCAACAATTAAATTTCTATCTGCAGGATTTACACCACCGATTATGGCCTCGTTTGCATTTCCATCAATCAAAAGACCAACATGAGACAAACGTGATCCTATACTTAAACCAGTATTATCTAGTCCTAAAAAATTCCCTTGTACAATGGGACTAGTTCCGGTTGTTGTCAAGCAAGTACTACAACTATAAATAGACAATCCTTTTACAGTTGAGTTATCGCCAGAAACAATTAAACCAGCATCAGCATTTGACATATCGATTCCAATATTAATTACAGAATCTATTGGAGCTGGGCTGATAGCTGAGTTTGGTGTTGCACCTGAATTGTTTGTGTAACCATCGACTATTGTTTGTTCGTAAATTTCCGGTAAATCGCTAGTAGGTTGAATAACGTGAGCTCCGCTACCGGCAATATTAAATTCAATGGTGTCAATATCAGAATTTGAATTCGCTTCTTCTATTGCGGCACGTAAAGTACACTCACCAGCATTTGCGGTTTCACAAATACCGTCACCAATATTTGCATCGATCTCGTCTGATGTAACATTTACTGTATATGTAGCAGGTGCTGCCGAAGCAGATTGTAGATATATAATATTGCTAAAAGTTAGTAATGAAAATATAGCCAAAATAGGCATATACTTTTTTATAACATTAACCATCAAAGACTCCTCAACTTAGTCTATTGAGTGAATCGTCATAATTTGAAAAATCTTTATAGGTCATATGGCCCATATATCTTTAGTCAATAAAATTAAGTTTAGTTATAAACACGGGCTTTGCCCATAAACATATCTTTTAAGGTATCGAATGCTTCTAGACATCTACCTGCACCTAAAACCACAGATTCCAGAGGTTGTTTAACAATATGAACAGGAAGTTGAGTCTCATTTGATATACGTTGATCTAGACCTTTAAGTAGACCTCCACCACCGACTAAATGGATGCCACGAAGAATTAAATCTTGGGCAAGCTCCGGAGGTGTATTACTAAGTGCGGTTATTACAGCATCACAAATTTCACGAACTTGCTCTTCAATGGCACCTCGAATTTCGGCTGGAGTAAGAACTACGACACGGGGCAAACCTGTCATTAAGTCTCGTCCTCGCACTTCAGCATTAACTTCATCTTCAACCGGATAGGCAGATCCAATTGCGAGTTTTATTTCCTCAGCAGTACGCTCACCTATTGCAACACCGTGTTCTTTACGTACATGATTTTGAATGGCGGTATCAATGTCGAAACTTCCAACACGCTTAGCTTCTAAAGCAACAATACCACCAAGGGAAATTACTGCTACTTCGCTAGTGCCACCGCCAACATCTACAACCATATTTCCTATAGGTTCGTGAATATCTAGACCAGCACCAATAGCTGCTGCCATTGGTTGCTCTAATAAATAAGTGGATGCAGCTCCAGCACGACGAGCTGCTTCTAGTACTGCTCGTTGTTCAACATGAGTTATTGCAGAAGGAACACATATCAACACACGCGAACGATTCATTCTTGAAACACCAACGCGTTGAAATAATAAACGGATCATCCTTTGTGTTACTTCAAAATCTGTGATTGCTCCACCACGAAGAGGTCTAGCAGCAACAATATGTGCAGGTGTTCGACCTATCATCTGCCAAGCGTCATGACCCATTGCTAAGACATCTTTATTTTGTTGATTTAGTGCAATAACTGTAGGTTCGTTTAGTACTATTCCTTTACCACGTGCATATACAAGCGTATTGGCTGTACCTAAGTCGATTGCTAGATCACGTGCCATAATATAATTCCTTTTACAAAACTTCCAAAAAACTCAGCTACTGCCCGTCTTTTTTCATCCCACGCATTTTTTGTAATGCCTCGCGTTTCTGATCAAACATATCAATACTTGAGTTGACTGACGTTGGTGTCCTATAACGTAAATGTACAATCACGTAACCCACTAAACAAAGCCCAAGCCCTAAAATTAAATACCACATATATTCTGTGTATATATTACCAGTAATTAATCAAATTATTCCACGCAAGTTCGTAATTAACTGTTCATATCTGGAAAAATAGAAGCATGATAGAACTAAGCAAGCAACAAAAAGAATTATTAAACATTGTACAATGGTCATTTCCAGTGTGCGAAAGACCATTCGAGGCTATTGGCGAAAAGATGGGAATCAGTGAAGAAACCGTCATTGAAGAGCTCCGTACTGTAAAAGAAGCAAATATACTTCGTCAATTAAGTGCTATTTTTGATACTCGTGCTCTCGGCTATCAGTCAGCTTTAATTGCTGCAAAATACGATGAAGATCAAATAGAGCAAGCAGCAAAAATCATAAATGAACATCCTGGTGTTTCACATAACTATAAAAGAAACAATGCTTATAATCTTTGGTACACAATTGCAGTTCCACCAAGCGAGAACATTGAAAGCCATGTTGCACTATTACATAACGCAACCAAGTCAAAGACAACACGTCAACTACCTACATTAAAGCTTTATAAGATCGGCGTTAAACTAGATATGACTGGTGAAACAAAACCAGATTCAAAATCAGAAGTATTGGCACATGAAAAGCCTGAACGAAAATCTGTAATGGATGTTCCTAGCTTTAGCGAGAAAGAGCTAGCCATTATCCGTGAACTCCAAGAAGACTTGCCGCTAGTTCCTAGACCATTTGCTGCTATGGCCTTTGAAGCTCAATGTGGTGAAGAAGAGATTCTAAATGCCATTGAAGAATTTAAAGAAAAAAAATATATGAGACGATTTGCAGCTGTTATGAACCATCGACATGCTGGCTATAAGGCAAATGCCATGGGCGTTTGGGCAGTACCAGAAGGGGATTGTGAAGAAGTCGGTCCACAAATGGCTGGATTTTCACAAGTTAGCCATTGTTATAAAAGACCTACATATTCAGATTGGCCATATACAATTTTTACTATGGTACATGGTAAAAATGCTGGTGAATGTGAACAAACAATCGAAGCTATAGCTAATGAAACTGGAATAAAAGAATACGAACTCTTATGGTCTATTAAAGAATATAAAAAAGTTCGTGTTAGATATTTTACGCCAGAATGGGATGCTTATATAGCAAAATATAATGAAGAATTAACTAATGTTCAAGCATTACCGAAAGATTAAATTAAGTTTTAATATAAAATTTCATTGTTGTCCCAACATCAACTTTACTTTCAACTGTAATTTCTCCACCCATAGATTCAACTAGGCCTTTTACAATATATAGGCCTAGACCACTACCGGATATATTTCTGTTTCGTTTAGCTCTATGAAATTTATTAAAGATATTTTCTAATTCTTCGCCTTCAATACCATAACCAAAATCTTGAATCTCGAAATATAATCTATTTTCTATCATATTTATTGTTAATTTAACTTCTGTATCTTTATTCGAATATTTAAATGCATTTTGAATCAAATTAATTAAAACTCTTCTTAAGAAATTTTTATCAATATTGATGTTCTCTGCTTCCTTAGACGAATTCAAAAATATGATATTAACTTTACGACTATTTATAACTTCCACATCATCAACTAACTCACTGATATATGAATTTAGGTTAGTAGATTCACCTATAGAGCCACTACGATCTGAATCAATTAACCCAACAGCTAATAGATCCTCTACTAGATCATGCAAGCGATAGATTTGCCTACCTATGCCTACTTGTATTTCTGCTCTAGTTTCAGCATCGATACGGGGATCATCAACTACATTTAAGTAACCCATGAGTGAGGTTATAGGTGTACGCAACTCATGGCTCGCTGTAGAAATAAAATCATCTTTTAACTCAGCTACTTCTAGCAATTTTTCTATAGTTTCTTCTTGCGTTTCATAATGTTGGGCTAGATCATCGGTAGCTTCCTGAAAAACTTGTAATAATGAACCTATCCCTAATGCAATAAATATAAAGACCACAGTTCGTAAACCAATAGCTATCCCAGTTCGAGTTCCAAATTGAAAATCATTTCTAGCCAATAACCAAACACAAGTAGTTATTGAAGCAATAATACTAACGATTACTGAACCAAGTATTTTCCATAGATATGCAGCTTCTATAATTATTGCAACAAGAAAAAAGTTAACTCCATATTCAAAAGATTTTGAGTCAATAAATTGCATTAGAGTAACCGCGAGAGCAAAATCAACTGTAACTCCATAAACACTAATTAGATTTACTAAATTTTTGTTATCTTTATATCTGCTTAGGACATAAGCAATGATTAAGGTACTTAGAAGTAAAATAGTCGAAGTAATCCAAAATATATTTACATATAATGCCAATGCATATGTGGGCAATACTAAAAATATTCGAAAACCGTTAAGCATATACAACATATCGCAAAACCGTTCATGAGGATTACGGCTAGAATATTCATTGTATCTAATTTTTAAAAAGTCATTTAACATATTTTCTTTCTATTTATTCCAATTCTATCCGTTTTTTATCATCAATTTGAAGAGTTTCATATGAAATTTGGGACGTCAAAGGCGTAGAATGGTAGTTGTGAATCCTAATAATAACGATGACTCTAAAGAAAATAACGAAGAAAATGGTGATAGTAATTCTCCATTCGGCTTTCTATCTGATATGTTTTCCCAAATATTCTCAGGACAAAATGGCGAAAAGGATCCCAACCTAGCTGGAATATCAAATCTATTCGGAACAGGTATTACAAAACCTGATCCAATACAAATAGCGAAATATTTTGCTAGCGAGATCGCGGCTAAAGATAGTTTAGACGAAGAGATATCTGATACCGAAGAGACTAATAATGGTAACTTCGATTTTTCAGAAGCTTTAAATGAAAACGATTTCATGTCATTGATGAATCAAATGAGAATAATGTCTTCTGTGTCAAGTAAAAAAATTGTTCCCCAAGAAATTGACCACGAAATACTTAAAAAGTTTGAAGAAATA
>ERZ724516.55-NODE-55-length-60919-cov-5.798929_pt1 | contig 60919 bp, 62 predicted proteins | sample MGYA00376049_ERZ724516 | MGnify/ENA primary metagenome ERZ724516 (study PRJEB28724, sample SAMN07190886) | activated sludge metagenome | isolation source: activated sludge of sewage treatment plant in Hong Hong | place: USA: Christiansburg, Virginia | collected... | reverse complement strand
TCACCTGTAATCTTACCTAGTGACATTCCGAGAACTGCTCCGATTACGAGGATAAATACAGTAAGTTTGATGATGCTTTGGAAGAATGATGGATAGTTCATGAATTATTTATGAGGAATAAAAGATTGTTTGAGTTCTTTGAGATCTTGTTTGATCTCTCAGATATTTTCAGAGATATAGTCCATTTTGACTTGGAGTTTTTCAAATTCCGTTTTATTGACGTAGGTCTTTTCGATATAACTGATGGAGTCAGCAAGCTGATTATAATGCTGAGCAATTTGCCAGGTTCGTGAGATGGTAAAACACAGCAAGCCAATGAGTGCAGTGAAGGTAATCGTGATCGCATTGTCTTTGAAACTAAAGTTCATATTTAGTTGGAATTATTAGGTAAAGCATCTCTTATTTCTGATGGTTTTGCATCTTCAGGAAGATGATCTGCGTCGTACGGTAGTGGTTCAGTGACAGCATATTCGATCCATTGTTGTATGAGATAATCAGGATGTCCACTTTCTAGCTGTACACCGATTCAAGTCAGGATATCCTTCATTTTTTCTTGATTAATAGGGAGTTTGATATCTAGTGGTGACGTTATAATATCTCCTTCAATCGGTATAAATGTTTGGATGCGATTGCCTGCAATTATCATTACTCAAAAATCCTCTTGATCATCGGGGATATTAATAACACCGAGCGGTTTGACTCACTGTAAGATTTGATCTGTGATATTACGATATAACATGGGTTTATATTAAGAAACTAAAAGAGATGCATTTTTTACAAGACTGGCTTTGATGATAATTGCATTGAGTTGAACAGCTAATGACACCACTGCTGGTGCAGTATAATTTCTATACCCCGACATTGTAAATCCGATTCCGATGATATCTCATTTTTTCACTCGTAAATTATCAGCTGATACGGTCACTCCATTGAGTGTACAAAACCACCCATTCCAGCCATATCCATCAGAGTAAAGTCAAAATGCAGCATAGCCATTCGCTCTTACAGCTCTTCTATTTCCAAAATCATAATGATCAAAATTCTGAGTATCAGCTCATCCAGTTGAGAAATCAGTCCAGTTTCACTCAGCCCTGATGCTAATATATCCATTGAAGCCGATCGAGATGAATTTTCTTGGTCAGAAATAATATGTTTTAATTGTTCATCATCATAGATCTCCACTGATGGTTTCTGTGATAGCAAGGTTTCTAAATTCTCTATAATTGGAGCTACTAGATACTATATAGGTATCATCGAAATCTAACGATATTTTACTATCATCTATTGCTTTTCAGACTTTATAGAAATAATTGAAGCGTGAGAGAATTCAGATATTTCCTGGTTGTCTTTTATACAGACTTACGAAATTGAAAAAGAAATCTTCAGTATCCGTACTATCTATTCGTATTCCTGTAGAGTGTCTTTTGCTATGCCCATAGTGGTACAAGGATCCGTTATGAATTCCGATACGATAGAAGTTCGTAGTACTGAGCGTTCCTGTTCTCTCGACAACAATTCGATAGACGGTATTTTTGCTTAATGTAAAAGTTGCAGGAAAAGCGAGATAAAGATTTTGTAGTGAGTTTGTCAGTGCGGTCGCAGAGATGGTCAGTTCAGCATTAGCATTCACGAGATTACCAGATGGTCATCAGACTCCGTCAGGAAAGATATACATAATCGTCGCACTCCAATAGTTCCAAGTGGTCGTAAAATACCCCATGTTATTAGTGGGTCATGATCGTTGAAGTCCGATAAAATAATAGTTACTATTATCAGTAGTTCATGATCTTTGACACACGATCCAGTAATCCGTATTTGCAGATAGAGAAAAATTACCCACTCCTGTGAGTTCATACAAAGTCAGTGTTGTAGTCAAGGAACTTGCAGGAACAGTGAATACTGCATTGGGATGTACCAAAGCACCACTTGGAGCTCAGCTGTTATCGGTTTCTATTCTAACGGTCACATTATCAGTCGGGAGATTTTGTTTGTATAACCATACAGAAAGCTTACTCGTCGTCAGCGATGAACCCAGTCTGAATTTACCAGCAACTTTCACATAGTTTGGGGAATTCAATCCAAATTGCACAGCACTTCATCAGCTTATATTGTATGCATTCAAAATATCCTGAGTACCATCGGTCTCAATTCTAACCCTCACTGCATCTGTTGGAGTCCCATCTTTCCTGAGTGATAGGCATATTTGTTTGATCGTGGTATCACTATCAAAGATAACTTTTTGTGTTTGTTTTCTTCTATCAGCAATAGAATATCATAGATAGGTTTCAGTATTCTGACTATTCTGTTCTAGTCCATTAAACTGTTGGAGAAAATCAAAAAATAGGTCTCGAGTATTTGCAGTCCATAGGGCGTTTTGATAGACTTCCATATTTCCTTGATCAAAGACATTGGATCCTTTGATTTTGGTTCTGTAATAATTTGTAGTATCCAACGCACCACTTCTACTAAGGACGATTCGATATTTGGTGGCACCGCTAAGGGTAAATGATCATAAAAACTGAAAAATAGTATTGAAGGATCCAGTTGATAAGGCGGTATAATTAATCGTACATTGAGCGTTTGCATGAGCGAGTACTCCACTTGGACTATCGGTAGTATCGGTCTCAATTCTAACAATGAGATTATCTGTTGGATTTCCTTGTTTCCATAGCGACAACAAGATCTTATCAATTGTAAGTGATCTGTTGAGTATGAAGCTTTGAGCTATCTTTTCTTGGTTTGTTGTTTGATACCCAAAGTGTGTATTGGTATCTCGTACGATGTTACTTGCTCCTTCCAATTGATTACTCAAAAAATACTCCTGACCAGCCGAGAGTCAGATTTGATTCGTATTTACTCATCAAACTGTTATTTCTACTTGCTGATTGGCGGTTTTGGTTTGTGCAAAAAATCCATCAACCTGCGATGTGCTTTCATAGTCATTATCAGACAACCGCCACTTCCCCATCTCATGGTTGAAGCCCATTTGAATTGCAAATCTCAAACAGCCACTATAAGCAATCCAATTGGTACCATCAAAATAATGCAATTGTCCATAAGGGTAGAAGTTCGTACCATTTGCCTCTATTTCATAGTGATTGGTTGCTGAGTTTGAGGATGATCTTCTGATATCAATGATATACCTTTGATTGGGAGTAAGTATAACATCATTAAATACAAAAACACTCTCTTGAAAGTTTGCAGAGAGATTGGACGATAGAATGGAGGTGGTCGAAACAGCAATCACTGTGGTTCTGTCCATATCCATAACACGACATTCTACATTATCTGTTGGTGATCCCACTTTTCTGATCTGCACTCTCACGCTTCTGAGAATATTGTCGGTACCGATCAAGAATTGGAATTGATGCCTGATAGAAGTTCCATCTCCCATTTTACATGCTCATCCTCCATTGGTTTGTTTGATGATCAGTTTATCAATCACTCATCTTCCTGCAAATCCTGGTTGTCCTCATTTTACTGCTTCTCCAGCCACTTGTACAACGGTGCTATTTTGAATTGATCCGACTGGTACTTGAGCAAGTTGTGATTGCATTTGAAAATTGACACCATCTCGTTGGACTGCTACCCGTTGATTAGTTTCAATATCTCATGCGGTTAGATCACGATCATGCATTTTCTTAACTGGTGCAGTAAGGCTTCCTTGAGTGGTATTTACTGAGGCAGTCACATTTCCAGTATTATCCTGATGTGCTTTGAAAAAATAGAGAATCCCTTGAGGAATAGATGTTGGATCAGCAACAATACTCGCTACTATAGGACTTGAGTAACTGACATTGTAGGTGTTTGCAGGTCAGATCGATGGAGCAGAAAAGGTCGTAGCTCCTGATTGGATTTGGCTGATTGCACTTGTAACAGCATCATCAATGGTTTTGATAACACTACGTTCATCAGTAACGGTATTAGTAATATCAATACTAGCAAGTGCGATATAATTACTTACAGGATAACTTGCACCAAAAGTTATCTGACCAATACCAAGTCCTGTAATAGGATTGAGTAATGGATTATCGAGGTTGTTTTGAAAAATCTCAATCCATACTTTCTTAGGTCATGCGAAGGAGAGATTTTTGATAGCAGTGTTTTGGAAATAGACCATTACTTTATCTCCATTACTTTTGAGACACTTGATCAGACCTCCGCCAACCGCAATCTGAAAGTTATTTCATGTCACATGACTAACTTGCAATCACTCAATAACCCCACCATTGGTTAATGCCAATAATGGTGCAGAATAATCTGCATCTTGGTTTGCTATATTTCCATTGAGTAGTGAGCATCTTTCCATGAATTCCTATAGATATGGCTGGTAAAATATGCCACTACTATATCCAAGGAACAAGAAAGTAAATCTATTGATAGATCTTGATTAATAATTTGTTATTACTTCAATTCTAGTTTTTGCACTCTTCTATTAATCTCCTTAATTTTCTCATTAAGTTCAATCGTTTTGACTTTATTTTTTGCGAGTTTGAAGGTTACTTTTGGCATCTCTCAGGCAGTGTAGGATTTTTCTATTACCTTCAATGGTCAATCATAAAACATGATATCGTTACCTGAGTTGATATATACTCTTACCATATCTCCTACATCACAAAAAAAGAAGTCAGAAATATTTGGAGCAATATCAAACTCCTTGATACTATCTTTTCTCTCTTGTATATAGTTATTGACTGCCTCTTGGATATTTCCATTATTGCTGATACTTCTCTCAATTCTTCCAAATTTTCCAATACTGGCAACATCCTCAGCAATGATCAAGTTAGTTGCATCTTTTCCAAGACAAGCGTTACACATTTGTTTGATATCCATCACAAGCTTTGCATCTCTGATGCTTCTATCTAATGGGGAGTTAAGATCCCAGACGAGCTCTCTATAATCATTTCAAATTAATGATCTATCAATACCGATTGTCGTTTGGAAATAGAGAATATTGCTTTTGACGCAATATTCATAGGTATTTTGTCTCAAATCTTTGAGAATATTACCGATGGCCTCTCCCCTAGGATATTCTTTACTCACTACTTCAGTCACATCACAACTCAGGGTTATTCCTGTATTTTCTCTTTGATTTAATCCATCTAGGATATTTTGCAACAGTTGGGTGATGGTGCCAGTAAAACTGATCTGACTATAGATAATTTTATCATCAAACATACTAATCAGATCTTCTATTTTGATCATCGTTGTCGTCAGTGAAGCTTCAATACCTCTGATATATCAGCTTATTAATTCTTGTTCAGTGCCATCATCATTCCCCAAGGTCACTTTGATGCGATTGTTTTCCTTCAGCAAAATCAATGCATCCTGTAATGATTCGTTACTGATACTCAGTTCTCCTGTAGAGATATCATTTAGTTTCATAGTGCACTGAAATCCTACCACTCCAAAGAGCTGTCCAATAAGACTATTATTTCTATCATAGATATATCCTATAAGTGCCATAGTGATTAATGTTTAAGAATTACAAAAGAGAGTTTTTGAAAGATAGTGCGATAGAAAAATCACTAGTTGTCATGCCTCCATCTTTGTCATAGATGACATATTTTGTAATTGCCTTGACGGTCGGTCGTTGAGATCCAGGAACTCTTGTTCATAAGATATTTGATCAGTTTTTTGTTGCTGTCTGTTCTTTTCCATCAATGACGATTACATCTCCAGCTATGGCATTAATATCAAGCATAAACCATTTTTGTGCGGTGATGTTGTAGACCGTTAATGGCGTATTCACCGTACCATTGATCGTGACGGTGATCCTAACAGGTTGATCAGCATTAGATGTTGTAGCACAGCTGATCTCATTATAGGTCATATTTCGTTGATTGCTCATAGAGTTTGGTAAGGAAAAGCCTCCATAACTTCCTTCCTGACCATAAAATACTGAATCGATAATGGAGTAAAACTTAGGATCCGATGCGAACAATGAAACTCTCCATCTTCTCATAGATCCATCATTATGATCGTTGTCTTCCTCAATTTCATAATCCACTGGTTGTTCTATTTTACATTGAATGATCCATTCCCTATCTTGCTCATCAATTATTTTGAGTTCTTTGGTTTCCACACTAGACGGTATTCACTGAAGTGCAAAAACAGCATCCAACCAATCCATACCCATTGAGCATTTGGATCTTGTAGGTGCAATTATTAATCCTTCAATGATAATTGTTCTCCCTCTTGCATAGGTTGGTCAAGTCAGAGTTCCATGATACCCAACAATATCCTGCTTATCATCAGATACTTTGAGTTTTCTCCATTGCACATCACCAAGAGCTATCCTGAAGTTCGCAGTACTATACATCAGATTATTTCAATCTCGGAAGAATTGTTTTCAGATCATGAGAAGGTAGTGAAGTAAACTGCAAGGAGTATACTTGGAACGGTAAAAACTCAATCTAAAAACCATGCTCGGTGAAGCATGGTCAGTAATTTGTTTTATGAAAACTTTGGTATGAAACACTATAAACAATTAGTGTTTTATAGTAAATAATTTATGCAACAACTTCTTCATTGTCTAGTAATCGTTCCCAAACTGGAACCACATGAATAGTATATCCATCTTCTTCTATAATCTTTTTCTCATCATAGGTAAATATATACCCTTCTGAGAGTTTACATTTTTTCATTGCCTGAAGTAATCACTGTATCTCTCTTTCCTTATTATGGAAATCGAGTGTTCGTGTAACCTGTATAGCTTGTTCAATCTTGAGTGATAACGGCTCTTTAATAACAAAATCACACTCTCTGCCATCATTAAAATAATACAACTGTTTTCATCTTCTATACAGCTCAATCGCAACAATATTCTCAAGAATTCTTCATTTATTTTCAGAATAATTGTTACCTATTTTAATAAATCCAGGATCTATCATATAAACTTTTTTCGGTTGTGTCATTTCTACTTTTGGAGAATAACCAAACTTTGGACATTCGATGATAAAGAATGCCTCCTTGAGGTGGGAGAGGTATCTTCCAAGTGTTGATTTAGTTCCTGTTAATCATTCATCTTTGAGATGTTTTTCAAGTTTCGTTAATGAAAGTAATGAGCTATAAATATTAAGAACATAGCTCATAAAGCCTTCAAGAAGTTTTTTGTCTCTTACATTATATCTATCAATAACATCTTTATAGTAAGTAGTTGCATAGTATTCATTCAAAAGCTTTCTCTTTTGGAGATCATTTGCATCAATAACTTCAGGATATCAACCATATTGCATATATTGTTGGAAGGCATCGTAAACAAGTCATTCTTTATTTGTACGCTCAAGACGTTTAGGATCAATATCTTTATGCTTGAGATATTCTCCAAACGAAAAAGGAAGCATTAGATTATGAGTATATCTTCATCTAAGCTCTGTACTTACTTCCGTAAGTAGTAGTTTTGATGAACTTCCTGTTACAATAATTTTATATCTCTTATTATGGAAAGTTCTAAGTACTCTCGATCGTTCAGGTATATTTTGAATTTCATCAAAAATAAGATACTTTGGATCTTTTTTATACAATGCATAGTATGCTTTAAACATAGAATCAATATCTGCTATTTTCAAACCACTCAGTCTATAATCTTCAAAATCAATAAACAGAATGTCCTCTTTTTTACACGCATTACTGTCCAATAGATGTTGGATGATTTGGTAGAGAAAAAATGTCTTACCAGCACGTCTTGGTCAAATAATAGCAAATATATTTGCATAGTTTTGATGGAGATAATCATAATTATCTCTTGCTATAAATGGGGGCAAATCAGCGTCATGCCACTCCTTTATAAGGTCTGAAAATACTTCTTGCATGTTTCATAAAAATTATGGTATAAAACACTATAGGCTATTTATGTTTTATAGTATAACAGATATAAAACAAAAAATCAAGTCCTTCTAGCAAGAATTTTGCAAAACCAGGGAGAACATCCTTGGCTTTTCTATATCTTCCATTTCCAGTAATCCATCTGTTGATTGAGATCAAAAGCTGATCCAACATTGATATTGCCATTGATATTCACAGCTCTGTTGGTGGTTGAAGTGTATCAGCCATTTGCAAAACCTCTAAGCCTGATGTTCTCCATACTTGATACCATGGGTCAGTATTTCTCGACCATTCGTTTTGGCACGACATATTCTCCTTGATGAACTACTCCTGCCACACGATTTCTTTGATTCCCTCAAGTATATCCTCCACTAGCAAATCATCTACCTCCTCAGGATCTCACTCTGGATTGTAAAGCAATAACCTGGAGCAATTGAGAGATTAATGATGAATATTCAGATCTGAGTGATGTAACAGTAGATCTTGTGGTAGTAACGAGTTGTGAAAAATAGATCTGCCATATTTGTTTCATTTGCTCCACTGATTGTGCTTGAGTTGATTGGATTTGTTGAATAGTTGTTGTTTGAATACCAAGTTCAGTTTGCGATCCTGTTTGTTGGTTGATGAGATCTTCATCGACTTTTGCTTTTTTGAAATCAGTGAATCACTGGACAGTTGCTTTTTTGGTTTCAATGGTTTGTTGATCGGTTGTGTGATCAGTGAGTGGTAAGGTTGGACTGAGTTGCTGAGCGAGAGGATCTGCTTGATTGGCTTTTGATCATTTTTTGATGATTGTTGGTAATGCGATACTCTGCGTCTGAGTTTTGAGTTCGTTTGATTTTTTGAGTGCATCTTGTACTTTTTGGATTAGTTCATCATATTCTTTTTTGACTTGTTTGATATTTGCTAGTTGGAGTTTATTGGTATCTGTTTCTAAATTATTTGATAAGCTGACTACTTCATTTTTTGCTGATTGTTTATCTCTGGTTGCATCTGATATTTTGAGTTTGAGTTCCAGGAGTTTCTCAATGAGCTTTTGACTATCTTCATCAAACTTTTGGAAGGTCGCTCATGAGAGGAAACTATCAACTTGTGCTTTTGTGACTGATTTTACATTTTGGAGTTGGCTGATAATTTTTTGTTGTGTTTCCAGTGATTGTTTGGTAAGAGCAAGCTCCTGGTCTGCTTGTTTTTTATCGTCCAGTGCCTTTTTCGTAGCTTTTTGAGTATCTTCCTGAGCTTTGCTATCAATAGTTTGTTGCTGTTTTTTGAAATCATAAAACGCTCTTTGCTCTTCGGTCATGTTCGCTCTGAGCTGTTGTTCTTTGATGAGTTGATCTATCGTAGTAGCATCAGTGGTACTTTGTTGTTTTTTAATCTCATTGAGGTTTTGTTGGATCTGTTGTTGTTTGGTAATTTCAGCAGTGATTTCTTGTTGGATTTCGAGTTGTTTTTCATGATCTGATTCTTGAGACAACTTGGTTTCCAGCTTCTTTTGTTGTTGTTGTGATTTTGCAAGATCCTCTGCCTGTCCTTGTACAAAATCTCAAAGATTATTTTTCTTATCTTGATCTTTTTGGAGTTGAATATTCTTGAGCTCTTCATCTCTGGTTTCCTGAATTTTCCTGATAGTTTTATCGTATTCTCTTTGCGTTTCCTTCAGACTATTTTTGATCTGATTGGTAGAGTCTAGGACTGCATCTTTATACTCTTGCTGAGCATCAGATACTTTTTGGATAGCGTCTTGGAGTTTATCGTTCGCTTTCTCTAGTTGCTTGGTTTCTCATTCGATAGTCTTGAGTTGCTCGATATCTTTTTTCTTTTCCTCTTGAGCCTGTTGTGATGCTTTGGATCATTTCTTACCCGCTTTTTCTGAAGCATCACCCATACCATCAAATTTGCCTGCAAGAGAAAGCACATCAGCTCAGAGCTGATCAGTCGATCATCAGGTTCCCAAGATTTGTGTTTTCACAAAATCAAATGCCTTTCCTGATTCATCAGCTATTCATTCAAAGATTGATTTCACTTGATCAGCATTGGTTTGTAATCCAGTTCTTGCCTGATCAATTTGAGCGATGTATTTATTAATATTATCTGTACCAATATCAACATTGAAGGTATTTTTCAAAAAATCTGCGACTGCCTTTCCTGATTTGAGAATTCCTTTGATTGCTCAAAATATCACATCAACGGCAAAATTCCATGCTTTTGCTATTGCTCCAGGAACTGCTTGTCAAACCTTTGCCATAAAATCAAAGACAGGTTTGAGTTTTTCTTTGAGCGTATTTCGATTAGTAAAAATAGCCACAACTACTGCGGTGACAATACTTGCAATGAGAAAGAATCTCGCACCCAATAAGATGAGATTTTTGATAGTTCCGAGGATTGATAATCCCAATGCACGAAATGAAAATGAAGCGAGATTGTTTGCTATAATTTGAGCATAAGTTCTTGCTGTATTGATAGCGAGTGCGACACTTTTTCTAACAAAGGCTACGGTTGCTCTGACTGCCTCTACGGTTATTTGTCTCAGGTTGAGAACGAAATTCAACGATGCTCTTCAGAAAGCAACCACACTCGTGATCATCGTTGTCATACCTTTGATGAAGTTTTGCACGACTCCTTGTAGGAAGGTAATGATCGTCTGTTGTCTCATAATGATGAGTGCCGACAGAAAACTCGCAAGAACGACTCTCGTAATAATGACAAAGTTATTTGCAAAAAATTGGTAGATCTGCTTCATACCATCAAAGACCGTCCTGAATACTACCGCTAGTCCTTTGACTCACAGGATTAGAATATTGAAAGCAGGTGTAAGTAGTATTTGTAAGGTTGAGATAATTCATACAAATAATGGAGCGATGACTTCTCCAAAACTTGCAAGACCTATCTTAAAGGTATCAATGAGATTACTCAATCTTCCTTGGAGAGTTTTTGCCTGTTGTTCCATGAGTCATCAAAACTTCTCATTGATTCATTCCAGGATCAATGGGATAGCTTTTGCAGAGCTGATGTTTTGATTACCAATATCAGCAAGTTGTGCTTGAGTGAGTCAGAGCTTTTGTCTCAATATTTCAAAAATAGGAATACCACGTTCAGCGATTTGATTCACTTCCTGTTGTACCAGTTTTCCTTTGGTTTGCATTTGTCCCAGTGCGACGATCACTCCATTCAGAGTTTCTTGTGATCATCATACTCCTGCTACAGCATTACCTAGTGCATTCATAATAGGAATAATCTGATTCGCTTGAAATCAATAAGCAGAGAGTCTTTTTGCCCCATCTATCAAACCAAATTGATCAAATGGGGTTTGTTTTGCAAAACTCTGAATATCCTTGATCAGTTTGAGTGCAACTTCTTCACTTTTGAAAAGATTCGTGAAAGCAATCTTGGCTTGTTGGATTTGTGAAGTAAGATCAAAGGTTGATCTGATGAATTGAGTAATGGCAGTGATGGAAAAAGCTCAAATAATCAGTTCCTTGATTCATCCAAGACTAATCTTCATTTTTTGAATCGTACTTTGGATAATGCCTCACTGTTTGAGTACTTCAGTGTTGATTCACTGGAAGTTTTTTCATAATACAGATATATCACTTGATCCAGTCCTTGTATAATTTCTGAGCTCCCTTCCTGCTTGCGTGAGTGATTGTTGTAATCTACTCGCATCAGCAGTGAGTGAAATCACTGCATCACGATTTCCTTGATCCTTTGCAAGTTTGATCTGAGCCCTTGCCTCATCCAATTGCTGTTTAAGTTTTCATACATTTAAAGAAAGCTGGATCGCTGTCTGATCCTTTATTCTTTGATTGAACCCATTGATATCATCTCTAACCTGATTGAGTTGCTGGTTGATACCATTTCTATCAAGTTTGAGATCTCGTAATAATTCAAAGACTGTTTTTGCCATATCAAAAAACCACTCCAAATAAATAGAATGGTTATAGTCAGCTTGAGGAATTATCAGTGTATTGAGGATTTATCCAAAAAGGAAATTAGTGAAGTCTTGTTCTGTTTCTAGTTTTGCTATGCGTTTAGGATTAGTTTGTATTCTTTGTTTTTTTGGATCTTCCATGTATTGCATTTCATCTAAGAGACAAAAAAACTGGTAGGCTGACATAGTGAGCGTCTGTTCGAGACTAGTTGTGTAATACTTCATCACTAATGCAATCAGTGTCACAATGGATCAGTCAGCATTTCCTCATCCTCCACTAGTGGCACGATTGTTTCATGATTCAGTAGATCATTGTAGTTGTGATTTGTCAGCCCCAATCAAAAAAAAATTTCATTTCGTACTTTGATCAGATTATCGGGAGTCAGATGTTTCAAAATATATTTGAGCTTTTTTCTCCTATACCCAAACCATCAGGGATCCTTGATAAAAGATCATAACACATCTATCATGATAGTAGTATTATGGATTTCATCAGTTGCGAACTGATCAGTTTTACTGATTATCTGACCAAGTTGTTTCACAGTCGGTTGCTCTAAGACAAACAGATCTTTTCACAATTTGATAGTAATTTCTTTAGAGAGAAAACACTCGAGATTGATCTCAAACATAGATGGTTACAATGAGAAATAAAACATTAGCTCTAATTATTAGAGCTCATAGACAAAACCATCTTGGACGACTTTTCCATTCAATTCAACATCGACGGTTGCTACATCGTCGTCGCTATTACCAACAAAGTCTATCGTTAATCAAGTCAAGTTTTGCACTTCTTTGAGATCAATCGTAATTTGTTTGCCATTAGATCTCTCATGAATGAATCTTGCATAGAACTTAGTTGCAATACCAGTCTCGGCAAAGGTAAATTTTCTACTTTGAGCAGGTGTATAATTGTATGTAATTGTAAATGTCTGAGCAAGAGTTGTAACCGTTCCTCAGGATTTGAAGTAAATATTTCTCTTACCTCCAGGTCAGATTACTTGAATATAATCAGCAACAGCAATTGTTCCATTTACTGATCATACCACAGAAGTAATCACCAACGCAGAAAGATCAAAATTCTGACGTTCAAATTCTATCATGGTCAGATATTGTACGCTTCATAATGCCAAGACCTGTGTTGCACCTGTGACTAAAGTTCCTGCAACACTTGTTTTAGTGATCCAACCATCATTGATACTTGCAAGTGTGTCAGGATCAATTTCCGTACTGGGTTAATACATTTTGTGCATATTTGTTATTTAAGATATTCAAATTCACTTGAAAATCTATATATTGTTTATTGTTTATTGTCCGCAAAGACAGGTTTTCCCAATAGCGATTTCCGTAAGGAAATCGTTTTTGTGTAATACTGTAAATCATTTAAAACTTCGTCCAGTGTCAGTACAGGAAAATCTTTAAATCAAGCAGTCTTTCGATGTCATGTTTTACATAAATGTTCAAATGGGGTTTCATCATTCATACAGATTCAAGTATGTATTCTCGTATAATTATAATGCATATATCGATCTTTGGCTTCTTTTAGAAAACTCACTCTATCATTAATGTGATATCATCTTGGAATATAGAATTCCTCATCATCTGTTTTGTGTGATCTTTCAACCAAATTTTTTCTAACGTCTTTTGGTCAATCGTATTGGTATACCTCACAGTTAAGGGGGTCTAAAATCTCTTGTCGTTGAGCTAGCTTTTCAGGACTTGCTCTACAAAACTCACTTCCTCAGTCAAATCAGATATGTATCTTACATTCAATACGTTGATTGCGTAGAAACATCAGTACAAATTTGAGAAAATTTAGTCACATTGTTGAGTTGATTGTATTGGAATATGCGAGGAATCTATACCTATTTTTTGCATCAATAATTGTTCGTTGATACTTTGGCAGTTCGTTATTGGTTTCAAACTTTTCGTAAATTTCGTCAGGTAACGCTCAATGGTCAAGAATATGTTTTACATCATAATGTAAATACTGGAACGATGAAATCTCATCATAATTGTATAAGTGTTTAACTTCTCAATTCTTAGCTCTCGTTTTTGCCACAATATATGAATTTCTTTTATAGATTCACTTTACGAGTCATTCTTTAATATCGTTATCAAGAAGTCATCTTTTGGTAAGGTGTTTCCTCATTCTACGATATCAATATCATAGTGCTTTAAACTCACGAATAACGATTTTTTCTACCGTTTCCTTTGCTATTCATCTAAACTTGTGAGGCTTACGAGATTGGGATTTCAGAAAATGAAAAAAATCAATTATCTCTAACTTGCTTAGTTGAGAGTTTCTTAGTTTGGCGCTAATATCGTCAATGTCTTCTCTTGATTGATATAGTTTTAAAATTGCTGTAACTGTATTACGACTCATAGAATAACGAGAAGCAACATCAATACGAGAACTTCAATGCACTATAACATCTCTCAATATCCTATATCTTGCAATAATTTCCTCTTCTTCTGTTCATCAGACAATTAGCTGTTTGTAACTCATTTCACTGTGGTGCATATAAAGAAGCATACAGATCTTTGACCTATTTAGATGTGCTATCGCACATCTTGATAAATCATTCTACTGGTGCTTTGATCATATGCACAAAATGTATTCACATATCTATGGTCAGGATCAATTTCAGCAAGTTTAAATTTGAAGGAGAATTCTGTTCCTTTCTTGAACTTATTTGTTTTTGCATTATCAAAGACAAGTTCTGAACTTTCTCTTTTGGATTCAATTGTTGCATCTCTATATGCTCCAAGTCTTACTAATGATGCAAGCGAAGTTCAGTAGTAAAACTCTCACGCTCCAGCAAGAAGTCTTTGATCATTGACGATTCAGGTAGGTTGTGTCATGGAAACAATGGTGAAAATATAAAACAATACTGAGGTTATAGTCAGCTTTTTGAAATATCAATCTATTGATATCAAAATCCGATAAGTATGATTTCACCTTTAATAGCCTCTATTTATTGACTTAATTTATTGAAATCCTTATAATTAAAATAGAAGGAAAATGATTTTTATAAAAATTCGAATATGATAACATACGCCCGTAAAAATATCCTGCTTCAGTCACGAATTAACTTTCTTTCGGGAGTTGTTTTTCTTATTCCATTAATTACCTTATTCTATAAGTATACTGGTTTATCGCTTGGTCAGATTATAATTATTACAAATGTCTCTACTCTTGCTGTATGGTTATTTGAATTACCTACTTCTGTATGGGCTGATACAGCGTGAAGGAAAAAAGCTCTTGTTGCGTCAGTGGTTTGTAATTTTATAGGAGCATTACTCATACTCTTAGTACCTAGTTATATATGATTTATTATTGCATCTATTTTTAGTGGACTCTATTTTGCATTTTGGAGTGGAACAGGACAAGCTTTTCTTGAAGACAATCTCAGAATCTTATGAGAAGAATCTACATTTGGGAAAAAAATAGGACATCTTATGGCTATGGAAAGTTTAGCTGGATTAATTACTCCTCTCATTGCATCAGCCATACTAAAATTCTTTGGAGATAATGGTTATACTATTCTTGCATGACTAGATGTAATTTCTGCTTTAGCACTGGTTATTTTGACATTACAACTTCGTGAACTCAATATATACGAAAAACTAACTTGACGGAAAGAGTCTCTGAGAAAAAATATAGATACTGCTAAAATTGCCATCAAGAATGTAATGTCAAATCCATCATTGAGGTTACTTCTTATATATCGCTCACTAGCAAACCATGTAGCATTTATTTTTATTATCTCATTACCACTACGTGTACAATATGGTATGCCAGAATGGATGGCTTGAGTATTAGCAACCGTTGGAACATTAGCAATTATGATTGCTAATAAATACACATATAAAATAGGAGAAAAATACAGTTACAATACTGCTTGGGTAATTGCAACAGTTTCACAGGGTATATTACTTATTTGTATTGGTTTGTTTATCAAAGATTGGATTATAATGTCAGTTTTGCTTATTGCATTCAATATGTTTGAGTGAATGCGACAACCAGCATGGAATCATGTACTTGTAGAGCAAACCCAAGGGAAAGCAATAGCAACAACTCGTTCCATAATATTCTCTCTTTTTGCATTATACACAACCTTTGGGAAACAAGTTCTCTCGTTTTTTGACCCACAATATGCTTTAGTCGGACTCGGTCTATTTATATTGGTAGTAAATATAATTTTATGAAAAAAAATTATTCATTTGAATATTAATACACATGTTTAAATAAGAAAAACAGCCTCACGACGCTATAATCTGTGACTGGGTCATAACCTTCATCTCTACCTTCAAAAGCTATGGTTCCACTCCAGGTATTCGTGAGCTCACCGACAAATCATCATCGTTGAGTAATCAATGCATCGGCTATTTCATCGAGTTGATCTTCATACATATATTCTCCGACAATATCAACAACGAGTTTGTTTCCTTGATATCAGTGATTGTTTTGATACTTTCCTAGTTTGTTTTCAAAGCCTGAGCATTCATATACGATAAAAGGTGGATTGGCATTTTTGTCATTCCTTTTTCTATATACACGATCTCCGACTAAAGCATAAATGATTGGATTGGTCATGATAGAGTCAGCAATAGCTTTTTTGAGATTTATCATAAGTATTGTTTGAGTTTGGAACTAAAGAAATCATTAATTTGATCTTTGTGTTGATCGTAGACCGTCCTGAAGATAGCTCTTGGAGTGATTCATTTCGCACCGATACTTTTTGCAAGGAGGTAGATGGTGCTTTTATCTTTGGAGTTCAGATCTTTGTATTTGGTTGCTGTATCATTGATCATGCCTTTCCTATTTGCTCGTGGTATGAGCGTATCCAGTGGCGGTCTTTTTTGTAGAGGTCTCCTTCCGTATTCCATGATCACCGCTTGTGGAGTCGATGATCAAATTTGGATAATATCTCCAATGCCGATACTTTTGAGAAATAAGCTCTTGAGATATTCCCCACTATCAAATGCCTTGTCTTTGATTTGATCTTTTAGGAGTTCATAAACAAATCATGCGGTATCTTTGAGTGCTTGCTTTTCAGCTTCTATGATCTGATTATAGGTTTCTGTATTGAGCAAGAACTGAGTTTGCATGGTGAGTTTTGATGTAAAGTGATGATTTATTGTCGTAATTGAAGAACGCACTCTTTATGATGAGCACTACTTGCATTCCCTATACTTGCCACTGCAATGACTTCATAGTCAATGTTTTCAATAGTTACTTTATATCACTTCTCTATAGCTGTAGTTTGATCCAAAAAGAGCAGATACTCTCTGACTTGGATATGTTTCATTTTACTATTCGTGAGATCAATAAGTCATGGTTTAGAATAGCTACTGAGTCTAGCAGGAAAAGATCAAAGTAATGTTCGATTGATAGTTTGAATCCCTCCATTGTTTGTTGGAGTTGGTTGATAAATATCAGCTGATTGACGGAGTAAAGAATGAAACATGAGTAGTGAGTAAATAAAAAATAATCTGATTATATTTCATATTCTCTATCATATCATCCTACATCGATGGCAATATTTCCTGCTCGTGATCTATAAGGATCAAGTAATGCGATGATATTGGCAGGAAGATCTAGTGGCATTACTCTGGTATCTTGTTTTTTACTGTAGGCATAATCTCCGATCTTTTCAGATTGAATACTATTTGCACCTGCAAACATACCTTTATCGATATATAGGACTTCCACGATATACAGTACTGCATTTTGTAGTGGTTCAGGGAAAGTGAATGCGTCAGTTCCTTCATCATAAAACTGCTGAGCATTGATATAACTTCCTACCAGTGACAATGCTCTGAGGATATATTTCTCTACTGTTGTGACTGGCTCAGTTGCAAGATTTGTCAGCAAAGTATGTTGTTGAATAAAATTTGTCGTAATATTATGATTCATACATAGGTCAAAAAAAATAAACAAAAAGATGGTGAGTACTATACCCATCATCTCAAAAAATGAATCTATTAGACGACTATTTACGCTGTTTTTTGTGGACTGGTGGTGTATCCTCATCATCCAAATCTTCATCATCAGATGGTTGAGAATCAGTAAGATAAGACGCATCGACCTGTTCAACTTCCTCCATACAATCTGCATGAAAAGAAATAGGATCAATATCTACTTCCATTCAAGAAGTATAAAACTGATCGTTTACTTGGCAGTCCCTGGTAATACGAATAAGCATATGATACAAGATAGAATAATAAAAAAGAGACAATAATTACTTCGATTTCTCGTTTTGTTTTTCAGGATCAAATTCCTTAATGAAGCCAAACTTGAAGTCTTGAGTAAGTTCAAGTTTTTTAATCGTCGCTGGATCATTTGTAGCAAAAATACCATTAGTAAATGAACATAACTTACCATCTGGTCATATAAATGACAATGTTGCATTACGAGAATTTTTGAAATGAATAAGTCACTCCGTATCAATCTTTTGTTTTTTAGTGGATCATGTTTTGATTATTGGTTCATCGGTTGTTTGAGATATATCTTGCGATGTTTGATTTTCAGCTTCCACCGCTGTCTGTGCGGTTACCGCAGGTGCAATATCGGCAGGTTTTGTTGTTTGTTGTTTAGTTGGAGCCATAATAATTAACGAGGAAATAAAAGTGAAGAATATAGACTACCATTTAAGATTTTTGATAGTACCATGAGAATATTTACCGTCTTTTACAACCATCGTATATTCTCATCTCAAGATAGCAGTCTGACCATCTTGTCATGGTTGTGTTCCTGGTACAAGTTTCAATCATCTATTTGCATATGGAACTAATGCAATACGATTAATATCAATCAATTCTACAGTGTTGTTTGGCATTTTCTCATCTAATAAGATATTTGAAACGATACCTCCAGCAACTGGAATATCAGAAATAAATCTCAATACATAACTACCAGCTTGAGTTGAGTCTTGAGTAATAATTGGGTTATTTCAAGAAACATTAAATCATGAGATTTTTCTCGCTTGATTAATATTACAAACAAGCGTATTTGCTACTCCGCCATCTTCTACGATCAGTTGAACTAGATTATTGATAATAGTTGGGTCTAGTTGATTTCAACCTGCATCAATCACATTACCTCATGACACATCAAGATACTGAAACATACCTCAGAATGTTCCATTTTCTCCCTGTGTTCTTGCGACTCTACGTCATCTCAATGACTGCTCAGACATTTGTTGTCTAATTTTATAGAACGCTCCTTTGAGCTGTTCAGACAATGTATTTACATTACCATAGATCGCTGAGTTCAATGCAGTGTCAGACAATTCGACAGCATTTCTAAAGATTTGGAAGTGATTGTATTCATTGACTGGTTGCCATTCATCAACTCAAACGATATTTTTCTCGTTTTCTTGTACCGCTTCGGACATAAGTTTTGCAGTCATTGATGGATCCAATGGATATGGCATCGTATCTCCATATAAAATACAGACTGCTGTATCAGGAGATACTATTTCTTGAACCTTAACTTGCATATCACCTACATCATCATTGGTACCCGCTCGTACAAACCTAAGAATCATATTAGGTCTCATACCTGCGGTAGATGTAAATGTTAATCAAAATGGAGACCCAGGACTTGGTGTCGTATAGGTATTAACCGACCATGACATCGGTGTTAGTTGTGATTCAAGCCATTCGTACTTGTTATTTGTACCAGCGGTATAGTTCTGACCATTTCTCAAGAAAATCTCCAAAGCAGAAGATTGCTCTTTCAAAAAAGTAGAAAACAGGTCGTATACCTGTCTTTCACTAATAAGTGATAAATCAAATGATTGATACATAAGTGTGAGTAAAAAAAGATAAAGAGTACATACATTGATCAAATTACTTCTTAATCGCAGAGCTTATGATGGAACTCAATAGTCCATTGAAGTCTCAGACGCTTTTAGCTTTATCATAGGTGTTAGTATCGTGCTGAGGAATGCTATGACCTCATTTGGGGTCGGGTTTTTTCTCTGCAAATTCTCCCATGAGTTCTTTGAGTTTTGGAAGGGTCTGGAGTTTTTGTAAAGGAGTGAGATTCTCAAGATTTAGTAGATTAGAGAGTTTCATAAACTTCTCATCACCAAGTGTTATCTTGATGATATTGAGTTCACTCTCCACCACAGTTGTCATCGCAGTATCATATTCTGTGATAACCTGTGTCTGACTCGTGAGGGTTTCAATCTGCTTATTAGCATCATCAAGAAGCTCTTTATATTTTCCTTGTTTTTCCAGGTTCTTCTTTTCTCTGTCAGCATCCTTCGCTTCAAACTCTTTGACTTTGTTTTCAAGCTCTCTACGTTTGTCAGCCTCTTCCTTCAATCTTCGTGAAGGAACAAAATCTGCATCACTCTTTGGATCAGGTTTTTTATCAGTTCATGCAGGCGGAGTGTCACTTGCAGGAGCTGGGGTTCAGGTTGTATCGGCACCTGTTCCGTTGGGGTTTGTTATATCGTCTGGCATGGATAATAAAGGAAGGATAAAAATATGATGGGATAATAACGAGGATTTAGAAAAGTAAATCTATTGATGATGTTATCTGATTATTTCTTATTTCAAAAATATCACTCGAGGCAATATGCAAACAGTAATAACGGTAAATAATACGATCAATACGAATCATAGAATTCTGAGCAATTTTACTCGAAATTCCTTATTGTTGGTCAGTAGCAATAAGATCAAAACCTCTCTGAGTTCTTGATTACTTTTGTTTGGATCAATGATTGCCATTGGATGGTTTAGAAGGTAAAGATGGTTTGATATTTTGTTGAGAATTATTGAGTTCAATTTGTTTCTGTTGTTTCTCATCTTGTTCTTGTTTGATGCGGTCTACTTCTTGTTGCACCATGGTAGCGTCTCGACTAAAGATCTGACCGATTGCTGTTTCTTGAGATACAAGACTGGTATTGTATAAATCAATATACATCTGCGTGTTTTGTTGCAGATCTTTGAGCATTGCATCTGAGAATTTGATATCTACTGTATAGTCTCAATTTATCCCCGCAAAAGTCAGTGTTTCCTTCACAAGTTTCCTCAGGATTAACTCCATCATTCTTTGTTTTCTTTGGATCTTCTTCAAAAATCTCGTGAGTCTAATTCTCAGTGCCTCTACTTTTTCAGCTCCTCCAGTCTCTTCAAATCCAAAGAATGAAATGGGTATTTGAGTAATGGCTCAGATCAGTTTGAGTATCTTATCCACATAATTTTGAGCCTCAGGAATCAATGAATTATGGTTTTCAATATACTGAGCTGGTTGTTCTCCTTGTCTATGTACAAAAACTTCGAGGTTTTGTATTTTCTTTTCTTTGTTTTGCAGTAATGCAGATACTCACTCAGGAAGAGATATCTTACTATTGAGATGTTTGATGAACTGGACTGATATTTGCGTGAATCTATCGTTCACTTCTTCCAGTAAATCCAAGACGTCTCCATAGTCACTTATTCATAGGTGTTTGCCTCCTATTCTTTTGTTATCAAAACGATAGATATTCAGAAAGTCTAAAGTTTCAGGGGTTGCTAGTTCTTGTTCGAGCGTATATGCTGATCCATCTAATGTAACTGTATACAATCCATACTCGATCAATCGTGATCCATTGTCTAGTTTCGTGTAGGTTTGGATTTTTGCTTTGGATTGAATCGTTGAGTTTAATGTTTCATTAATATGACTGATGAGGTAGATGATTTTTGGTTGTTCTCCCAAGAATAATCCTTCAATTTGTGGGTAGTAATAATCATAAGGTATCTCTTCTATCATAATCTCTTCATTGTCACCTTTTCTGGTTCTTAATACTGCATAGCCATAGATTCATACATTAAGTGCGATATTATAAATCAGTTCATCAAAATTATTATCATGAGCAATCTCATCTCGTTTTGCCTTAGCTTGTTCGTTGTTGATATCAATTTGGATACCATCGCCGATTAGATAGTCAGCAGTCGTATTTGCCATGAGTGAAAGTAGATTCACTGATAGATACAAGTATTCATCTTTGGTGTTGTTAGAACTCAGGTATGATTTAATATTGAAAACCTGTGCCTTGAAAGTTCCCAAGACAAAATGACTCGTTTGATTGGTGTAGATTTTATGAAAAGTAGATCTATGTTTGATCTCATTCGTTATCATAGGATCCAGGTTGATTGATTGTTGCATATGACAAAGTGCAGTGCATAAAGATTACATGATGTATATTCTTTGTCATAAAAAATCAGTCTATTGAGTTATTGATTTACTCTGATTCGTTTTGCAACGCTCGACTCATATCATACGCTAGTTCCTTTCTCATTTGATAACAAATAGCATCTGCCATAATTGCATCATCATGGGTTCCTTCCTGAGCCTCAGGTTTATGTTTTTCATTATAGATAAATGAATACATCTCGGTTCTGAGTCTTTCATCGACCTGGGTAATAAAGCCACGTCTGATCGCTTCCTCATATTCATTGATCATGAGTGGTCTTGTTTTAGTATTCGTTTGTCGACCATATTTCCTGGTTGGTTGATTAGAAATTTTATCAATCGTTCTCTCAGCATACAACATTGAATACCAATGATAATCTTTGGCTTTAGTAATCGTAGTCAGTCCTGTGTTATTCCTTTCAATACCAATAATACCTTTATAACCTAGTTCTATCAGTCTATCAATAACCTCACACAACATATCGGGTGGTATCGTTCCATAGTAACAAGCGAGCAGATTCAAGTCTTGATCTCTGACTTTGATACAAGAATTATCACCATCTTTTCATCACTCTGCCGTATCAATACCATATAAGCAGTTGTCTTTGGGTGGTGCATAGATTCTGAGTTTTGCAATCTTCTCATCTTCTTTGTATGGCATGATTGGGAGATTTTTCACAAGTTGCAATGAAAACACCGTATCACCAGTTGTCAGAAATGCCTCCTCGGGTGTTGATGGATATTCTTGAAATACATCTCTGCCGAGGATATCATATTGTTGTAAGTATCGTTTTTTCTGTTCATCATCAAGATCCAATGCGTCAAGATGAGCAAGTTCAGCTGGTAGTTTAATCACTTCTTTTGGTTGCAATGATACTCTATATTCGTCAGCGAACCATCGACCAATAAAAATGGTTTTGAATTCTCAATCGTCCCTTCCATAGTATTTGTATCGCATTTCATAGAAGTAGTTTCCTACTCCATTAGCTGTTGTTTCAATAACGATATCACTTTGTTTTGGCATAGATGGTAGAGTTCCTGCCATCATTTCTCTTGCGTCAGTTCTGAAGGCAAGCTCTGTGATATGCAGTTTACTTGGTGTTCCCGATCTACTATCCAATGATACTTGGATCTTGGAGTTATTGTTTGGAAAATAGAGTTCATTCACATTATCATATTTTGGCTTTGGTTTATATCGTATACCTTTATCTGTTTTCAAAGCCTCTGGCACTTTTTGATAGGAGTATTTTACTTTTTGGAAGATCTCTTTTTGTTTTTCTCTATTATGAGCGGTGATCACAATGTTTTGATTGGTTTTCAAAATACAGTCATCAAGACCATCGAGTAGTCTATCGGTAGTTACTCCAAGCTGTCTAGCTTTCAAGATAATCAATCTGACATAGCCATATTGTTCCTTGAGTTCTCTCATATAGGCATTAAGTTTTTCTTGTGCTTGGTTTCTTTTGAAAATAATGGTTTGAGCATTCTTATCGACAATATTATACAGATGAGATAAACGCCAGGATTTAGAGAGGAGCTTTGGACTGTTAGTCGTCATCCAGCTCATCTTCTGAAGGAATAAATACCTGTTCGGTGATATTATGATTTTTGGTGAGTGTTGTTGGTTCTCCTAACTCTCTTTTGACGATACTGAGTAAAATATCGATCTCCCTGGCGAGGATATCTTGTGCATTATGTTTGGCGAGATGGACTATTTTTTTATTAATCAGAATGAAGAGTGCCTTTTTGGATTTGATGAGTTCAGCGATATCAATACCGAGCTGTTCTTCTGTTTGTTTCTTGATCTCATCAGCTATTCACTTCTTGGCATCATCGAGTAAATATTCCAGTTTTTTCATCATAATTTGTTTCTCTTCAGCTCGTCATTTGGTGGCTTGTTTCCAGTTCCCAGGCAGGGACTTTGGTTCTTTTTGTAGTGATTTTATATTTTCTTGTTTTTCAGGTGCCTTTTGAGTGCCTTTCAGGTGCTCTTTGTAAAAATCAAAAACGGTGAGATAGTCTCACTGAAGGAATGATATCTTAAGTTGTGGTCGATTGTATTTCATTTGTTTTGAGAAATTGAAGTGGTAATCTATTTCTGATTATCTTCTTTGAGTGTAAGCAATGGTTTGAGATCAATCTCACGATTAAGACATTGAATTGGTATTGCTCATTTAGTATAAGCGTAGTATCTTTCCACGATTACTTGTGCATATTTTTCATCTAATTCCATCGTATAACAGATTCTGTTTGTCTTTTCACAAGCGATCAATGTGCTTCAAGATCAACCAAAAAGATCCAAAACTCTGTCTCCTTTCTTACTAGAGTTTGTTATTGGATAGGTAATAATATCAATCGGTTTCATCGTAGGATGTAGATCATTTTTGAGTGGTTTATCAAAATTCCATACCGTAGTTTGTGATCTATCAGTATACCAGTTATGTCCTGCTGTTGGTTTTCGACCATATAAGATTGGTTCATGTTTCCAGTGGTAGTCTTGCCTTCCCATAACGAGTGCATTTTTTACCCATATAAGACATTGAGCTAATTTGAATCCAGCACTTGTGAATGCTTTTCTGAAATTTTCTCATTCAGTATCTGCATGAAAAATATAGACACTTGCTCCATCTTCTTGAACCATATACATATTAGTAAATGCATCATAGAGAAATTGGTAGAAGCTATCCTTACTCATATCATCATTTTGGATTTTCATACCCGTACTTCATTCATAGTTTACATTATAAGGTGGATCGGTAATAATCAGATTAGCTTTTTGATCTTCCATGAGGAGTTGCACTGTTTCCAGGTTTGTTGCATCTCAGACTACAAGTCTATGGTCTCAGAGTTGAAAGACATCTCATTGTTGCACTCGAGGTTTTTCTGAAATCTCAGGTGCTTGATTTTCTTGTTCTTCATCCACATCCAAGAGATTATCAAGTCATAGATCAAGATCATCAAAGAGGTCATTGAGTTCAGGATCATTAAGTTCAGCAAGTTCAATCTTGAGGTTTTCAATATCTCGGTCAGCAAGTTCAGCGAGTTTGTTATCCAAAATACGGTATTTCTTTTTTTGAGTATCAGTAAGATCTGTAAATTTGAGGACTGGAACTTGAGTCAGTCACATCTTCATACTTGCTATCCATCTACCATGACCTGCAAGAATGATATTGTGTTCATCGATAAGAATTGGAGATCTAAATCAGCACTCAGTAATACTATTAATAATAGCATTAATCTGATCATCAGGATGAATCTTATTGTTGAATTGATAAGGAATAAGCTGATCAGGAGAGAGGTTCATATACTTTCATTGATCAAAAGCAATATCCTGACCTAGGTCGGAGGTTTGATTTTCTTTTTCAGTGTTTATATTTTCAGTGGTAGTTTTCTTTTTCATATCATCAAAAAAACGAGATAAAAGCTATCCCGTTTGTATGCATTTTGTGGTTTTCTCAATCTATTAGGAGTCTCTAGGGTTACCTCACAGGAGATGGCTTTGTTGTTTCAGCTTATCTTTAATATTCTGAAGTGTTACTTTCATAGCTTGTGGAGAGATTCCATGGATTCTGGCGAGATCTTGGTTTTTGGTGGTGGATCCATCTCGTTCATACAAATACCAGGTGTCAATAAAGAAATCTTGAATCGCTCTATGAAGTTCATCACAATGTCTACGATCACACAGATCTATAGCAAGTTTAGATTCAATGAGAACTCCATTGATGTTGTAAGAAAGTAGGACATCTTTTTCTTGAATTCCAAAAGCAATCTTGCCTTTAGTGTAGAGTTGATGTATATTTTTTTCGTGAATATATCTGAGTAAGTGATGAAAAGCATCTGCATAAATTCTATATTGAGTGGTGTATTCACTCAAGGGCTTCCTTCATCTTTTTTGCATAAGTATATAATACAGAAAATAAAAAAGCGTTTGAGGAGGCAAAATAACCCTAATTAGGATTACTAAGCACGTTTCCACAAACGCTTATTTTTTCTGTATGAAAAATATATAGTGGTTTAGGATTGTTTTTCAATCTTTTTATGAAGATTTTTTATTGTAGCATCTCTTTTATTTTTTTTGCTTTTTCAAAGTGATCTAATTTATTTTCTAATATCCGCCACTTCGCAACAGTCATAAGCAAATCAGGATCAGTATTTTTATTTTCAAAAAATGCATAAAATGACAGTCCCACGTTATCTCCTTTTTGAATTATTTTTTCATCACAAATTTTGATGATTCTTTTTTGAAGCTCTGGTGTCATTATAAATTATGAGATGAGATAAAATAAAGTATTAATATACGGCTTATTATAAGATATTATTGATAATTTTACAACGCATTTATTGAGATTTTTTAATAATCTGAATCTAGATTTTTATCAGATCTCTGCTTAGTTCAGTTGTGTCAATAAGAAAGCCATAATAATGAATTTAGTAAAACTGAATTATGGTAATGATAACTAATGTATTGCAAAAAAATAAAAAAGAAAATGAAACTCAAATTTAATTTATTATATTGTTGATACCTGTATTTAACGTCAGGATTTTTACTTTATATTCACTCTGCAATGAAAAACATTCCACCAATTCATGCGTCCGCATTTACGGAAAAAAAAATTTGCCTCAGAGAATCTGAATATTAGAAAGGAATTGTTAGTTTCACTCTCGGAAGCAAAGGTGCTTCTTTGAACCACTTGAACGAAATTTTCTGACGAACAAATACAGAATTTATCAGAGTTTTCCGAACACTTAGGACTCTATCTTGTAGAAATGTATATATCTTGAAAACTAGCTTAGTAATTGACTTGCAATAAGATGCAATAATAGTTATATCAAAAAAGGAAGGTGCGGGAAACCCTATACCTCCTGTGATCCTTATTTGGTATGCGACACCAAATTCTGGTTTTATATAACACAGGATTTTTATTTCTTTAAGCTCATTATTCCATGTATAATAAAAACCCCTTCCAAAACAAGAACGCTGGTTCTGATGTGAGAAAGGTAGCTTTGATCTACTGTCGTGTGAGTTCTAAACGTCAGGCAGAGGAAAGATTCTGAATCGAAACACAGGAAGCCATGTGTAAAGAACGATGCGAGAGAAACGATGTCATCGTTGCAAAGGTTATCAAAGATGGATGAGTATCCTGAGGAACCTTTGAAAGAGATTGATTTGATGAAGTATTGGATATTTTGGATAAACAAAGAAAAAGAACAGAAAAAGCATTGAAAAACAAAAGTAAGACAACGAGCGGTAAATGATCAGCAAATGAAGCTGAGAATATTTCTGAGGACGGTACTATGCCGTTTATCACGCATTTTGTTTGCGTTGATAATTCAAGAATCTCAAGAAATGACAACATGGGTGAAACACTGATGATGACAAATATGATCAGAGAAGCCTGATGTGAAATTTTATACACTCTGTATCCCGTAGATTACAACACGAGTGCCTGAATGCTCCAGGAAAACATCCTCTATGCTTTCGCAGCATTCGAGAGAAGGAACACGAGAGTAAAAGCAATGAACGGTATGAGAGCAAGACTGTATGATGGACATCGACCATTTGGTTTGGTACCAATCGGCTACATGAGACAAAAAGAAGGCAAGAACAGCATGGTTGTTATTCATCCTACCAAAGGACAACTGGTCAAAGAAGCCTTGGAAATGTATGCCAACGGTATCTTAGAATCGGAATCAGCGGTATTCAGGTATATGAAAGACAAAGGCATGAAAAGCAATAGTACTCAAAATACCCAGTGAGTATTATACAAAACAATCGTTGAGACATTATTTTGAGAAAGCAGACTGTATTTTTATGCAGGATTTATTCATCATCCTAAACGAGATATTAACGAGCTTATTCCAGCAAAACATGAGGCTTTGATTTCTATGGAAACAGTCAAAAAGATTATGAACAGAAGATTTGCTGATAAATATATCGGCAAGACTAAACTGAAAGATAATCCTGATTTTCCATTGAAGGATTATATTCATTGCGGACATTGTGGGACAAAAATCTCAGGATACCGATCTCAATGAAGGAATCAAAAATATCCATATTACGGTTGCACCAATAAGAAAGATAAGAATAGATGGCAAGTTGCAAGAGATACGATTCACTCACAATTTGATCAATTACTAGGCACCTTAGATATCAATGAAGATACCTGGAACCTGCTCGAAGAGACAATCAAACGTGTTTGGAAAAAAAGATATGAATTCCAAGAATTAATGATTGTTGATAAGAAAAAAGCTCTAGGGCAAATTGAAAAACAATTAACGAGCGTCAGACAAATTATGGTAAAAACAGAAAACACGAATCTTATAGAAGATATGGAGAAAGAGTGGGAATTATTGCGTATTGAAAAAGAAAAAATTAAGGAGGAGATTAAATCAAAGGAGTTTATGTCAGAGCAAGAACTACAGGAGTGTTTGGTTCAAGCAAAAGCTATCTATCTTTCACCAAAAAAGGTGCGGGAATTATCTAATAATGAATTGAGAAAACAAATGGTACATGTTTTGTTTGGGGATAAACTTTTGTATGAGAAGGAAAATGGGTTCCGCACCGCCTGAAATTCGCTTTACCAAGCGGTCAATCTGCTCATTCAGAGTACTGATTTTTTAGTATAGTCCCTAAACAAAAAATAACCCCTCTCCGCACCGCTTTAGACGGCTTGGGGAGCGGGTTATTTCTATGTAATAACCATTGATTTCATTTAAATTGGGTTTACAGGGATTCGAACCCTGGACCAAAGGATTAAGAGTCCTGTGCTCTACCAACTGAGCTATAAACCCACAATCAAATTTATAAATAATATAAGAGAGTTCAGAAAGAATATCTAAGCTGCAAATTTATTATATTCCTAATTTTTAACAATTGTAAAGTGTCAAAGTATTGAAAATTAGATAGTGTAAGATGTAGTTAAAAAACCTCTATTTTCAAGTTGAATATTGTGAAAAATTAACTACAGTGAGAAAGAATATATCGGCCTACAAGCACTAACGATTTTTTTTGGTTTAGCTTAGTTTCTTGAAAAGCCACAGCTTTTTTAACACTTTTTGGCGAGTAATTAGATGAAATTATATACTAAGAAGCAGTTGTACATTGATGAAACACAACAATCAAATTATAGTTACTATAAAGAATTTGAGAATGGACTCGTTCTTAAAGCTGAAATCGTATGTTATTACGGTGAATATTATCAATACCAAGAAAATCTTATCAAAGAAGCGTTTGAAGAACTTGAACTTGAAGCTCAAAACTCCAAATTTAGTGTTATTAAATTCAAATCATATTTTGAGTTAGCAATCCAAGAGCTCAATAGTAAGCTTGCAGTATTCGCAGAAAAACTCAGATTATTTCAAAAAATTGAGATTAGATGATTTATAGAATTTTTCTTGGATAATTATTATGTATGTTCCGTTATTGGAAATGGTTCCTTGATTATATTTCGTAAGGGGACTTTGTATTATTCATTGCACAACGATGCTAGCAATAATAAAAAAATAGATCTTTTTGCAGAACTTATAGAATGAGATCTCAATAATGGAGATGAAATTATCTACTTTGCAAACAATATAAGTTACTTCACGGATGCTGAAGATTTTGCATATATTGGAGAGATAAACTGAACGGACGAAAGAACAATAGTTCAGATTATTGAAGAAATGCTCAATGAAAGAACAGGGCTTGATAGTATAGGCATGATACATCTTGATTTTATAAAACTTGATGATAAAGTGATGAGCATAGGGACTGGCAATTCGGTAAATGATTATGTAGATAGATTTCAGTATTTCTTCAAAAAAAGGAGATATCTTATGAGTTTGGTAGGTTTTGGAGCATTGATGCTTTTATTGGTTGGCTTATTGGTTTCAAATTTCCTAAGCTCTGGTAATGGAGTAAAAATTACCACTACTGACACAAATACTCAAGAATATATCTCACTTGATTCTATCAAGAAAGAAATAGAAGCATTCAAAATTCTTGATCCTACGTCAAAAGAAAAATTCACTATCTATAAAAATCTTGAAAATAAAATAAATCAATTGGAAAAAGAAGGTAAACTTCCTTTGGACATCAAACAACTCAAAAATATGTTGCAATCAGAGTATCAAGCATGATTCAATATAGAATCAGTTGAACAACTCGATGATTGGACTATTACTTTCAATAGCAGTGATACTTTAGATATTGGAAAACCAAAAGCTTTGTTTGCAAATAACCAACTTTCAATCGTGGGTGACCAGGGAGTAATCATTGGTGCTACCAGCAATGAAAATAGAGGAATTACTCAAAAACTTGGATTGGAATCAAGAATAGAAGGTTGTACTCCAAACTTACAAAATAATGGTTTGTATTGTTTTGATAATGGAAATAAAATTTATAATCTGACGAAACAAAATATTCAGACTGCGTCAATTGGGTGAGCATGATCTTCAGGAGAGTTCGAAAAACAAATTATGCAAATAGGAACATTTGGAAGCAGTAATATGTATGCTCTCGTAAAAAATAAATCTCTCAATGCAGCGGGAACTTATATTTTGAGATATCCTTTGATACCATGAACAAGAGAATCTTTCAAACAACCTCTTGAATACGGATTCGCAAATGGATTTAATCCAGGAGCAATCTCAAGCATGAGTATTGATGGGTCATTCTTGATTTGGGCTCCAAGCGATCAATCATTGTACCAAATGCGAAGAGATGGAACATCGTCACAAAATAGAAAAGTACCATTGGAAGGTGGACAAGATCTGTATATGACTACTCCTGTTGCAACTTGATCTAAAGCTTTACCAACTACCGCTTCACAAGGAGTAAAAGTAATGACTTTCGCTAGTAGCAATTATGTATATCTTTACGAACCTACTAAGCACGTACTACTTACTTATAAGTCAGTTCCAAATAAAACTTCAGACAATAATAAAAATAGCTATAGCCTGAAATACCTCTTTGCAATGCAATTACCAAAAACTGAAATATTGGATGTAGCTGTTAGTGATAGTTCTAAACCACAACTTTCTATCCTTACGGCACAAGGAATTGCAAATATCAAACTCTATGATTATATAGAAAGCTATGAGGCAACCTTGTTATCAAATCAAAAAGCAGCAACTAATCAGTAATCCCCTTTTGCATATGGCACATACTCGATACGAAAATGATTGGTTTTATTATGTTTGGAAGCCACACAATATCGCGACTACCTTCGGTGATCAGCCTTCTTTTGTGGAAGAACTCATCAAGACTAAATGAAATCAAATTAAGGCTTTACAGGAAAATCGATCTTTAGCAGGAGAACAGTATTTTCATACTATACAAGAATTAGGACTCGTAAATAGATTAGATAATCAGACTGCAGGACTGCTCTTTTTCGCTAAAAATCAGATTATTTTTGATACTTACAAATCTCATCAGGATAATGATAAGTGTGATAAAATATATTATGCAGATCTCCAAGGTAAACTTGATCTCAAAAAATTTAAATCAGCTCGATTATTGTTTGACGTACAATGAGAAAAAATCACTATTAGTTCCCCTATTTACCATCACAAAAGCATCCCTACGAAGATGACAATGCAAAAAAAACATCAAAGAGGTAAAGCGCATGAAGTAGATACGGTGATTGAAGTTCTCTATTACAATCCAGAAAATGATTCTAGCACTTGTAGAATAGTTATTAAAAAAGGCATCCGTCATCAAATTAGAATACATACAGCAAGCATGGGTCATCCAGTACTTGGTGATAAACTCTACTGCCCTAAGACATTAAAAAAGCCTTCAGATAAAGCTACAAATCTTCATTTACGATCTACAGGATTAGAAATGATCAGAAATAATCAGAAATAAATAGAATAGATTATTTAATTAGTTTCTCGCTTTCTCATGCGTCCCAATCTCTACGATTATCTCAAAGTAATTGCTATCTTACTGATGATTGTGGATCATATTGGGTATTTTCTCTATCCAGATATGATAGAGCTCAGAGTAATCTGAAGATGGTCATTTCCTTTATTTTTTATGTTGATAGGATGGAATAAGTCAACTCGTATTGGAGGTGGACTCATATTTTGTGCACTAGCTGTTCAAGGTGTGCTCCGAGGAGTGAGTTATTTCAAAGGGTATGACTTACGACAACTCAACATACTTCCCGCTGTCATACTGGTAAAACTCTTGATCTGAGTACTGCAATCTTTCTCAAAATGGGTAGTTCGCAAAGGGACGGGTGTAACCAAACAAGCTATCGATATCTATAGTTACGGACTAGGAAATAAGGTATTGGATGCGATGGATACGGTTCCTGGAGTGAAAACTATCAAGAAAACTACCCTCTATTATCTCCTAAGAACCTTATGATTACTGGGAATTGTCGCTCTCATGGTCGGACTCTATTTCCTTATTCCAGCATCTAAAGAATTTGTAGAATATGGAACTATGACTTTGGGCATGGCGCTTCTTGGGCTTACGATCAGACAATATAAATCATGGCGACGAATACTCTGGTTACCTATGACTCTCGGGTTCTTTGGACTCAAGTCTGTAAATAGCTCATTTCCATTTTCAAACACTCAACGAATAGTAGCCTATGTGGGATGGATAGCTTGAATGATCAGTATACGAGTGCTTTCTTATAAGAATTACTCCATGAAAAAGTTTGCTTTGCGAGATGCTTTTGTACTCTTTTTGAGCAAATATGCGGTATGGATTTATGTCCTTCATTTCCTTGGATTATTGGCTCGAATAGTCATCAAACAATCAACTCAAACGACAGTCTAAATTTGACAAACATTCTGAGTCTGGTTATGATAAGATTAATAAATTAAATATTTTATTATCTTTTATAGTCAGATGAATATGATTGCAAAACATTTTCTTAATTTTGAACTCTTACAAGATAACGAAACGATGGAAAGCTCTTCACTAGAGACTTCTTCAGTAAAATGAAAAGAAATGGGTATTAGTACCAAAGAATTTCAAATTACTGACGTAAACACAAGAAAGGAGGCGGAAAAAAGAATTGATGCCTTATTGAATTCTGAACTCAAAGGTAAAGAATCTATCGTAATTAGTGATCTCCTCAATACTTTCAAAGAAGGAGGGACATTTTCTGATCAGGAAGTAGGAGTGTATAAATATTGGGTAAGAGGTGAATTTTTGAAAAATACAGATGGATTGAACACTTTAGCTAAAACTCTTTGAACAACCTATAATAAAAATGCAACCACTATGGTACGTACAAGATTGAATCAATTGGGATATCATGGAGCAAATGGTGAAACTATTAGTGCTTCTGGACCAGTAGATAGAAATTTCCTTTTCGCGGTTGCTGAATTCCAACTTACTTGTAGTCTGTATGAAACAGGTGCTAAACAAGAATACAATGGTTCATCTAAGATTGACTGTATTCCAGGTAAAGTAACATTGGAAGCTTTACTCAATGAAAATAATGCCTGTCCTACGAAAGGATCTTTATCATTGGCAGAAACTATCAAAATAGGGGAAGAACTCAAAAATCATTATAAAAATATTGCTGCCTCAGTAATGTTCCCAGGTACTGAAAAAGCAAAAAATCAAGAGAAAGAAAAAAATACTCCTGTACCCGCTTCAAAAGAAAAACCAGCAGCAGATAAACCGGAAGAATGAAAAAAATCAACACTAGATAGAGATAAAGAAATGGAAGCAGTTGAAAAAACTGAAGAAGGTAAGGCTATGAAAGAGATTCTTATTAAAAGTATAGAAAATTGAATAGATCGAGGGAATACAGGTTTGAGTATTGCTAAAAATTCTGATGGTACTCCTTCAATTTCCTTTAAAGTAGGTATTATAAATATTTGACTCATCAAAGGTAACGATCAAGGTACAATTAGCATTGCAAAAAATCGAAATTGAGAAGCACTGAATGCAAAAGTAGGTAATGAAAATTTTGAGTTTACCTTAGATAAAACTGCTGGGAAAATAAAAGTAAATAAAATATCTGATTCAGCAACTATTGAGGAAAGTTCTACCAAAGATCTGACGCCCACTCAAAAAATTGAAACAGTAGAACCAGCAAATAAAATAGTAGCTCCTGAAGACGCAAAACCTTCTCAAGTAGAAATTAATACAACTATTGAAGGAGGAATGTTAGAGTATGATTCTTCAAAAATTAATAATATTTCCAAAAAACAGGTGAACGAAATCGATGGAGAATTCAAAAAGACTGAAAAAGGTTTAACAAAAATACAGACTTTAGCTGAAACACTTACATGATATACAAAAACTTATAGTGAAAATTTAGCTGTTAGAACTTCTATTAAAGATCAATTAACAGCTCGAGGTAGTGTACATCCAGAAACCGAACCTCAATTTGATGAAAAAGAAAATATCACTAATAAAAAAGAAATAATCAATATTGATCCATCTAAGAAAGAAGTGATTGAAAATTATGAAAATGCTGGTGATGCAATGAAAAAATCTTCTAAATCTATTGGGAGAATAATTGATGAAGGAGGTAAATGGGATAGAAAAGAGATTAATATTGATACGAATGCTATCAATAATAGTACTGAAAAAGCCATTAATGAGGTGGAGGTATTTATCAATTATACATTATCAAACTCTACCAACTCATCAAATATTCAATCACAAACAACAGATCTACTTTCGAAAGATAGCGATAAACAAAACACTTTGTCCACTTCAATTGAAGAGAGAATAGCAGAATTACCTACTACCAGTTTTAATGATAAACCAAAAAAAATATTAGAAATTGATGGATTGAAAGGTTCACATGATGATTTATTTTCAACTACTCAAGACACCCTCCAAAAACAAAATAATACTATCAAGAAAGTATATGGAAATGGAATTGATGAGTTACAAACTATCGATAAAGCATTAGAAACCAAATATTTAAATATTAAAAAATCTCGTGATACACTAGATAATACGAGAAAAGTTTTGGATACACAAGGAACTACCTATGATAAGGATGACAGATCTGGAGATAAATTAATACCTACCATTCAGAAAATGGATGAAATTTTAACAAACCTTCAAACATCTCGTGATTCATTAAAAAGTAAAGTAGACGAATTTACTGTACAACTTGGTAAAGAAAATATTGCTACAAAGGTACTGAATGTTCAAAACAATTATGTGGACACAAAGATAGGTGCAAGAAAACTTATTCTAGAAAAAGATCAAAAAACAAGAGAGAAAGTGGAAGTAGAAAAGGGATTGGAAGTATTCACTAATTTATTTGAATGAAAAACCACATTGAAGGGAGAAAAACTAACAATGGAAAATATTAATAATGAGTTAATTGAATTAACCGCTGCGAAAAAAGCTTCAGACACACAATATGAACAAGCAAAAACAGCTAATAATAATGATTTGAGAGACTCATCAGAAGTAAAATCTAGAGAACTTCAACAAACAATCTTAGTGTATACAGAATATGCCAAAGGTTCAGAAAACTATCAAGGACTTAAAACAAAGCAAACTACATTAACACAAGAAATCAACACCCTCAATGGTCAAATTGATACTAAAGCACAAAATTTAAAATCCTTAGAAAAACAAATTACCACTGAAAGAGCAAACATCCAGGGAGATACTCAAACTACTATTGATCCTAATCCAAGTACGGAAAGTTTTAAGTTTGAGCCAGATAAAGATAAAATTCCAGCATACTGATTAGAAGAGCAAAAAACTGTTGAAAGCGCAGATAATCAAGAATATGCGCAACTAGATATTGATCCTAACTTAGAGCCAGATAACTTTAAAAATCCTATTTCGGACTTTTAAATTAATTAGTTAGGCCTCCATTATAAAATTATCACCCTCATTTCTTGGGTGATTTTTTTGAATACTGAAATTACTATTGACATATTGAAATAATTATATAAAAACATGATGTGATCACAAAATTATAAAATTGTTAACAAAAAAATTAATTTAAGATGAAGAAGTTCTTTGTAATTATGTTCTCAGCAACTATGCTGATGGGGTGCGGTACCCTCCAAAATATCGTAAATACAGGACCAGAAAAGCAAAGTGCTGCAGCACTTTCTACGGCTCTGGAAGCTATCAATGCGAAAGTCCCCCAATATGTGGGACAAATATTCGCCGATAGTATGACGAATGAAAAGATTGTAGAATCTATACTTCAGGAATTGAGAGAACCTCTCAAGGGATATTCTGCTCAACTCTTCGATGAGTGGGTGAACTACAGTAATAGTAATTCGAGTAAGAAAAACTCAGAGTATACCAGTTATACGATGAAACTATCTTCGGCTAAAGGAGACTTATCTAAACAAGTTTCAGAGGCTATCAATCAAAAATTACCAGGGTATTTTACCACGGAAAAGAAAGCATTTAAAACTTGTAGAAGCACAAGTTCTGCAGGGACTTGCAAAGAAGCATTTGTCAATGGAATTCAGAAGTCAATTTCGAAGACCATTGAGGAAAAAATTAAGAAGTATCTTAAAGAAAGACTGGACAAATTGTAGTTAAGAATGCTGAAAAACAGCATAGGCTCAGGGGTATTTTACTCCTGAGTTTTTTCATGGATTAAAAAAAATGATGATTTTCCGCTTATTTTTTCTTTTTATTAAACCCTTATTTATTGCCTTGATTATGGGGGTTTTTTTGACAAAAAGGAGGTAAAAAGATATAATATACTATGTTGTTAACTTTTATATTCACTTCATAAAAACTAATGAAACGCCTTTGATTAATACTACTAGGTCTCGCATTGTTAGCTCAATCTTTCTCAAGTCTAACCTTGGTGAGTTTTGCGCAAGTTCCAGCAGACTACCTCCCAAATAGCCACATCAATACTTCGTGGAATAGTATTTTGAACACCCTCACGGAGTTACAGGCTTACAGAAAAACTGGAAATGAAGTGCCAGCGAGTATGTTTAGAAGTCTCAATAGCAATTTTAAAGCCGTATTCAAATATTTCCCAAATAATCCAAGTTACAATGTAATTTACAAACAATGTGATATTACTACAGCTCAATTGAGTACTGAAGTAAAATATGATGATTACAATGTTTTCGTATCAAAATGTTTCGATCCATTGAGTGCAATTCTCAAAGATATTCAGAATAATTTTACAGTAGTGAGTGTACTCAAGGCTAATCCAAGAGTTGGTCAAGCTCCATTATCAGTAACTTTGGATGCAAGCGCTAGCACGGATCCGAGTAACGAAACCATCCCTTCAAACAACTTCTTCTGGTACTATACAAATACAGCCGGTCAAGATGTGATTATCGGGAAAGGTCCGATTATTAATCATACTTTTGCTACTCCAGGAAACTATGTAGTGCATAGCACCGTAAGATCTATAAATAATCTGAATGGATATTTTGATGCCGATAATACGATCACTGTAGCAGTACAACCTACTGATACAAAGATCAATATCTTAGCAAATGGATTCAAACTCGATGAAAATAATCCTACTAAAATGTCTTTATCGGAAGGGGTAAGTGGAATTACTTTTGATGCGACGACAACTACTATTTCACAAGGAAAAAGAATCGCAAAGTACTCTCGACGTGTAGTATCTACTGATGGAGTTTTCAATAAAACATCAAATGGAGATGGAGTACCAGGAACTTTAGCAATGCAATTGGATAGAAAATGATCATACAAGATAACACTTACAGTTACTGATAATACAAATGTTAATACTAATAAAGTATATCAGCTTATATTATCTGATCCAGTAAGTAAAATTAGAGCAAATCCTCAAGCTGGTACTACAAGTACGCAATTTGCATTTGATGGAGATTCAAGCTATTCAGTATCAAATAAAGTAAGTCTGTATAGACGGGACGTATACGATGTTGATAGCGGACTTCTTACTACCAGTCAAGAAAAAAATTTGAGATTCCAATTTAGCAAACCTGGAATCTATACAGTAAAGCTTACTATAACTGACCAACAATGATTCACTGATAGCTCACAAATGAAAGTTTCTGTAGAATCTACTCCCCCAGTTGCTCAATTTACCATGAGTCCTACTAGTGAATGGCTCAATCCATCTCAGTTTATTTTTGATGCATCAAGTTCATTTGATTATGATATGCTTAATAACAATGATTCTTTAACATTTGAACGATGATTTAGTGACCCTGATAATACTACGGTAATTGAAAAAGCAGAAGGATCAAAACAAGTGCAGGTTCAGTTCAACACTAATGGCAGCCACAAAGTAAAACTTAAGGTAACTGATTCATTTGGTAAAAGTTCCGAACTTACAAAAGAAATAGTGATCAATAGTGCACTTAGACCTGTGATTAAAGTCAATCCAATAGCGGCACCTTGGTGAACAAATATCAAATTTAATGCGAGCGCAAATAAAGAAATCGTGAGTTATATCTGGAATTTTGGAGACGGGAAAAGCAGAACAGTACAAACAGCTTCTGTAGATCATGTTTTTGAAAAAGTTGGGGTGTATAAAGTTACTTTGTTGGCAACATCCGCTGAAGGTGATAAAAATACAGTTTCTACAATGATATATATTGGTGAAAATGAAGCTCCCATAGGAGTTTACAATGTACTTGGGCCAAACAATCAATTGCTTTTACCAACAGATGAATGTGATGGGGAAAGTGCTTATAGCGTTACTAGATACCAACAAATGACTATAGATTCCTCACAATCAGTAGATATCAAATGACAAAAATCCAATATCAAAACTTTATTTAAACCACAAAATGATGATGTTTTTACTACTTCTCAATTTAGATATAAATTTGGTGAGCTTGGTTGCCAATTTGTAGATATGGTAGTGGAAGATCAAGAAGAACTAACAACAGACAAAAAAACAATATGGTTTAAAGTAAAAAATGGACTTCCTACTATGAATACCCTATATCTTAGTTTCCCTCAGTATTCCAACGACGTAGGAATTGGATTATTTCAATATAATGCTCCAAAAGATCCTAATTTTGAACAATTCGATCCACTTGTAGTAAGAGTAAATATGAACAATCCTGTAGATTTGGATGGAAGTATTTCTTATATTGCTCGGTATTATTACAAACCTGAAGATCCAGATAGATTATTAGATATCAAAATTACACCTGGAAATAGTAATGCAGTAAACTTTGCATTGAGCAGAGAAGCTGGGGAATATACTTTTGGAGCTAAGCTTATTGATAATGATGGAGGTGAAGTTGCTTCTGAAGATATCATCGGCAAGGGACCTTCGATCTTTATCAAACCAAAAGGAAATGATAGTATTGATATTCCATTGGTAACTATAAAATCTGATGCCGTGACTACTAAAGTAGGAGAAGAAGTGACCTTTACGGTTTCTAGCAAAATACTTTCAAACAGATCTGATTTCAAAGCTAACAGGATTATTAAGTATGACTTTGATGGAGACGGAATCGATGATCTGACTACCAAAGATGATATTATCAAATATATCTATACCAATCCTTCGCCTGATTGAAAACCCTATAAGCCAAAAGTGAAGGTAATTTATAGAGAAAAAGTAGGAGTAGGATATACTGAACCTATTATTGTAAAAAAAGCACTCAAACCAAACTTCATCGTGGTTAGCTATGATAAAAAAGTACTTATTAGAGATACGAGCTATGGAATTGATGAAAAGACGACTTTTGAGTATTGTTTGGACAAGAATGACTGTAAAAGCACAATAATCAAAGGAGAAAAAACTTTCTTATATGAATACAAAGACTATGGAGAACATATGATAGTTCTTACTGCTACTGACCAGTATGGCAATACAGTGACAACTGAAAAGAAAATTACTCTCCAAGCTCCAGAAACCAGATTGTTTGTATCATTAATGTCTACGCCTGAAAATAAACAAACTGCAAATGGATTTGAACTTGATGTAGGAAAGTCGCTTAATAATCAGATTATATTGTATCCTCAGTATTTTGGAACAGGGCAATGTTATATCGACATCAACCTAAGTGATGGAGACAAAAATAAAGATAAATTATGCAATCAATTACACACTATCGATATAAAGTCAGTTTCAAGCGAAGTATATTATAAATTATGGTATGAAAATACGAAAGGTCTAACTAGTAAAATTATTAAAATTAATTTATTAGATAATCAGACTATTGTTCCTGATCAATATAAGGAAACTGCTGCAAAGATGAGTGAACTTATAGAAAAGTATAGTAACAAAGAAGATTATGTAACTTTGGTAACTATTTTACAAAGCTTAGCTCAAAATCTTGGAGATAAAGAAAAAACAACAGAATATCTGATTGATTTGAGCTCAGAAATGAAAGCAACTACCTATCCTGCAACCACTCAAGCTGAAATAAAAGCAATAACAGACTCGCTTGCAAATGCTTGATTTAGAGCTACGCAAGGTCTTTCTGAATACGAAAGAGAGAAAGCCAATATCCTAGCATATGCCAATCCAAGCTTGGAGCCTAAGATAAGTAATTTGTTTGATAATTTGGAAAATACAAGTGATAAAGCTCAGATGTACAGCCAATTATCTGAAATACTCAGACTTTATGGATTGGAAGTAGCTGCATGAACAATTGAACAAGATGATTTTACTTCAATAAAAGATTCAGTTTGTAAAATAGTGTCTATCAAGGAAATACCATGAAGTAAGTGTTTGGTGGGAGAAAATGAGGTAATTGCACCTGATGAAACTATTGTAAAACCAGATACAACTACTGATAATGCTGGTGGAAGCAGTATAGTAAAATGGATTTTATGGATCATAGGTTCAGCAGTAGCACTATTTTTATTTGCTATCGTTGTATTTGCAGTAAGAGCAAGAGTAAGTAGATCAAAAATATCAAATGATCAAACCGAAAATCCAAATCCTGCCCCAAGTCCTAGTCCTGCCCCAAGTCCTAGTCCTCAAACATCGCCTGCCACCTCGAATTCGAATACAAATTCGAGTTCAAGTGCAGCTGCAATTTCAGAAAAAAACCCAGCTTCACCACCGAGTTCAAATTCCAATACTAACCCAAGTTCAACTCCTAGTTCAAGTTCAACTCCGGGTTCCAACCTAAATTCTAATTCAAATCCTAATTCAGAAAATAACAGCAGTTCAAGTTCGAGCGCTAATCCAGATTCAACAACTCCAAAAACTTCAGTTTAATTCTTTTCTGTCAGCTTATCAAATTTTTTCACCCATTGAGTAGCACCATACTTATCTTTGATGTATTTTTGGTCAGCAGTAGGAAATGAATCGGCAGATAAAATAGTATGCAAAGCAGTATCAAATTGTTCTTGTTCTGTGTTTCCTTCAAACTTTTGAATATCTAAACTATCAAGAATAAAAGGAGCTACTCACCCTTTCTTGTAACCAATCGTAGGTATACCAAATTGTGCAAAATCCAACGCTGATAAACCAAACGTTTCCAAAAACTTAGAAGGCATGAGTACAAAATCATAATCTAGTGAATTCTTAAATATTTTGGAAAGAGGAAGATAACCATAATATGAAATATGATCAGGATAAAGTTTTACTAATTCCTCAATCTGAGGTCTCATACTTCCATCGCCACAAATATCATACTGGATGTTATAGTCAGCCTCGGAACCTGCAGATAGTACCGTATGTAATCGACTTACTATCAAATCTCGTCCTTTTTCAGGATCAAGCCTATGCGTAGAAATAAGTTTAACGATTTTCATAGACAAATGTGGTTATGATATAATTCTCATAGATTTTTTTCATTTTTGAATAAGCAAATTGGAAGGGTCCAACTCAAAGCCAATATCAGATATCGTTTTTCCATCTACACTTATAGCACATTGGTTAATGAGTTTCTTTGCATCACCGCGAGACTCACATAAGCCGCTTTCCACCAACGCATCTAGTAATGATGCTTTTTCGCTATACGTAAATTCTCCCACTTCACGACATATTGCTTTTTTCTCTTCTGAAGTTGATTGCTGCAGCAATTCAAGTTTATTATCTGCAAACATAAATTCACTTACTTTTTTAGCCTGGTCTGCGCTTTTAGTACCAAAAATAATCTGACATACTCTATAAGCAAGTTCCTTTTGACCAGTTCTATGCTCTGGATGTTGGTTATGTTTTTCTTGTATTTCTTGAATTTGCATACTATCAAGCAAGGAGTATATTTTTAAGAATCTACTTACATCCTCGTCTGGTACATTCATAAAAAATTGATAAGCAGTATATACTGAGTTTTTCTCTTCACTCAACCAAACTGCATTACCTTCAGATTTACCAAATTTTTTCCCATTTGAATCCAAAATAAGGGGAGAAGTCATCACAAAAGCATCTGTCTTACCGAGTATTTTCCCTATAAGTTCGAGCCCTGTAACACCATTTCCTCGTTGATCAGATCCACATATTTGGAGTTTACAACCATAATCTTCATATAATCTTACAAAATCATATCCCTGTATCAAAGTATATGCAAATTCTGTAAAACTAATACTCTTATCTGGGTCTTCAATACGCTTCGCTACAGTCTCCTTCTTGATCATAGTATTTACTGTAATATATTTTCCTACCTTTCTCAGGAAATCTCCAAAACTCATATCTTTATAAAAATCATGATTATTTTTGATCTCATATTTACAGTCTATTCCTGAAAGTTCTTTGATGTTCATAAGTAAGAAAGCTACTTGTTTATCTATACTTGCGATATTTTTTTCCAAAACTTCTGCTGAAAGCAAATTCCTTTCTGCATCTTTTCCTCCTGGATCTCAGATCATACCAGTCTCTCCCCCGATGATGAAAATCAGCTTATTTCCTCTTTTCATGAATTGTAAGGCAGTCATAAACATGGCAAAATTACCAATAGTCAGACTATCAGCACTCGGATCCATTCAGATATACAACGTTTGTCCTCCTTTATCGTATATATCAAAAAAAGCTTCATTACTAAACTGTTTCAATAAACCTCTTTGTTCCAATTCTTCTCTCAATCCAATTTTTTTTCACGAATCTTCCATTATCAAAAAAAAATCATAATATAAATGATATTTACATATTAGTATTCCCTGCTTAAAAAGCAAGAAAACTTTCTATTTGGTGAGTCCTGATAAAAATACATTGATATCATATTCACCTTTGAGTAAGGCAAGAAATTGTTTATATTGCTCGTCGGTCTTAACCTGAATAGGATTAACCTGTCGTTTTGACTGATATTGACTGATATATTTTCGCTGCACATCTGACTGTTGATCATCAAGCACTGCATTAAAAGCACTAAATAAAGTAGGTCGAAGGTAGTGATTTCCATTGGTAGCTTGATTGATATATTCTTGAAAGAAAATTCATGCAATACTTACGCCATCGCCATCAGGTTTAATTGTACTATCATAGTTATTCTTATTAACCACCCAACCTCGCAGTCTTACTGGATAAATACTCGTACTTGTAGGAAAATTATAAATAGTATAATCTGACTTTTCAAAATAGCCATTAAGAATATCTACTTCACTCAAATATCAAAATGAAAAATTAGTCAGCCCATAATACATAAAACATAACTTTGGATAAATTCCACATTTTGGATTTCTTTCAATCAATTTTGCAGATACTCTTTTATATTTTGCTAAATCCCAAATCTTTACTTCCAAAGCTTCATTACTATACGCTTTAAGAGTATCAATGAGCTGAGATCTATTGACCGATTGATACAGGATATTTTTGAGAATATCAGTATACCCTTCATATATTTCTTTTTTATTTTTGATAAGCTGAAGATCAAGATTTGATAATCCAAATAAAATAGGAATCTGAACATCAATTTTTCTCTCATCAAGATCGCTAACGCTGTTATTTACAATCGTATCTCGATCAAGAGCTTGCACGTTCTCTTGTATAGGCGTTTTAGCAAAGGTAACTAATGGATCAATACCAAAAGGAATGAATGTAAAATCTTTGCGAGCAAAATACTCAAAAAATGACGAATGAAACAAACTTGAAATATCCTGACTAAATCAAAAACTTCACAGCGAATCCTGATATTTATCCAAACTCTGATCATCTGTAAGAATAATATCTGCTCCAGTAGCTCAGTCCTTAAAAAGTGAATCAGTAAAATCAGGGTAAGGAACGTCCCAAGTATTAGTAATAATCTGAAGTTTGATATTTTGTTGAGCTAATTTATTGATTATTGGTCTCCAACCTGGTTCATTGTAGGACCAGATAGGCATAGCAATCTTGAGGACTTTGATGGTAGGTTTTTTGATCGTACCTGTTGCGGTTTGTGTAGTTCATGTAGAAAGAATATTTGTATTATTACCAGTTAGGTTTACTATTTCATTTGCTTGTTGTCCTGAAATTGTATTATCTGTTTGTTCAGAACCTGTAACATCAGCCGGTGAAAGTAATTTAAATAACGAAAACACCCACAGTGATACTCACACTATAGGGATAGCTAAAACAAGTATGAGTTTGAGCTTTGGATTCATAGTTTATTATATCCAAAAGCTTTTGAAAAGTCAAAAAACTAGAGCTTAAACCGATGGTCAATTTGAGGTATTGCAAGTGTTTGAAGATAATATTGATGATAAGATTCTCCAAAGACTGGAATACTAATTTGTAAAGCTATAAAATGATCTGAACTTAGTGCTTGCAAGCGTTCATTTGTATCAGCTGAACTCGTTAGAAAGTCTGAAATAACAACTACTACATTGCCTTGTTGGATTTCAACTTCTGCTTTATCGATATATTCTTCCAAATATGAATAATATTCATGAGAATTTTGCTTATCTAGTGCATTTTGCGAATATAAAGTTTCAATCTGGATATCATTTTTAAATTCTTCCTGAATCTTCTGAAAGATTTCATTATTTGAAGACTTTTTATTCCAAAATTGGAAATTCTGATTATCATCTATCATAATAATAAGTTTAAGTGGCCTAGTCACACGGGAAATGGTAAGGTTTTTACCTGTTTTATTGTAAAGAGTAGCATTATTGAGGTCTGATGAAAAATTATTTTCTCTCATAGTAGCAAAATCATACTCCGGATCAGAAGCCAAACCTTGCAATGAATATTGTATACAGTTTTTTAGTGTTTGAAATAGATATTCCTGTTCTTGCATAACCACTTGTAAACATAAGTATTAAAAGCTTTGTACAAATCTCAGATCGCCATTAGTGAGAAGCCTCACATCTTTAATTCCATATTTTATCGCTACCATTCTTGTAAGTCCAAATCAGAAAGCATAACCTGTGTATTGTTCTGGATCTACTCCAGCGCCTTTGAGTACTTCAGGATGAATCATTCCACATCCAAGCACTTCCAGCCAACCTCTACGTTTACTGAGTTCAAATAATTTTGGGTCATTTCTGCAATCAATATCTACTTCATAACTTGGTTCTGTAAATGGAAAATATCATGGTCTGAGACGGATATCAAGTTCTGTTTCAAATATCTCAGAAAGAAGAGCTTTCAGGTCGTGTTTGAAATGAGCAAGAGACATATTTTTACGAATACATACACCTTCAAGTTGCCAAAAAGCTACATCGTGCGTTGCATCCATATTCTCCCATCTATACACTTTTCCTGGAACTACAAACCTGCATTCTGGTCACAACTTACGTATCAATTCCTGTTGCATCGAACTCGTATGCGTTCTGAGTAAGAGATTTTCTCCTGTCTCATCTTGTTGCTTCAGATAGATCGTATCATGAATTTCTGTAGCAGGATGCGATGGTGGAATATTCACTGAGTAAAAATTTTGATGTTTGGTAGCGCTGTCATTTCCATCATGGATTGAAAAACCATACTTTGCAAATATATCATACATTCTTGCGAGTTCTTTTTGGATGAGATTGTGATGACCTTCATGGAGGGGTAATTCCACACTATAATCTACCAAATCATCACGAAGTGAAGCCTCTATTTCTTGGTTTTTAAAAATCTGAAGTTTTTCGTTAAGCTGACTTTCAAAAAAATTCTTTACCTCTGTAAGCAAAGGTCCTATCATTTGTTTTCCTTCTATATCGAGAGAAGCTAATTCCTTATATGATGCAGTCACTATTCCAGCTTTACCCAAAAAATACTGTTTTATCTCTTCTACGCTTACTTCATTGTTTGCAGCATTGAGTTTTTCAGTAAATTCTGCTTTCCATTGTTCTATTGTACTGGTAGTTAACATTGTGAATGCGATAAAAATAAAATAATCTGATAGAGATGAGCGAGCGGGCTTGATAAGACTATAATATCAAGTTATTAATAAGCACTATGTATATAAAAAAAACCTCAGAATGCAATATCTGAAGCAATTTTACTAAGAAATTTGTTAGGAATTTCATAAGGTATTCCATATTTGTTTTCTACGTTTATGATGAGATTGTTGTGCTATAAGTTTACGCAATTGACCTTTTGTCACTTCTTGCTGATTATTGAAAGAAGCAATTTTTTGCTCTTCCAGTTCTTTTTGACTTAAAAACTGTTTATGTGGATGATTTGATTGAGCGTTTAATTGAGACTGCATAAGTTACAATTAACAAACTAAATTTAATCTAGTTCAGTCATATATTGTTCAGATTTCATTTTATTCATAATATCTTTTACTACTCCTACTACGATAATAATACCAGATCCTGTTACTACTACTGGGATAGTACCAAATCATTGGAATAAGTTTTGTAAAAGCGGAATTTTATTCAAAAGATAGCTATAAGAAGCAAGTACTCAAAGTCCGATACCTCCCCAGAAACAAAGATGTCCTAATACTTTTGAGATATATGCGATAGTCTCTTTACCTGGTCTGATCGATGGTATATATCCTCCTCTTTTTTGAATGTTATCTGCAATCTTTTCGGGATTGAATTGTACTAATGCGTAGAAGAAGGTAAAGAATACAACGAGCACGAAATAGGCTATAATAGTCCACCAAGATGGATTCTGATTATAAATATTGAAATTCGCCTCAATCCAACTTGAAATATTCTTAATTCATTCTGTAGCTCCACCAAATTTTGAAACAAGTTGAGTTAACAAATAAGGGAAGGAAACAAAAGCGATTGAAAATATAATTGGAACCATTCCAACAGGATTAAGAGGGAAAGGAAGTATACTTGTTTGTTCTACTTTTCATTGTCTAGCATATATAACAGGTATTTCTTTTGTAGTTTGGATAAGGAATATAGAAAGCAAAACAAGAACTGCAACGAATACTAATATGAATAATCCTACTGCAAATGGATTTGTAGCTGCTGTAATTGAGCTATAGAGACTTGAAGTGATTCCAGAAACAATACTAGCAAAGATAATCATACTTGTACCGTTACCAATACCATATTCAGTGATAAGATCACCAATCCACACCAAGAACATACTACCAAAAGCCATTACTAATGCTACTAGAGCTATGTTTATAGTAGTTAACTCGATTGCATTTCCACCAAGATAATAGTTCACAAAGTAAGTAACACCTATTCCTTGTAAGAACGCTAATGGGAAAGTTAACCATCTTGTTATTTGACCTATTCTTTTAGTTCCTGATTCTCATTCTTCTTGTAGTTCTTCAAGTGCTGGAACAACTCCAGTAAGTAATTGAATAATAATACTTGCATTAATAAAAGGCGCAAGTCCTACAGCTAATAATGAAAATTTATCCAATGTACCTCACAAAAGTAAGGCAAAATAAGATAATGAACTATTTTGAAGATTTGTAAAATTTACAAGTACATCTACATCAGCAAATGGAACTGGTATAAATACAAGCACTCTATATAAGGCTAACAACAAAAGTGTAGCAAGCAATTTTTTTCTTAAAGTTTTATTTGAAAATAATTTACTAAGTGTTCCCATATGCTTGGTATGAAGAGAAATTAAATAATGATTATTTTATACTTTCCGCACCTTTACTGAACAATTCAATTCCTTCAAATTGAAATTTCTTTTTAGTCTCACCGTCACCCAAGATTTTTACAGCATTTTTTGCATTTCTAATAAGACCTTTTTGAAATAATGAAGCGTTACTAATAACATCTCCAGAAGCATAAGCCTTATCCAAATCTCTAATATTTACAGTTTCGATCAATGTTGTAAGTTTATAATATCTTTTGAATCCTTTGAGTTTTGGCAATCTCATATATAACGGAGTTTGTCCACCTTCAAAGTAAGCAGGAATTTTACTTCCTTTACCAGATCTAGCTTTTTGACCTTTCAAACCTTTTCCGCAGTAATTTCCTTTACTTGCGTTTCCTCTTCCGAGTCTTCTCATTTTATCTTTGAGTCCAGGTGATCTTTCCAATGTACTTAAATCCATTTTATAATAATTAAGATATATAATAAACAATGACTTATAATTTTTTTTGATATTTAAATATTTTGATTATTCAGCAGCTGGTAATTCAGCAGCATCCAGAGCTTTTTCTTTTTCTTTAAACCTTAAGCTAAAGTTTTTGAATGAACTTACCATTTCAATAGTCAACAAAGCATTATTTAAGATATTATTTGTTCCTACAATTTTACTCAAAATATTAGTAAAACCAGCAAGTTCTAATACAGATCTAACAGACGATCAAGCTTTAAGTCCAGTACCAGGTTTAGCTGGAACAAGTTTAATGTTAGCTGCTCTAAATTTTTTATTAGATGGATATGGTACAGTACCTTCTGCAGTAATAGTTACATCAACAATATTTTTGTATGCATCATGAGTAGCTTTACTAACAGCAGATTGAACATCATTACCTTTAGCAATACCCAAACCTACTTTACCTTTTTTATTTCCGATCAACATAGTCGCACGGAAACTCAATTGTCTACCACCAGTTGTAACTCTTGTCACTCTTCTCACTTCAAGCATTTTTTCTTCAAATTCTTTTTTAGTTTCATTTCCTCTTCTTGGTCTTCTTTCTCTTTTATCTTTATCTCCTCCTTTTCTTCCTTTGAAAGATGTAGATCTAATAGACTGATCATTTGATACTGTCGCAGCAACTTCAGTTTTAGCTGTTTCAGCAGAAGTAGTTTCAGGAGCAGACTCCACTGGAGTAGTTTCAGAAGTTGTTTCTTCAGTTGAAGTAGGTTCAGGAGCAACTATTTCTGGAGTTGGTTCTCACCCTTCAGAAGTCGTTTCTTCGTTAACCGTTACTTCATCTTGCTCTAAGAGTTCTCTAGACATAAACATGATATTGGATTAATTATGGTTAAGTAAAATAATAGTAATATATTGATAGTAGTATTAGATAGTGATTCCTCCTTCTCTCAAACCATCACAAAGAGCTTTAATTCTCCCTGTAAATCTATAACCATTTCTATCAAAGATAAGTTTAGTTATATTTTTTGATTTCAAAGTTTCAGCAATATTTTTACCAAGTTCAAAAGCATTCTCGGTTTTTTTACCCTTCATACCTTTGTCATTTGTTTGAACTACAGTATTGCCCTTGTTATCAACCACTGTTAATCGATTGAGTACATTTGATTTTTCTGCAATAGCTCTATGTTCAGCCATATGACTTTTCAAAGTAGTATTTGTTCTATTTTTTCTCTTTGCGTGCAATGTTTCTACATTGAGAGTATGATTTCTTTGCTTATTCATCGTGAGTTGAATGTATTGAATAAATTACAATTATAATCTGATTATGTTTTATTTACTTGCAGCTTTACCAGGTTTGAGTTTGATAACTTCATCAAGGAATCTAATACCAGCTCCTTTATAAGGCTCAGGTGGTTTGATTGCTCTTACTCTCGCACATGTCTCTCCAATAAGTTCTTTATTGATAGACTCAAATGAGAGTATATCATTATTTTTAGAATCTTTTTCAAAAGCTAATTTTACTTCAACAGGTATTTGATGATATACTTTATGAGAAAGTCCCAATGTAAACTCAATACCGTTTGATCCATGTGGTTTAGCAGTATAACCTACTCCAAATACGAGCATTTTTTTAGCATATCCTTCTGAAACTCCTACGATCATATTTTGAACTAATGCTCTCATTAGACCCCAAAATTTTCTCATTTCATATCCATCAGCAGACAATTCCAAAGTTGATTCAACTTGTTTGATTGTTACACCAGGATACATAGTTAATTCTAGATTTCCTTTTGGTCCTGAAGCTTTTACAGTATCTTTATCTATTGATATAGTAACTCCTTCTGGTATCATAATTGGTTTTTTTCCTACTTTAGACATAATACAAATGCAATAATAATAATTAAATTTTTAGCTCTATCAGCAAGCAGATTCTTACAGAAGACACTCACTTATTAGCTTCTTCAATAGTATAATAATGATAGTTTATTTATCAACTCAATACAAAATAATCTTAAGATAAAATTAATAGATTTCTGCTATCAACTCACCTCCCAAATGTTGCACTTTAGCTTCATGAGCAAACATTAGTCCTTTATTAGTAGAGATAATACCAATTCCTTTTCCACCAGCTACACCTTTTATCTCTTCATATCCAATATAATGCTTTCTTGATGGTTTCGAGAATAGTTTAATATTTGGGACAAGTTCTGACATATTAGTACTATTGATCAAATTGATAGTAAGAGTTTTTTTATTTCCTTCTGTCGTAACATCAAAATCTTGAATGAATTTTGCTTTTTGTAAAAGCTTACAAATATTAAGTTTGAATTTTGAAGGTATAATGCCAGTAATTACTGGTTTTCTTGCCATATATGAATTCTTAATTTGAATCAATAAGTCAATAATGGGAGCGCTAGTATAACTCATAATAATACAATTAGTAACAATAAAATAGTTATTTAATATTCTGAATAATTAATTTGGACATAGCTATTGCCGTGAAGCAATGTTACCATGCTGCTTTTCTCATACCGAGGATTTGTCCTTGTCTAGCATGCACTCTAAAGCAAACTCTACAAACACCAAAGTCTCTAATGAAACTTCTCGTTCTACCGCAAAGTTTACATCTGTTATAATGTTTACAAATATTTTTCATTTTTGTTCCATTAGCAAGTGCAGTGAGTCTTTTATTCTCTAATCTTGCTTGTTTTACGATCAATGAAGTTTTTGCCATTTTTTTTTATATGTTTAATAAAGTATAATAATAATTTAGTTTGTAACTACAGGAGCTTTAAAAATTAATCCTAAAGATTTAGCGAAAGCAAGTGATTGAGCTTTATCAGCAGAAGTTGGTACAATAGTAATTTGTAATCCAGCTGCTAAAGTTAAGTTATCTACATTTACTTCTGGGAAGATACCAAACTCTTTAAATCCAAATGAGATATTTCCACCTTTATCAAAAGATTTTTCGTTTAATCCACTAAAATCTCTTACTCTAGGAAGAACAAAATTAACCAATCTTTCAATAAAATCATAAGCTCTCTCCTTTCTGAGAGTAACTTTGAACATCACTGGAGATCATTCTCTCAATTTAAAGTTACTTACTGACATTCTCGCGTTGATCAAGATTGCTTTTTGACCAGTAATCGCTTTGAGATTGTTTTCAATTTCAGTAAAGTCTTTTACACCTTTTCTAGTATGTAGTGAACCAACTCCACAAGCTACGATAACTTTATCAAGCTTAGGAACTTGGTGGATATTATCCAATCCCAAATCTTTTTGTAGTTTTTTGATAATTGTCTTTTTAAAATCTGTACTCAAACTCATTGTAATAAACTATAGATAATAAAAGTGTCGGCATTGTCCGATACTATAAAGGTATGTTATTTAATTAATTCACCAGTTTTTTTTACTACTCTCACTTTTTTCTTATCATCTCCTATGCTAATAGCCACTTTACTTGCTTTGTTTCCATCCCAAAATTGGACATTACTATAATTGATTGCATGATGCACATCAATATATCATTGACCTTTTTTAGCTCTTTTTTTGATATTCAAACCTTCAAGATAAACACCTTTATCGTTAACTTTAACGATCTTGGCAGTTTTACCTTTATATTGACCAGTAGTTACTATTACTGTATCTCATGTTTTAATTTTTTGCATTGTTTTGATAATTTATAATATAGAATAACCAATAATTATAGTTTGTAGATTAGATTACTTCTTGAGCCATACTGGCAATATTTTTGTAAGCAAATTTCTCTCTGATTTCTTTTGCAACTGGTCAGAATATTCTTTTCCCGAGCGGTTGTTTTTCCTTATCAATAAGCACTACTGCATTATCAGCAAAAGCGATATAACTTCCATCGTTTCTTCTGATTTTGTTTACAGTTCTTACCACCATAGCTCTACCAACTCCAGCTTTTTTCAAAGTAGAAGTACTTGCAACTTTTTTGTAAGCCACAACCACTACATCTCCAATTCCAGCAGATTTACTATTTCCTTTGATAATACCAATAACCAATGCTTGAGTTACCCCAGTATTATCTGCTACGTGTACCATACTTTCGTGTTGAATCATTTTTTAATGAGTTATAAAAATATATAATCAGATTATTTAATATTACTGAACTTTCCAGCTTTTTAATTTACTAATTTTTCTTGTTTGCAAGAAAGTAACCGTTTCTCCTGCTTTGTAAGTATTGAGTTCATCATGAACATAATATTTTTTCTTTACAGTGAATCTTTTCTTGTAGATAGGATGCATAGTAACTCTTTTTACTTCAACAACTAATGTTTTATCAGCTTTTGCAGAAAGAACTACTCCTGTAAGATCTCTAATATTTTTTCAATTTGGTGTAATCATTGTACCGGTTTTTAGAAGTTATAAATTGGTAATACGAATATTACCTTATTTGTGTGACACTATTTTTGTGAATCTAATACGAATTTGTGTTGTGCTATCAATTTTCTAGTTTTTTTGAAAACTGAAGAATCTTTTACTGAAGCCACAGAAATTGATTTTTTGAGCTGTAATTCACCAAGCTGATTGCTTAGTTTTTTTATCTCATCTTTCAACTTGTGAGAATCTAATTTTTGTATTTCAGAGTATTTCATAATTGTGAGCCTAGTGATTAAATAACAATATCCTTATATTTAGTTCATTTCATTTTTTTCAACCAATCTTGTTCTAACACTTAGTTTGTATCCTGCTTGTCTAAATACTTCCAATGCTGTAGCTTTATCTACACCACTAATTTCAAACAATACTCTTCCTCTTTTAACTTTTACTGCATATTTATCTACATCTCCTTTACCTTTACCCATTTTAGTTTCGAGAGGTTTTTTTGTAATAGTTTGCGCAGGGAAAACTCTGATCCACATTTTTCCTACCTTTCTTACATATCTAATAATCACCTTTCTCGCAGATTCAAGTTGTCTATTGGTTACAAAAGAATTTGACATGGCTTTTAGACCATATTCTCCAAATGCTACTTCAGTTCCGCTAGTAGCGATACCTCCTGTAAGTCATTTGAAACTCTTTCTTCGTTTCCATCTTTTTGGCATTAATAATGACATGGCTTTTTTTAGTTAATGATTAATAATAATAGATATTTTCAATAAACTGATTCAATTTATGCTGCGATATTTATAAGTCCTTTTTCTTTCTTAAATAACTCTCCTCTACATATCCACACCTTTACTCCCAAAACTCCATATTTAGTTTTAGCTACGTCATAATGGTAATCTATGTCAGCTCTTAGAGTTTGAAGTGGTACTACTCCTTGAGAATATTTTTCAGTTCTGGCGATATCTACTCCATTCAATCTTCCTGCGATTTGAATTTTTACTCCTTGTGCTCCTTTTTCCATAATTTTTTCCAAAGCTTGTTTGCATACTCTTTTGAATGGGAGTCTACCTTCCACCTGGCTAATAATGAATTCACCCATAATCTTAGCACTCAATTCAGGAGTTCTTACTTCCTTAAGAGTAATTTTGAATGTTTTTCCAAATTTCTTTTTTAAGTTATTTTCTATATTAAGAATATTCTTACTATCTTTACCAAGAATGAATGCTGGTTTTGAAGTAAAAATCAAAAGTTCTCCCTCAGAAATAGTTTTTCTAATGATTACTTTGCTTATTCCACAATTTGGACAAGCTTTATCAATAAATGTTCTCAATTTAATATCTTCTACGAACATTCATGCTTTTTGATTTTTCTTTCTTGGAAACCATTCTGAAGTCCAAGACTTCATAGTTCCTATTCTTAATCCTAATGGGTTAGCTTTTTGTCACATAAGTGAGTAACGATAATAAGTAAAATAATATGAATTAATCTTTAGTTTATTTTATATCCTCTAATATAACTCTAACAAAACTTCTATGTTTATAGTATCTATGCACTCCGCTTCTAGAAGTAAATCTAAATCTTTTCAAGAGCATACCTCTACCAACATTGATAGTTGATATAGTAAGGTTTTTCAAATCAGCATCAGCATTGTGTTCAGCATTACTTGCAGCAGATTTTACTACCTTCCAAAGTATATCAGCAGCCTTTTTAGGCATCATGTGTAACATATCAAGTGCTTCGGAAACTTTTTTTCCTCTTACCATCTTTGCTACCAAGTTCATTTTCTGATAACTTAGTGTTGCGTATCTGAGTGTAGCTGTATAACTTCTATCCATTGTTGTAGGTGTAATAATTAAAGATTGATATTATATTATTCTAGTATTAGAACGGATGTCCTCTAAATGATCTTGTTGGTACAAATTCACCGAGCTTATGTCCAATCATTTCTTCTGATAAGAACAAGGAAACAAATTGTTTACCATTATGAACAGCGAAAGTATATCATACAAAATCAGGTATGATAGTACATGATCTGTCCCAAATCTTAAGAACTTTCTTATCTCAAGAAGTAGTCATTTTCTGTACTTTGCTCAGTATTTTTTGATTAACATAGTAACCTTTTTTGAGTGATCTAGTCATGATTGTTAATAATTAATAGTAATAGTGAATAATTTGATATTTGTATTATAAATAAGTAGATAATATTACAAATTATTTATTCTTTGGTCTTCTACTTACAATAAACTTATTACTCCATTTTTTAGCGTGTCTTGTCTTGATACCTGGAGCAACTCTTCTACCATTAAATGCTTTTTGTCCTTTTCTCAATCCAATAGATGAATGTCCTTCACCTCCTCCATGTGGATGATCAACTGGATTCATGTTTTTACCAAGTACACGTGGTTTGATACCTTTCCATCTTTGTCTACCTGCTTTACCAATAACTACATTCATATGATCTTCATTTCCTATTTTACCAATTGTTGCATAACATTTTTCATCAAATTTTCTAACTTCTCATGACTGCAATTTTACAATAACTGCACCAGTTGCTTCATCTCTACCAGCGATAGTAGCGTAACTACCTGCTGATCTTATCAATTTACCTTTTGTAAACGGTGTAAGCTCTAGAGCAAATATAGTGAATCCATCAGGAATATCTTTGAGTTGTTTTCTGCTTCCAGCTTTAATTTCAGCAGTGTCTCCACAAACATAACTATCACCAACTTTAACTCCGCTCCAAGCGAGTACATATCTTTTCTCACCATCTGCAAAGTGTAAAAGACAGATTCTACATGTTCTATATGGATCATATTCGATAGCTGCAACTTTAGCAGGAATATTGAGTTTATCAAATCCTCTAAAATCTACCATTCTATAGAGTTGTTTATGTCCTCCTCCTTTCCATCTTGAAGTAATTCTACCTTGGTTATTTCTACCACCAGTTTTTCCTAAAAACTTTGTAAGTGATTTTTCTGGAGTCGTTTTCGTAATATCTGAAAAGTCATATCCGATCATAAATCTTCTCGATGGTGTGGTTGGTCTGTACTTTTTAAGTGCCATTTTATTAGAGTAATAATGAATAGTAAATTAAGTGTTATTTTTGTAATCAGATCATTAAATTCTTTATAATCTGAGCTCTAGCTATACCTACAATGGCTAATTTTGCAGCTAGATGGTTATCAGTCTTGGCTAGATAACATCAATTTTATCATCTTTTGCTAAAGTAATAATAGCTTTCTTGAATGATTTTCTTTTTACTCTTCTTGAACCACTTTTACTTGGAAGTACGATAGTGTTAACACTGGTAGGTACTTTCCCATAAAGCTGTTCAAATCCTTTTGCAATATCAATTTTGTTGACATTCATAGGAACGAAGAAGCAATACTTATTGAGGCCATCAATCATGCCAAATGCCTTTTCACCTTGTAGTAATCATAATAATACGTCACTACCAGCCAATCAAGGTTGTTTTCTCGTATTATTTTTAATCCATCTACGTTTTAATATATTTTTGTAAGCCATGATTGAGAATTATAAATTAGATTAAGTAAGAGTTATAATAAGTTAATTATATGTTCTGATTATTCTGTTTCTTCTTCAGCAGCCTTTGAGAATCTAGTAATGATTTTGTCGAGACCATCTTTACCAAAGATCATGATATGATTGGATCTCAAAAGATCTACAACGTTCATATAATCAATAGATACATATTTAGTATCTTCGATATTTCTGAAAGATTTACTCAGAATTTCGTCGTAATTACCTGACATGATCAAATTGTGATCTTCAGAATAAGCTAAGGTTTTGAGTAGACTGTAAGCTCCTTTTGTAGAGATATGAGCTGCGCTGTAACCATCAACGATAACCACTTCTTTATTTTCCAATTTAGTTACAAATGCTCCAAGTAGTGCTAGTTTTCTTTGTTTTTTAGTCATAGTTTTTGACCAATTAATTTCAGAAGAAGGACCAAAAGCAACTCCACCATGTTTTCTGATTGGAGAACCTTTATCACCAACTCTCGCTCCACCACCCTTTTGTTTTTTTAATTTCTTACCACTATATGATACCTCTCCTCTCGTTTTAGTACTAGCGTTGCTTTGTCTAGCATTACTAAGTTGCATAAGTACATATTCATGAATAAGACTACTATTTACTTTTTCTTGAGTAAATACAGTTGCATCAAGCTTAATACTTGAGAGTTCTTTTCAGTTAGTGTCTATAATTGGAACAATGTAAGTCATAGTTAATAATTTTAAGTGTTAATATGAATATTGGGATATAATGATATTTTTAAAGGTATATTATTGGAAGTAACATTTCAATGTACCATTGTATCGTCCTGGTATTGATCATTTTACAACTACGAATTGTTTGCTTTCGTGTTCAAATATCTTAAGGATTTTGATGTCTTTAACAGTAACTGTTTCCATACCCATATGTCCAGCATGTGGATGACCTTTCATAGTTCTTCTTGGCTTTCTATTTCCTTTACTTCCCAAATGTCTTGTAAACTTGTGACCATGAGTTGCAGGCATACCATGTAGACCGTATCTTTTGATACCACCAGCGTATCCTTTACCTTTACTAGTACCAGTAAAATTTACCATATCAACTCATTCTAAGATCGTAGTTGTGATCTCTCAAGCTTCAACACCTAAATTATTACCTTCATCAAGTCTAAACTCATATTGTTTTGGGTTTCTACCACTTTTTGAAGTAACAACTGCAGCCTCGTAGCCATCGTTTTCTTTACTTTTGATTCTCAAAAGTTGTTGAGCAGGAAATTCTAAGATAGTTACTGACGTGAAGTTTGTTTCAAGCCACATCTTAGTCATTTCTTTCTTAATAAGTATGATTCATCCTTTTTTCATGGTTAATTGTTTATAATTTATATAATCAGAATAATTTAGATTCAATATATATGTGATATGCTAGAATACTTTAACTTCAACCATTACTCCTACAGGTATATTGATATTTTGTAGGCTTTCCATAGTTTTGATACCAGTCTCTATAACATCAATCAATCTTGTGTAAACAAATTGTTCGTATTGTTCTCTACTATCTTTATTTACGAAATGTGAAGTGTTCACTGTATAAAGTTTTCTCCACTTTGGTAATGGAATTGGCCCTTTTATAGATGCACCAGATTTTGTAAGCATACTTACAATTTTTGAAGTGCTGCTTTCAAGCATTCTTACATCATATGATTTCAACTTAATTCTAAGTTTTGGTTCATATACTGAAGCTTTTTTAACTTGTTTCACTACTTTTTCAGGAGCAGGAGCAGCTTTTACTGCAGCTTTCACAGCAGGTTTTTTAGCTACCTTAGCAACAGTTTTTTTTTCTGGAGTAATTTTTTCAGTAATTTTTTTTTCAGCCATTTGCTATAAATATAAGTTATAAGTAGGGATGTATTTTGTGATATTCATTTAAAAATGAATAGAAAAGATAAGCCGATCAATATATTTTTATTTATCAATCAGCTTATCTCATTTTATATATAATTAGTCTAAGATTTTTGTAACTACACCAGCACCAACAGTTCTACCACCTTCTCTAATAGCGAATCTCAAACCTTCGTGCATAGCAATTTTATGGATAAGTTCTACTTCCATTTGTGCGTTATCACCAGGCATAATCATTTCAGCACCTACTACTTTTACAGTTCCTGTAATATCTGTAGTTCTGAAGAAGAATTGTGGTTTATAACCAGTCATGAATGGAGTATGTCTTCCACCTTCATCTTTTTTCAATACATATACTTCACAATGGAATTTTGCATGAGGTTTAACAGTACCTGGTTTAGCAAGAACTTGTCCTCTTTCAATTCCTTCTTTATCGATACCTCTCAAAAGTAAACCTGCGTTCATACCTGCAGATCCAATTTCATGTTGTTTGTGGAACATTTCGATACCAGTAATAGTAGTTTTCACTACATCTTCTCTAACACCGATAAGTTCAACTTCATCACCGATTTTGATTGTACCAGTTTCAATTCTACCTGTAGCAACAGTACCTCTACCTTTGATAGAAAATACATCTTCAACTGGCATCAAGAATGGTTTGTCCAATTCTCTTACTGGTTCTTCAATCCAAGTATCAACTGCGTTCATAAGATCTACGATACATTTTGCAGCACCTTCAAGATCAGTTGGATTTTCAACAGCTTTGAGAGCAGAACCTCTAATGATTGGAACGTTTTTACCGTCATAACCATTTTTAGTCAATAAATCTCTGAGCTCTTCTTCAACGAGCATAAGCATGTCTTCATCATCAACCATATCACATTTGTTTAAGAAAACAACGATGTTTGGTACATTTACTTGTTGTGCAAGAAGGATATGCTCTCTAGTTTGAGGCATAGGCCCGTCTGTAGCAGCACATACCAAGATAGCACCATCCATTTGTGCAGCACCAACGATCATATTTTTGATGTAATCGGCATGCCCTGGACAATCTACGTGAGCGTAATGTCTGAGTTCAGTTTCATATTCAACGTGAGCTGTGTTGATTGTAATACCTCTTGCTTTCTCCTCTGGAGCAGCATCAATACTACTATAGTCTCTCGCTTGAGCAAGACCTCTTTTAGCTTGTACTGTACAAATAGCAGCAGTAAGTGTAGTTTTACCATGATCTACGTGACCAATAGTACCAATGTTTAAATGTGGTTTAGACATAATATAATTCAAATATGAATAAATAATAATAAGTTCAATAGTTCTAAAATCACCTATAAATAGATAATTTTTTGAACATAGATAAGTGAAGTGATAAACAAGTGGGGGACGAAATCAAGAGATTTTTTGACAAATAAGTAAAAAAATCGTATAATAAAAGTATGGTTAATGAACTAAATTTACTATTGAAAAATGCTGTTATGGGATTAGCTGAAAAATGAATGGAATTCATCGGTAATATTTTCAAAAAAAAGGAAAAAAAGGAGATTTCTGATGATTCACAAAACAGCACAGAGAGCGCAGAAATGCAAAACGCAAATATGTCAGATTATAAAAAAAATCTCAACCAACTTGACACTCAAATAAAATCTGGTAAAGTCAAAAATGAAGTAATTAATAATTATGATGAATTATATGATCAGAATTATGAAAATTTCGATCGAGACATAAAACAATGAGAGGCAATACCATTTGAGCGCATCAGATCCCATGGTAGAATTATAAAGACAAATAGTAAGGGAAAAACTATGAGTTACTGCTCTACTACAGTTCAAAAAGATGCAGAAAAAATTTTTAATATCCCACTTTCCAGAGGTCATGGAAGTGCACAATGAGAAATTGATCATTATAACACTATGGGAAGAACTCCTTCTTGTAACTTAGAATGAAAAGATCTACAAGGGAAATTACCTCAAATCATGAGTAAATTTAAAGGAGATGTATTTGATATTTTTACCAAATCTAATGATAACCCTAAATATAATCACAGACTACTAGGTTTTAGATTGTGGACTGGCGGAAAACAACAAATTCGAGTACTAGATTCCTATATTCGTGGCGTAGGCTCCAATTCACCAATCCCCTTCGAGGAATATTATGAGAAAGTTTGTATTGGTATGAAAAGACCTTTATTGAAAGTAGTAGGATTTGATACAAAAAGAGAGGTATTTTTGAGTCAGACCATCACAAACAATAAGACTAAGGAGGCTAAAAATGAAATTAAATCAGCATAATACCCATAAATATAGAGAAGAGTTTGAAAAAAATTGATTCATTATATCATGAACAAGTCCTGATGGTTTATTGGTAGAAATGGCGGAACTAGCTGATCATCCTTTTATGATCGCAACACAAGCTCATCCAGAGCTCAAAGCTAGGCCGACCAACCCTCACCCATTACTCATGGGATTTATCCAAGCATGTATTTAAAGCTATGACACAATGATCTCTATTCCCTGATTTTGGTACGAAACGCATTGATTTTGAGCACAAATTTTTTGTAAATATTATTAGCGATAGATGATCAAAGTATAGCGGTTCAATTGGCAAAATAAATGATAAATGAGAGATAAAAAATCGACTTAAGGTGTATTGTAGTCATAAATATTTTCAAAAAGCAACGCACAACACCTATGCTTATAGAATACAAAATGAAAGTGGGATTATAGAAGAAGGCAAACATGATGATGGAGAAACTGGAGCAGGGAATTGCATTCTCAGAGAATTACAAAGGGATAATATCGTAAATGTGATCATAGTGATCACAAGATATTTTTGATGAGTGTATCTCAACGCTGATAGATATCGTAATGTGATAGCTGCTACAAAATATGTGATTAGTGAATGTAAAGTTTAAATATACTGAAAATATTTTTTCTATACTATCAAAAAAACGAGGGTTTTACTTCTCGTTTTTTATTATAAATTATAAAT
>ERZ724516.54-NODE-54-length-61044-cov-6.402876_pt1 | contig 61044 bp, 50 predicted proteins | sample MGYA00376049_ERZ724516 | MGnify/ENA primary metagenome ERZ724516 (study PRJEB28724, sample SAMN07190886) | activated sludge metagenome | isolation source: activated sludge of sewage treatment plant in Hong Hong | place: USA: Christiansburg, Virginia | collected... | reverse complement strand
ATGCCATCATGAGCGATAATACACAATTAGAAATTAGTCGCCGTAAAAAAGATGCCTTTTTAGAGAGATTGAATGCAGTTTAAATTTCAAATATAATCCTAAACAAAAAGTGCCTACTAATTTAATTAGTAGGCACTTTTTGTTTGACTTGCATTAAGGGTTATTCCAATATCAATTTAAATAATTGAGTCCCTTCATCTGTAGTAACTTTTGCATAGTAAATGCCTTTACTCATTTTACTTAAATCAAATGACAATTGATCGTTGTTTTTTGCAGTTTCAATCATTACAGTTTGGCCTAAAGTATTAATAATAGTTACTTCAAGCTTATCTGTATTAATTGTATTTGAAATAGTAAATTGACCATTGCTTGGATTTGGGAAAATGGCGATACTATTTAATGTATTTACGTTTGCAAGTATTGAAGTTGTACTAGCGCAATTTCCAAAAACAATATTTGGTCTTTTATTATTTATTATGGGTTGAAGTGTGTCTATGCCACATAAATTACTAATGTCACTCATGGCATAAATACAACGGGTTACACTTGTTGTTGTAGATGGCATTATTGGATTATTAGTATAATTTATATTTACGTAAAATGTGTAACATATATCTACTAACAAATCAGATATTCCATCCCATACATATGAATTTGAAAAATTGTGCGTATTTATTCCAACTATAGGTGTATAGCTTGTTGCTGAATATACTTGTGTGAGTCCAACATTATCAAAAGCATTAGTTAATGAAGTTTGCGAAACGCATTTTAGACTAATGGTTAAACCCGGAAGAGCACCAATATATCCAGACGGAATAGAATTTATGAAAAATGATACAGACGATATATTTCCTGGCAAAACACCAGCACTAATTAATTCGTTTGCTGTAAAAAGTAATTGATGTCGAGTGTTTTTATACCAATGCCCATAAATACTAGGGAAATCAGCCGCTGAATTAACTACACCTCCTGTTCCAATACTGAATTGTGGTGAAGCACTGCAGCTTCCTGCTGCAGATAAGTTACAAGAAATTTGAGCGGATAGTTTATGTGTAACACATACAATGGCAATTAAAATATATAATTTTTTCATGCATTTAATTTTATGATAAATAAATATACAAAAAAAGCTCCTACGTTTTACATAGGAGCTTTTACTTTTTAAGAACTATTAGTTTATTCCAATATCAATTTAAATAATTGAGTTCCTTCGTTAGTAGTAACTTTAGCATAGTAAATGCCTTTACTCATTTTACTTAAATCAAATGACAATTGATTAGTGTTTTTCGCCGTTTCAATCATTACAGTTTGTCCTAAAGTATTAATAATAGTTACTTCTAACTTATCTGTATTAATTGTATTTGAAATAGTAAATAGACCATTACTTGGATTTGGGAAAACAAATAAATGACTGCTAGGGGAGCTTAAGTTATCAATACCTGTGCACGTACTAACTGTTAATGTAATTACATTGTTACCAGAACAACCTGCAGTTGTTCCATTTACTGTATATGTAGTTGTAATGGTTGGAGTAACAGCTATAGCTGGCGTCGTTTGAGCTCCAGGCAACCAAGCATAAGTTGTTGCACCACTTGCCGTTAAAGTAGCTGTTTGGCCAGTACAAATTAATGTTGGAGATGCTGTCACATTAACAGTAGGGCTCGGCGTCACATTCACCGTTACTGTTCTTGGTGCACTATTGCAACTTCCATTACTTCCAATGATTGTATAGGTTGAAGTAGTTGTTGGCGATAATACACTTGAACTTCCAGAACCAGACGGTAGCCAAGTGTAAATAGAAGCGCCTGTTAAATTTACAGTAACAGATGCGCCTCTACAAATAGTGGTGCTAGTAACAGAAGCTGCAACTGTTGGTGTTGAAGAAACATTTACAGTAATGGTTCGGTTTGAAGAGCAACCTGCAGTAGTCCCTGTTGATGTATAAGTTGTTGTAATCGTTGGCGTAACAGTAATAACGGTTGTTGTTTGTGCTCCAGGTAACCATGCATAAGTTGTAGCGCCACTTGCGGTTAAGGTTGTGCTTTGTCCTGCACAAATACTTAAAGATGATGCAGAAATATTTGTGGTTGGAGTAGGCGTCACATTTATAGTCACTGTTCTTGGAGCGCTGTTACAACTTCCATTACTTCCAGTAATAGTGTATATAGTTGTTGTAGTTGGTGATAATACACTTGAACTTCCAGCACCCGATGGTAGCCAAGTGTAAACAGTAGCGCCTGTTAAATTTACTGTAACAGATGAACCCCTACAAATAGTTGTGTTAGTAATAGAGGCAGCTACAGTTGGCGTTGAAGAAACATTTACTGTTATAGTTTTGTTTGATGAGCAACCTGTGGTAGTACCTGTTACAGTATAAGTTGTTGTAATGGTTGGCGTAACCGCAATAACAGTTGTAGTTTGTGCTCCTGGCAACCAAGCATATGTTGTTGCGCCACTAGCGGTTAAAGTTGTGCTTTGTCCTGCACAAATACTTAAAGACGATGCAGAAATATTTGTAGTTGGGGTAGGAGTAACATTTACAGTTACTGTTCTTGGTGCGCTATTGCAACTTCCTGTATTTCCAGTAATTGTGTAAATAGTAGTTGTAGTTGGTGATAACACACTTGAGCTTCCAGAACCAGAAGGTAACCAAGCGTAAACAGTAGCACCTGTTAAATTTATAGTAACAGATGCGCCTCTACAAATAGTTGTATTAGTAATAGATGCAGCAACTGTTGGTGTTGCAGAAATTGTAATGGATTTAGTGGCAGTAGTAGTTCCTGAACCGTTAGCTACGGTTAACGTAATTGTTTTTACACCAGCTGTAGTATATGTTACAGATGTATTTTGCACAGTTGATGTAGATGGAGCGCCTCCAGTCATTGTCCATAACCATGAACTTGGTCCACCAGTACTTGCATCTGTTAACGTAATAGGAACACCAGTACAACCTGTGCTTGCTGATGTGATGGCAGCAGTTGGAGTAGTTGCGGCAACACCTGTTATATTAATATTATCCAAATAGATAGCATCGCCATAATGTCCTCTGTTAATAAACGCAACCATTACATTTGTTTGTCCTACATACGGAGTTAAGTCAATAGAGTCTTTTACCCATTGTGTGGTTGCTGTTGGTGTAAATGGTGCTGCTGATGAAGATGTAGTAGCAGTTGCTAATTGAGAACCACCTTTTAAATAAGGATAGACTGTCGAAGTTCCACAATTTGTTGAAACTCCAATTTGCAAGGTATCCACATAAGGAGCAGCAAATGTTTGAGAGTATGAACGATAAAACGTCATTTTAGCGGTTGAGAAACCTGCGAGGTTTACGTATGTTTTTAATTCGTCTTTATATGGCGTAATACTATCTGTCCAGTTATCAAAAACAGTACTTTGCGTGCTGCCAAATCCTGCATTTGTTGCTAATTTCCACTTAATATTATCATTTCCATCATCATTAACATACCAGTTAGTTGGAGGAAAAGTCGCCGTTTGAAACGTTTGACTTAATGGCAAGGTAGCTGGACTCGTAACATTGATATAAGCGGTTACCGAATAAGTGTTACTTCCAAAAGCATTTGATGCTACCAATTGTACACTGTATGAACCTGGTGTGTTATATGTAACAGTTGGACTTGATACGGTTGACGTGGAAGGTGTGCCTCCAGCAAAGGTCCATGTATTTAATGTTGGTGAACCAGTGCTTAAATTTGTAAATACTACTGTTTGGCCAGGGCATACAGTAGTTCTATTAGCTGTAAAACTAGCCGTTGGAGCACCTAAGGTGCAGTTACTAGCAGTTAAAGCAGTCATAGCTGAAATAGCGCAAACACCTCCTGTTAAGTTTCTAGTCATAACTGCATTACCGCCAGCTAAATCATTTACACTTAATACTCTTTTTGATTGACCATTCGCTATAGAATAGTTCATAATCTCTGCCGAGTTAATTACGTGTCCTAATTGATGCCCGTGACCTAATTCATGAACAGCAACGGATTCAAAATCATATTGAGAAAAGGTTGGCGCTGCAGGACCATAATTCCAAGTTGTTCCATCGTCAAATACAATATCTAATTCATTTACAAACCAATTTTGATTTGGTTGAGTTCCACACCCACTGAATCTACTTGTACATCTTCCCAAAACGCCTGCGGGTAATTCTGTTCCAACATCAAAACGAATAACGTTAACTCCATCATTAGCAATAGTATTTACTGTAGTTGTTGTTCCGTTTGTCCAATTAATATATGTTCCACATCTCCACGATTGAAATGCTCTGAGGAAGGATGCCTTTGCTGCTGCGTTACTGTCAAATCCCGTATACATTTGCCATACATAACCGCCAGATTGTTTATTAACGTGGCGTGTATTGTAAATGGTAGTAGGAGCTGATCCATTGCTATATACATTCATTTGAGCATGAGTAACAGTCAAAGACGCTGTAGTTGTCGTTTTTATTCCACCAACATCTACACGAATAACTCCTGAACCAGGCGTTGAGTTCACAGTGCCAGCGCCAGTTGTTGTTAATCTTACTTGGATTTGAGTATCGCTCCATAATAGATATGACCAAGCATCTGGTCTACAAAAAGTAGCACCGCCATCATCAGCTCTTTTAAATTCTACAAATGAAGTGCCTTGAGTTGTTCCAAAGCCTGAGCCATTAATCGTTACCACAGAGAATGTTCCAGCTGTAATTGTTGATGGAGAAAATCCAGTAATGGCTGCAACTGCTTGTGTGGTATTAGCGTTAGAAATTGCAAAGGGATTAATTGGTTTTACAACGCTATAGTTTGTTTGAGTTGATTGTTGAATTTCTGAATACAAACTAGTAGATAAGTTCAAGTATTTTTTAAATGGTTCGTTAGCTTCGTTTTCGGATACATTATATCTAATAAAACCTTGAGAACTAGCATACGCTTCATAAACTGGCTTGCCATATTGACTAGGGAAGTTTTTTGAATTTAAAGTAAATACACCCACATCGCCAATACTTAGTTCTAAAGATGGGTGAACTTCATCTTTATCATTTCCTACGGTTCCGCCTTCTGTAATTACTTCAAGGTAAACTGGAGAGCTGTTTTTGAAAGATTTATACACTTCTACTAAGTTAGAGGTATAGATATTGGTATGAGCAGGATCCCAAAAAGAGATTTGATTAATCACCTTTCCTTCAATCACATCTGAAGAGTTTTGAATTCGTTGAGGTAATAAAACAGGAGATAGCATACACTGTGCTGATACCTGAATTAATGAAATTGCAATAATGGCAATGGTTAGTAATATTTTTCTCATAAGCATTGTATTTAGTTATAGTAAATATAATGAACGAAAATATATAAATCAAGTTCTCCAATAAATCTCCCGAAAAATTAACGTTTAGATTGTGTTTAGGTATAAACAATTTAGTGTTTATTTCTATTGATGGTTTTTTTAGCTTTTATATATTAAAACAAATAGATTTATAGTAAATCAAAATCTCAGTTTTATGGCAAAGAAAGCAGTTTCAAAAAGTACCGAAAAAAAGATATTTGTTCTCGATACTTCCGTGATTATTTATGATCATACAGCAATTAAAAATTTTCAAGAACATGATGTTGTTATTCCGATTACCGTTTTAGAAGAATTAGATAATTTTAAAAAGGGAAACGACACTAAAAATTTTGCCGCTAGAGAATTTACTCGTTATGTAGATAATATGTCGGGCGACAATTCTTTGCAAGAGTGGACGCCAATAAATGGCAAATCTCACGGCCATTTTAAAATTGAAATGCATAATTCTTCAAAGTTAGATGCGGAGAAAATTTTTCAAGAACGTAAAGGAGATCACCGTATTTTAAATGCGGCTTTATATACAGCAGATACGAATCCTGATAGAAAAGTTATTTTAGTAACTAAGGATATTAATCTTCGTATCAAAGCTAAATCTTTAAACTTACATGCGGAAGATTATACAACTGGTAAAATTTTAACGGTTGATGAATTATATACTGGTAACACGCTCTTAGATAAAGTAAATCCAACTATCATTAATCAGATTTACGAAAAAGGTAGTTGTTTAGCAAAAGATGTTTTGAAAAAAGAAACGCCAGAGTCTAATCATTACTATGTATTGAAAAACGGAAACGCATCTGTGTTGGCTCGTTACGAAGATTCTTCAAAATCGTTAAAGCGAGTTACTAAAACATCGTCTTATGGTATTATTCCAAAAAATGCCGAACAATCTTTTGCTCTAGATGCGATTATGAATCCTGATATTCGTTTAGTGAGTATACAAGGTGTTGCAGGAACAGGTAAAACATTATTATCCTTAGCAGGTGCTTTAGAGCAACGCCGCAATTACCACCAAATTTATTTAGCTCGTCCTATTGTACCTTTAAGTAATAAGGATATTGGTTACTTGCCAGGCGATGTGACTTCTAAATTAAATCCCTACATGGAACCATTATGGGATAATTTAAAATACATTAAGAGTCAGTTCTCTGAAAAAGACAAAGAGTTTAAGGCTATTAGCGAAATGATAAAAAAAAAAAAAATAGTGATTTGTCCACTAGCATTTATTCGAGGTCGTAGTTTAAGTAACATGTTTTTTATTGTGGATGAGGCTCAAAACTTAACACCACACGAAGTAAAAACAATTATTACTCGTGCAGGAGAAAACACAAAAATTATTTTTACAGGAGATATTTATCAAATTGATACACCATACTTAGATGCGCAATCTAATGGCTTAAGTTATTTAATTGATAAAGTAAAAGGTCAGCCGTTATATGCTCATATTACTTTACAAAAAGGTGAGCGTAGTGAACTTGCTAATTTGGCAAATGACTTGTTATAATTAATTTAAATGTTTTAAAAGGCTATCCTCTATTTAGGGTAGCCTTTTTTATTTTTCTTATATTTGATTTTTAGATGAGAAAACAATTTATATTTTTTTTAGTTTTTTTTAACCTTTGTTGCTACACGTTTTTAGCACAGTCTGATTGTAATTGCCCATTAGAAAAAAGCTTCAAAAATTCTTTAAATGCTGCTGTTGACAAAGTTGACGAAGACTCGCTTACTTATTACACCAATCAATTAAAAAAATCGAACTGCGAATTATCGGCCATTAAATGGCAACTCCAGTTTTATTTTAAAAATAATAACCTTGATACGATTCCATTATTTTTAAGTGAATTAAAAAACAAAGCGGCAAAAAACAAATGCACTAATTACATTAACGAATACCATTATTTTAAAGGAAACTATTTCACAAAAACTGAACAGTTTGATAGTGCTACCTATTATTTTTTAAAGTGCATTTCGGAAGCTAAAACAATAAACGATATAGAAATGTTGGCGAAGGCAAATCTTAATTTTGCTATGGTTTTTGCTAAAACTGTTCAGCCAATTAAGGCGGTAATGTATGATAAAATAGCCCTAAATTATGCTCAACAAATCAATGATGTTAAATTAATATTGCAATGTTCGGTTAATTTACAAAGTGATTTTGGTACATGTTTCGATTTAACTGAAAATGCGTTGTATTTAGATTCGGCAAGGTTGCAATGTGTAAAATCATTGCAACTAGCTAAACTAAATAAATCTAAAAAGGAAATTATCAGATCTTATGTAACCTTGGCAGGCATTTATTTGATGGAAAAAAATTATCAAAGTAGTTTAGCTTATGGCGATAGTGTTTTAGCCATAGCTTCAGTTAAGTCTCACAAAAATTCGGTGTTTTCTATTTACAATAAAATGACTCGCTGTTATATAGATTTGAAAAATCCAGCAAAAGCAATAGCATTAAACGATTCGGCATTAAAGTATAAAATTAGTCAAGCAAACTTAGCTGATGTCTTTTATAATTATGTAGATATTTATAAGCAAACTAACAACTTTGAAAAAGCGTTGTTTTATAATGAAAAAGTGAAAGCATTAGAAGAAGAGCGGTTAAATACTGAACGTTTAGAGGCTGTTACTGATTTAGAGGAAAAATATAACAAAGCTCAAAACGAAAAAACGATTAAAGAATTAAATCAAGAGGCAGAAATAAAAAACTTAAGAATAAGAAGTTTGATTTTTATAGTGGTGTTAATAGTATTGATGTTATTATTAATTGTGTTCTTTTTCAGACAAAAATCAATTAAGACTAAACAAACAATCATTGAAACCGAACAACGTTTAAATAGAGCTCGGATTAATCCACATTTCTTTTTTAATGCATTAACAACTTTACAAGGTTTGGCTGTGAGAGAGAATGATGGAAAAAAAATAGCCATTAATCTTTATAAGTTTTCGAGTTTAATGCGTAAAACACTCGAAAGTTCTTATAATGATTATATCACTATTGAAAAAGAATTAGAGTTCATTAAACAATATATTGAACTTCAAAACTTAAAAGAAAATAATAAATTTGATTATGTAGTTAATGTGGATGAGAATATTAACCAAACAGAAGTGTTAATTCCATCGATGTTGATACAGCCTTTTTTAGAAAACGCCATTGAACATGGCTTTTCGGATATTGATTTTAAAGGACTTGTACAATTAACTATTCATATTAAAGATAAAAAATTGGTAGTTGTTATTTCTGATAACGGAAAAGGACTTATGGCTTCTGAAAACAAAAACAGTAATCACATTTCTCGAGCTATTCAAATTACAAAAGACAGACTTTATTTAATTAATAAAGAAAAGAATACAAATTCTAGTTATTCGGTAAGTAATAATGTGCCGCATGGTGTAATTATAGAATTAGTTTTACCTTTGTTATAACTCATGAGAACACTTGTAGTAGATAACGAAGCTGACATCAGACAAAGCGTTGTGGATTTAATTTCTGCTTTTTGTCCTGATATTACTGAAATTGTGGAGGCAAATAGTGTTGATTCTGGTATTGCGAAAATTGCAAGTTATAAGCCAGATGTTGTTTTTTTGGATGTAGAGTTGGGCGATGGTACCGCCATGGATTTACTTTCGAAACTCGACAAAATAGATTTTCATTTAATTTTTATTACAGCTCATAATAAATATGCGATTGATGCTTTTAGATTCAGTGCTATTGATTTTTTATTGAAACCCATTAACCCTGAAGAGTTAATGCTTACCATCGAAAAAATTAAAAAGCATAACAACTTACGTTTAAATGAGCAAATTGAAATTTTAAAAGAAGTAATATCTGCGTCAAATCAAGCAGAAAAAAAAATTGTATTGCGCGACAATGAATCTATCTTTTTTGTAAAAGTGTCTGACATTATTCGTTGCGAATCTGATAAATCCTATACGAAATTCATTCTTCAAAATCAAAAACCAATTATTGTTTCCAAAGGATTAAAAGAGTACGAAGAAATGCTTGAGAAATTTGGCTTTGTTCGCACGCATCAATCTCATTTAATAAATATGTCTAAAATTATTAGGTTTGATAAAGCAGATGGTGGAAGTATTGTGTTAGAGAACAACGACATTGTTCCCGTATCGCAGCGTAAAAAGGAGTTCATCCTTGAAACTTTTAAAAATCTATAATTTCCCTTAAATCGAATTTCGGTTTTTTTCCATCGAATATCAATAATGCCTCATCGCTTATCTATTTAGGGCATTCCTTGCTCTTTTTGCTTCCTATTTTTGAGTTATAATCATTCAACTTATAATCATGAAAAGACTATTATTTATTACGACGGTTATTTTAACCTTTTTAAATTCATCAATCAAAGCTCAATCGCCATCTATTATGCTTGAGTGGGGAAAAGCAATGGGTAATGCAAATATTGACATTGCAACTCAATCTGTAACAGATGCAAGTGGAAATGTATACACCGTTGGATATTTTGGAGGCACTGTAGATTTTGATCCAAGTGCAAGTACTTACACATTAACGTCGGCAGGTGCTTACGATATGTTTATTCAAAAACTGGATGCTAATGGCAATTTTGTATGGGCTAATAGAATTGGTAGTACCGGTAATGAAGCAGCAAATACTGTTTTTGTTGATGGTTCAAACAATATTTATATAGGTGGTTACTATAATGGTACGGTAGATTTTGATTGGACAGCAGGCACTTTAGCGTTAAGCAGCGGTACGGTGCAATCTGGATTTATTGCTAAATATAATTCAATAGGAAATATAACATGGCTCAAAGGTTTAATTGGGACTGCAACATCAAATGCAAATTCAATTAGTGTAGATAATAGCGGTAATGTTTATACCGCAGGTACAATAGGGCAAGGAGTTATTGATTTTGATCCTAATGCAGGTGTGTCAAGTTTTACAGTTACTAATTCTGGGTTTTTTGTCCAAAAATTAACATCAACAGGTAATTTAAGTTGGGCTAAAGGATTTAATTCTGCAGCCGCAGGTTGTTATGCAACTACTATTGATTTAGATAATGCTGGTAATCCAGCTATTGGCGGTGTGTTTGCTGGCAATGTAGATTTTGATCCAAATGCTGGTGTGACTACTTACACGACTTTTTTAAGTAATGATGATGCTTTTGTAATTAAGTTAAATAGTTCAGGGAATTATGATTTTGGCTTCCCATTAGGAGTTGGTTCTTCAACTGGAAATGATGAAGATGCGGTAAATGATATTGAGTTTGATGCAAGCAATAATTTATATGTATGTGGTTATTTCAGCAGAACTGTTGATTTTGATCCAAGTGCAGCAACAAATACACTAACTATAAGTGGAGGTATTACGGGTTCGTTTACAAATAAAGATGCTTTTATTGCCAAGTATTCAAGTACTGGTTTATTTAATTGGGTAACTAACTCGGGTATTGGAAATAGTACTTATATAGATTTAGCTTCTGGCTTAGCAATTAATTCTTCCGGAGATGCTTTTGTTGGTGTTTCTAATTTTAACAGTGGCGGTAACCTTTCATCATACAAATTATGTAAATTTAGTTCAAGTGGTTCCTTGTTATTTTTTAAATCATTTTCTAATATCGAATCGTATGATTTGAATATTGATGTAGCTGGTAATTTATATCTTGCTGGATACGTTGCAGGCTCAACAGATATTGACCCATCATTTTTCACAAATACAATAGTATCAGTGGCTCAGAAGGACGCGTTAATTGCAAAGTTTTCTGAGTGCACTACTCCAATCACTTCGGGCCCACTTTCTGGTGCTACAGCATTGTGTAACGGAAGTTTGAATACTTATAGTATCGCTGCAGTAGGCGGAGCATTATCTTATAGTTGGTCAAACACCGCATCTATGTTAGGTTTTTCAACTACAAATACAATTAGTTTAACTAGTGGCGCAACGGCTACTACTGGAGTTATTTCTGTAACTGGTTATAACTATTGTGGTAATTCTCCAACTCAAACTATACAAGTAACAACAACGCCAAATACAACGGTAAATGTTTCAGCAAGTTCAGCGTCTGTTTGCGCTGGTAATTCTGTTACATTAACAGCAAGCGGAGCAACTACATATTCTTGGGCTTCAGGAGAAACAACAACTTCAATTGTAAAAAATCCAACATCCACAACTGTATATACTGTTACAGGATACAATGGTAATTGTTCAAATACAAAAACCATAAGTATAACCGCAGCCGCTTTACCAAACATACCTGTAACAGTAAATCAACCAACAGCAGGTTGCGCAGGTTCGCCAGTAACTTTAACAGCTTCAGGAGCAACTTCATACACTTGGAATACAGGAGCTCTTACAAATTCTATTAATGTTACACCTACTGTATCAACAATATACACCGTAACAGGAACTAATGCTGCTGGTTGCGTAAAAACAACAACTGCAGGTGTTGGCATACAATCTCCTGTATTAGTGGTTAGTGCATCAGCTTACTCGGTTTGTCCTGGTGGCGTATCAACATTATCAGTATCTGGCGCACAAAGTTATACTTGGAATGGACCAGGTGGAATGACTACTGGAAGTATTAGAAATGTTAGTCCAACTTCTACATCTACTTACGTGGTTGGAGGTACTGGTTTCACAGGTTGTATCTCTCAAACAAATATTGTTGTTTATGTTACTGCTGCAATAACAGTTAGTGCAACTGCATCATCAAGCATATCTTGTTCTGGATCGCCAGTAATTATTACGGCATCTGGCGCAACAAGTTATACTTGGAACACGGGTGCAGTAAGTTCAACAATTTCGGTGTCTCCATTAACTCCAACTATTTATACTGTAACTGGAGCAAGTGGAAGTTGTTCAGGGACAAAAACTATTTCGATTGGTGTAGCAACTAATCCTAATGTATTAGCGATAACTAATACGTCGTTATTGTGTTCAGGGCAATCAGCAAACTTAACAGCTTCTGTCACACCATTTACACCAGGTATGACTTATACTTGGAGCACAGGTCAAACTATCACTAATATTAATGTTTCACCACCAACAACAACAACGTATACTGTAATTGGTAAAAATATGCAGGGATGTACAAATACAGTTTCAATAACACAATCCGTATCACCTCAATTTACACTTTCGGTAGCGGCATCATCTTTAGTTTCTTGTTCTGGTTCTCCAGTAATTTTATCGGCATCAGGAGCAAGTACGTATACTTGGAATACAGGATCTAATTCAAATACAGTTTCTGTTTCTCCAACATCAAATACAACGTATTCAGTAAGTGGTACAAGTGGTGCGTGTTCAAATAGTCAAACTATTTCAGTAGATGCATCAACTAATCCATCCTTATCAGCAGTTACTAATAATACATTATTATGTATTTCACAGTCGGCTTTATTGACGGCAAATGGTGCAGGTGTGGTATCTTATTTATGGAATACAGGATCTGTTTCTGCAAATATTACTGTTACTCCTACAACTACAACAGTATATTCTGTTACTGGCACTAATGCTTTAGGTTGTTCTACAACCATTGCTATTACTCAGTCAGTTTCTACATGTACTGAACTAAACGAAGGCGATAATACAAATACTTTATTTTCTGTATTCCCAAATCCAAACAATGGCGAGTTTACAATTACTACAACAAAGGGTACTTATATTGTTGTAAATACAATTGGTGCAATTGTAAAAACTATTGAAGTGGAGAATGATAAAGAAGTAATTGATGTAAAAGGCTTGTCACAAGGAATTTATTACATCATTGGTAAAACAGCAAAAGCAAAAATTATTATTACAAAATAGAAAAATGAATTACGTGGTTGAATGATATAGATCTGTGATTCATAAAAGGTAAAGGCAACTCAGGTTGCTTTTACCTTTTTTATAAAAACATCAATTAATTTAAAAAAAATGGATACATCTTCTTATATGATTATTGTAATTTGCTCGGTAATGATACCAGTAATAATTGTTTTAGTTACTAAAAATAAAAAGAAGTGAGTTTATTACATCCCTGGCAACATTCCGCTTGCTACTGATTTCATTTCATTGTCGTTTAACTCGTTGGCTTTTAATAAAGCTTTGTTTAAAGTAACTGTCAGTTGCTCCTCTAGTTCTTCGGTATTGCCGTGTTGTAATCCTGGAGCGATGGTTAAAGATTTTATTTCTCTGTTACCTGTAATGGCAATTTTAATATCACCACCAGCGCCTTCCACATTAATAATGGTTGAATCTAATTTTAATTTAATTTCATCGGCTTTTTGCTTCATCTCCTGAAGCTTGCCCATCATGTCTCCTAGTTTTCCGAACATTGTTTTTTATTTAAAGTTATAAAATTATTTTCTTATTTACTTTTTTCCTTGATAAAAAAAGTAACAAAAATGACGATTGTACTTAATTAGAGCTTGCGTGAGGGATGCAAGCGAAAATCCTTTTATGTAACAAAGTGAAATAAAAGATTGAAGCGACAGCCCGACCCCGCTGCCTCTTTGCGGGGGCACGCCCAATTATTTTAAAATCCTAAACTCATTTGGTAAATAATTGTTTAGTCGATTACCTAAGTGCTTTATCCAGCCAATGCCAAAGCCTTTATGACTCATTAAATTCCAGCTTTTGTTTCCGTCAATGGATTGTAACTCTTTTTTTAGAAATTGGATGGCTTGTTCTTGATTGCATTCTATAGTTTGAATAGTATCTGCACGATGAATACTCCAAGCTAAATCATGATGAGGTATCACTTCGTTTTTAATTAAACTGCCAATAGTTGTGCCTACTTTTTTGTAATATAAATTAGAAAATTTATTAATGAAATCCAGTGTAATTTGATTCGTTAACAAATAATCATCTTTAAATTTTGTAATTTGATGGGAGTCTAAATTTTTGATCCAATTGGAAAACAATTCTTTTTCTTTAGGTTTAATAATCGAAAATGCTTCATATTTTGATTTTCGCACTTGATGATGACTGTCTATTGCGCCAGGTTTTTTAAATACAGCGCAGAAAAAACCTTCCGATTGTGTTTTGTCGGGATAAAAACGATAGCCAAAAGCTTTTTGTTTTTCGCTAGTCGTTTCAACAATTCCCCATTTTTTTTCAGTAGGAATTTGTACGCTTATTAATCCAAATTCATTGATTAACCAATCGGCAATTTCTTCATTTTCAGATTTTGAGTAAGAGCAAGTAGAGTAAACTAATGATCCTCCTTGTTTTAAAGTTCCTATAATATCAGATAAAATTCGTTTTTGACGTTGGTTACATAAGTTCACATTATCTAAACTCCATTCATCAACAGCATCATGTTGTTTTCTAAATAACCCTGAACCACTGCAAGGCGCATCCACCAAAATGATATCAAATACATCGTTGATGTCGGAGTAGGAACTAGGATCATTGTTAGTCACTACAACATTGCAAGTTCCCCATTTGCTGAGGTTTTGAGCTAATACGTCTGAGCGTTGTTTAATAATTTCGTTAGCTACTAAAGCACTTTCACTATTTAATAATGAATTTAATAAAGTGCTTTTTCCGCCTGGCGAAGCACATACGTCAAATGCTAATAATGTTTGATTAAAATCGACACATGATTTTAAGGCATGTTCAATAAACATAGAACCTGCTTCTTGCACATAATAACAACCAGCTTGGAATAGAACATCATACGTAAAATTTGGACGTTCATTCAAATAAAAGCCTTTTTCGTTCCATGGAATTGGATGATCTAATTTAAAATTTAGTTCAGTACGTTTAAAAGGATTGATTCTAATACTTGTAGGCGATACTGTTTGATGAGCATCGATAAATGCTTGCTCATTAAAGCCTTCGCAACTTGAAATAGAGTTTATAAATTCGGTAGGTAATTGTAACATAATTGTGAATCAAATATAAAGAAATATTACTTTTGTTTGTGTTTGAAAAGAAAGCTCCTATAAAAATAACAGATCCACATTTAGCGTTGGTTAAAATGCAAAGTTGGTGTGCCTACCAAGAGCGTTCTCAGCAAGACGCGCGTGATAAGTTGTATGAATTAGGTATGTGGCCAGAAGCCGTTGAAAACATCATCGTTCAATTGATACAAGATAATTTTTTAAATGAAGAGCGTTTTGCGATGTCTTTTGCTCGCGGTAAGTTTAGCATTAAAAAATGGGGACGAATTAAAATTAAACAAGAGTTAAAGCAAAAACGGGTGAGCGAGTATTGTCTTAAGAAAGCATTACAACAAATAGATGAAACGGAATACATCGAAACTCTTAAAAAAATAATAGAGAGTAAACGTAAGCTCATTAAAGAACCAAACAAGATAAAATTGCAATACAAATTAATGAACTACGCTTTATCTAAAGGCTACGAAAAAGATTTAGTGTTTGATTTGTTGAATAGTAAAGAAGTAGATTAGGTTTTGGGCGCGTCCCTGCGGGTCGGGCTTTCGGCACTCGCTTTTTTATTTGCTCTGCGAACAAATAAAAAGAGCTCAAACAATGCCTCTATCCCTCACGCAATTTACGTTTCAAAATTCGGAGTTTACATTTCTGTTTTGGAGCTATTAAGCGTGAGGGATGCAAACGAAAATCCTTTTTTGTGGAACAAAAAAGATTGAAGTGACAGCCCGCTGCGGCTACCGCCTCACACGCCGCAAAAATTAAACTAAAACTTAATTTTATAATTTATTCAATCACAAACTTTTTATAGAAAATTCCTATTTCGTTTTCTAGTTTTATGATATATAAACCCTGACTTAAATTAGATACGTTAATATTATTTTCTCCTTCTATGATTTTTTGAGTGTGAACAGTAACGCCATTTGTATCTATAACATAAAGAGTTGAATTTTCATTATGTTTTAGGTTAAACAATCCCTTATTAGGATTAGGATAAATAGTAAACTCTTCTAATTTAGTGCTTGATAATTGACTAACGCCAGTTACTGTGGTATGACAAAAAACATAATTCATGGTATCAATTAATGGTGTGCTTGCCACAATACCTGATCCTGGAGTAGTTTCCAAATAGTCACCAGTTATTTCCCAAATAATAGTTCCTCGTGCATTATTATTTACAATGTATTCGGCTTTCATGCCAATAGATTGTTTATTGTCGTATGACACAAAAGTGCCAGCTGCTGAACCAGAAGATTTGCCCGTTAAATAAGGCACTTTGGCAACGTTATCCCAATGATAATCAAACAAATTTAGTTTATCTACCACGTTATAGTATTGTGGAGTTCCAAGATCTAAAGAGAATGTTACAGCATCTTCTCCACAATTAGTTGTTTGATGTAAGGTTGTTGCGCCTGTTTGTGAACGCCCATAAAATGCTGTTCCAATATTTATTTTTGTAGATGGTGCATTGTAAGTTGTAGTTAACATATTAAATGCACTTTGAATATTAAAATTAGGGTCTCCACTCGTTGGAGCGTATAAGGGTGAATTATGATTTGCTTTACAATCAAACGCTCCAAAAAAATCGTACGACATTAAATTTATCATATCTAAAATGGGAACGATATTATTCCATTCGATGTCATCTGCTTTTGTTGGATCGGCACTAAAACAAGCCGATAATTTATAGGTTTTGTTATATTGAATTCCTAAAGTTGTAATAGAATCTTTAATTTGTTGTAGTAATAAAGTAAAATTTTGTTTGTCATTCGCTGTTCCCGAATGATCAGCAAATCCAGGGTATTCCCAATCAATATCAATGCCATCAAAATTGTAAAATTTCAAAAGTCTGTTACATTCAGACGCGAACAAGGCTCTTTTACTTGAGCTTGCTGCTATAGTAGGAAAGTTATCTGATAAGGTCCAACCACCAATTGACACCATGACTTTTGTCCCCGCATTATGAGCTAAATCAATGATTGAAGTATTTGGATAATAAGTAGGAGGTGTAGTTGACCAATTTATCTGTCCTTGTAATAAATTTTCGTCCGCCCACGTGTCGGTATTAGAAATTAAACCACTTGCTTCGGGTTTAAAAAAAGAATAGTTGATAATGGTATATTTTGAATACGCGATGGTTGACGGCTTTACTAATTTTGCTCTATCGTACCATTGCCAGTTAGGATAGTAGCCAATAACTTCTTTACAAGTTTGTGATAAAAGAGGTTTTAAAGACAGTGTAATTAAAAAAAGTAGTACAATTTTTTTCATAGGTTTTTCAGAAAGTAGTTATAATTAATTCGAACACAAACTTACTTACTAAAAAATTAAATTTAGCGTGTAATCTTTAAGATAATAAGTTTCCTAACTATTAGTTGGTATTGTTTAATGTTTTAGAATGCTTGATATTAAAGGGAAAAATGGATATAAGAGTTTTTAAACTTAGCTCATAGCAATACAATTGTTACCTAAAAAATTACATAAACAATTCACTCGCTATTTTATCAGCGAGTAGTTTTCCTTTTTCGGTTAGTGTGTACGTTGCATCTTTCACTACAACCTGTTCTTGCTTAATATAATTGTTCACCTGATTTACAAAGGCTTTTACAAAGTCGTTGTTGAAGTTTGTTTTTAAGTAATTTAAGTCGATTCCCCAAATGGTTCTTAGTGAAGTTAAAACATATTCGTTAAATCGTTCTTTTTCTGTTAAGATTTCTTTTTCAAAGTAAGCTTCTGTTTTTTCTGAAACTTGTTTGATGTAAAGGTTATTGTTAGCAATGTTCCATTGTCTTGACGTTCCATCAAAGGAATGTGCCGAAGGTCCAAGGCCAAGGTAATGTTCGCCTTTCCAATAGTTGGAATTGTGAGTACTGAAAAAACCTTCTTTACCAAAATTGGAAATTTCGTAGTGAATAAAATTATTTTTCTCCAAACGATCAACCATTTCTAAAAACATCTCCGAACTTTTTTCATCGTCGATAGCAATTTCTTTTTTCACTTTAAAATCGTGTCCTAATTTTGTTTTTTCCTCAATGGTTAAATTGTAACTTGAGATATGTTTTACATCCAATGCTATGGCTTTATCTAATGTTTTTTTCCAATTAGTGATGTTTGAAAATTTGGAACCGTAAATTAAATCAATGGTGATGTTTTCAAAACCTCTGTCTTGTGCTCGTTTCACACTCGCTTCACTTTCTTTAGCTGTGTGTGCACGGTTCATCCAAATCAGTTCTTCTTCATCAAAACTTTGTAAGCCAATGCTTAATCGGTTAACTTCTAATCGTTTTAACTCTTTTAGTTTGTCATCAGATAAATCATCTGGATTACATTCGAAGGTTATTTCCGCATCTTTTGATACATTATAAAGTTTGTATATTTTCTCAAGAATTAGAAAGCTTTCTTTTTCTGATAACAAACTTGGTGTTCCGCCTCCAAAATAAATGGTTTTAATGTTTTTATCTTGTAGGTAGTTAATTCGTAAATCAATTTCGGTAAAGATACTTTTAACCAACGCTTCTTTATTTTGTAGAGCAGTTGAAAAATGAAAATCGCAGTAATGACAAGCCTTTTTACAAAAAGGAATATGAATGTATATTCCACTCACAGTCTAAAGTTTAACTGGAATTTTATAATAGCTGATCAATTCAGCAATTAGTAATCTCACATGTTCAAAGTCATTTGAGTTTTCATAAGTTGCTTTTAACTTTTCGGTGTATTGTTTACGTTGATTTGTTAAGTATTGAGAAGTAAAGTAATAAGCATCAATGGTTAAATCATTTTCTTTTACTACAATTTGATCGGAAGTGATTTTTTTGTAGCGTTTGTATGTAGAAATTACTTTATCGTATTGACCTAAGCTAAAGTAACCCATAATCAAAGCGACAAACATTCCATCTAAAAACTTCTGAAATGGTATCTGTTGGTATGAAACCAAGGTATCTTCTAAAATTTTAACGGATTTGTTTTTATCCGTAGTATCTCCTGTCAGTAAAATAGCCGAATAAAAACATTTTAAGTTGATCAGTTTAATAATATATTCACCATCATCCCAGATATTTTTTGCTAATTCAGATTCTAGTTTTTGTTTAAGGAACTGTATGTTTTCTTTTATATCTGAGGGTAAAGTTTTGTGATAATCATCTCTAAATATAAATGCGTACGAACTTAAATAATGACTTGCTTGTACCGAAAACGAAAATATTTCTGGGATATTAATGTAGCTTTTCCAAAATTTTAAAAAAGAACTAATGCCGTTCATTTTTTTAACTTCCTGTAGCATGGATTCTGTATTGTTATTGTTTACGTCTAGTTGTAAACGTAAGCCCAAAATTTTAAAATACATGTCATCCAAATAATGAAAGCACACATGAGCACTATTTAAAAAGTCCCGTTCTAAATCATCTAATTCTTTAATCGTTTCTTGTCTAAAAAAATCGGGGTGACTTAAAAAACTTAACTCATAGTATTTTCCAAATCGTGCTAAAATATTAATGGAATTAGATTCATGTTTAGTGTATTGATTAAAGAATGCTAAGTCTTTATTTGCTTGAGCTTTCGAGATATTTTCTTTTCCTTTAAAAAATAAATTTTCGCGTAAGTATAAATAAATAGAGTTTTTGATTTGCTCTAACTCAATGTATTCTTTTACTTTTTTATGATATTTATTGGCATCTTTTGATTCGGTAATAAAACATTGTTGCGCAAAAAATTTGGTAACCTCTATCAGGGTAGTATAGTCTTCAATTTTTTCGGCTACATCTGATAGCCATTCGGCAATATCATTTGCTTTTTGTTTCTCGCCTTTACTAAGTAATTCTTCAATGGTTTGAAGATTGTGTTTTAAATAATTGGGATAGTTTCGACTTAAAAAACCACTTAATTTAAAGGTGTGATGTGTTAATTGTAAAAATTTCTTTTTTGTTTTTTCTTGCGAATCACCATAGGTTTGTTTACATAACTCATCCGATTCGTGAGGTGTTTTTGCATGACGAATGGTAGTGACTAATTTGTGAGGTAAATCAGCATTTGTATTTAATAGATAATCAGAAAATTCTTTAAAGTGAAATTCGGATAGTAAAAGAATTTGTTTTTGAATACTAATCATGGCGTCGTTATGTTGGACAAAGATTTTTCTTAAACCTATAAATAATGTTTTATTAATACAAACTTAATCTACAAAAATCTAAATACATTCGATGAATTTTAGTCGAATAAAGTGTCGTTTGGCAGTGCCCATTTAATAGGTTCAATACCTTTTGAAATCAAATACTCGTTCGTTTTGGAGAAATGTTTGGAGCCGTAAAAAGCGCCGCCAGCTAAGGGAGACGGATGAGCGGCTGTTAAAACTAAATGCTTTTCTAAATCGATTAAGTTTGATTTGCTTTTGGCAAAGTTTCCCCATAACAAAAACACACAATGCTCTTTTTTATCGGAAATGAGTTTTATAACTGCGTCTGTAAATGTTTCCCAGCCTTTTTTTTGGTGACTGCCAGGCTCTCCTGCTCTAACAGTTAAAGTGGCATTTAACAATAATACGCCTTGTGTTGCCCAAGTTGTTAAATTACCGTGACTTGGGACACTAAAATCAATGTCGGTTTTTAGTTCTTTATAAATATTCGCTAAAGATGGCGGCGTCTTCACTCCGTAATTTACAGAAAAACTCAGTCCGTGTGCTTGATTTGCGCCGTGATAGGGGTCTTGACCTAAAATAATAACCTTTGTCTTTTCAAAGGGAGTAAGGTTAAACGCATTAAATACCTCGGTTTCTTTTGGGTAGATAGTATTATCTGCGCTTTCTTTTTCCAAAAATGCGTTTAAGGTAACCATATATGACTTTTCAAACTCCATTTTAAGCTTTTGAGCCCATGAATTATGTAATAAATCTGTAGTCATTAATATTGTTAATGGATTGTGTGAAATAAAAAATGATTTTTCTCAGCCTTTTTTTTTGTTGTTAGCGAAATTACTATATATTTGTTACTCTATTTATTTTTAAAATTGAAAATTATGAAAAAATTAGCTTTATTATCAGCACTTTCGTTCGCTTTTTGTGTAACAATCTCTTCATGCAAATCGCACGAGAAATGTCCAGCTTACTCTAAAGCTAATACAACTATCTCTGCTAAAAAATCTGTTTAATTTTTTATGCTTTGGCATAAGTTAAACGATATTAGTCAGTTACAAGATATTATAAATCTTACTAAAGAACAGTCGCCTAATGGGTTGACTGTTCTTATTTTTAAACATAGTACCAGATGTTCTATTAGTTCGATGGCGTTGAATCGCTTAGAAACGAGATGGATTGACAACGAAAAAATTCCAGCTTATTATTTGGATTTGCTAAATCACCGCGATATTTCGAATGAAATTGCGCATGTGTTTTCTATTGAACACTCTTCCCCTCAAGTATTATTAATTAAAAATGGCGTTTGTGTTTATAACGCTTCGCATACTGATATTTCTGCTGCTGATATTTTAGAGGCCTCTATACAATAGAACGCAGATGCCGCTGGTTATTTATGATTAAGTATGATTTTTGTTTTATGAAATCTATTTATCTTATTTTAATCATGCCAAATCATCACCATCAACGTTCTATAAAAAACGTTACCAAATAAATTCAATTACTTGTTTTAAATCTGGGTGTAAACTTTTGGCAACAGGGCATGTAAAAGCAGCGTGTTCGTATATTTTCTTTTCTTTATCTGTATAATTTCCTTTTGGGAAAGTAACCGTAACGTGAATTTCGCCTATACGTCTTGGTTCGGTAAACATTATTTTTGTAACTTCGGCTGTTGTTCCATCAACTTTTGTAATTCCCTCCTTCATCGCTACAATTCCCATAATTGAAATCATGCAACTTGCTAATGCCGTTGCCACTAAATCGGTTGGCGAAAACATTTCCCCCTTTCCGTGGTTATCTTTTGGAGCATCCGTGTGAATGGTAGTATTGGATTGAAGATGAGTGGCTTCTGTTCTCAACTCTCCTAAATAAGTGACTTTACTCGTAATCATCATGTTAATTTTAAACTCAAAGATAACTTTTTTGGTAAAACCATGTAATTTACTTCAAAGAATTAGTATTATTTAAAGTAAATAAGCCCTATTAATTCATCTATTTAAACGAAAATTATAACTATTTTTGTTAACCAATGACAAAGCGATTTCACTATAGTTTTATATTACTTTTTATAAGTAGTTTGTGTTTTTCTCAAAGCACGAGTCAAGCTATTGCCAACGGTCAAGATCCCAATGTATTATATCGTAATGAAATGTCGTTTGGTATATTTGCTCACAGCAGAGGTTTTGGTTTAAATTTTATGAGAGCTAAACATGTTACGGGAACCCGAAAACGTTTGTTCGAAATTCAGGCTCTTAATATGAGACATCCTAAAGAAATTAAAATTTCTAATAGTGCTGATAATTCTAAAAAATTTATTTACGGCAAATTAAATAATATTTTATTGTTTAGAGCAGGCGTCGGTTATCAAACAACCATCTTTAAGCGTTCGGATAGAAAATCAGTCGAGATAAGAACCTCTTATTATTTAGGTGGGAATTTAACTTTCGCGAAGCCTAATTATATTTTGGTGTTCAGAGAGAATAGTGCAGGAACTAAATACCAAGAATCCGTAAAATATGATCCTGAAGTTTATACAATTGATAGTATTTCGGGACGAGGACCTTTATTGGATGGATTGGGAGAAATAAAAATATATCCTGGTGCTTATGCTAAATTTAATTTAAGTTTTGAATACGCTCCTTTTTCTAATAAAGTAAAGGCAATTGAAACAGGAGTAATATTGGATTATTATCCTAAAGCTTTGCCAATTATGGCAAACAATCCAGCCGAAAATTTTATTGTAACATTATATATTGCTTTTGTGTTTGGCAAAAAATGGTTCTAAAAATGGAAAATTCCAACAAAGATACAATTCTTGAAAAGCCTCGTAAACCAGATTGGTTAAGAGTGAAATTACCTATTGGGGAAGAATATTTAAAAGTAAGAAAAATTGTTGCAGATCATAAACTACATACCATTTGCGAAAGTGGTAATTGCCCTAATATGGGGGAGTGTTGGGGCGCAGGAACAGCAACCTTTATGATTTTAGGAAACATCTGTACGCGCTCTTGCGGATTTTGTGCTGTGGCTACTGGTAAACCAAAACCTGCAGATTGGGATGAACCAAAACGTGTAGCCAACTCTGTAAAATTAATGGGCGTAAAACATTGCGTAATTACATCCGTTGATAGAGATGATTTAAAAGATGGTGGTTCTATTATTTGGGCTGAAACCATTAAAGCTATTCGTGAAATTAGTCCTGAAACAAAATTTGAGTGTTTAATTCCAGACTTTGCAGGTAAGTGGGATAACTTGCAGCGTATTATTGATGTGAAGCCAGATATTGTTTCTCATAATATTGAAACTGTTCGCCGATTAACAGCACAAGTGCGCATACAAGCTAAATACGACCGAAGCATGGAAGTATTAAAGCGACTGCACGAAGCAGGTGTAAGAACTAAATGCGGATTAATGGTTGGCTTGGGCGAAACAGAGGAGGAAGTTTTAGAAACCATTGATGACTTAGCAGCTGTACATTGTGATGTGATGACCATTGGACAATATTTACAACCAACACCAAAGCATTTACCAGTCGCTAGATACGTTCATCCTAATGAATTTAAAAAATGGGGCGAGATAGCTTTATCAAAAGGATTCAGATATGTTGAGAGCGGAGCATTAGTGCGTTCGTCTTACCATGCAGAGAAGCATGTGTTTTAATGGGTTTAGCCACATAGATACACAGAAAAATAATAAGTAAAGCAGCGGTCGTGTAAAATTTAGAATAGAAGAATAAATTTTTTACACAGAGAGTAATTAAAAATTGAAGCTTCGCTTCAATACTATGTGAAACTAAATAATACGGATGCATTCAAAACCTAATTAAGCACTAACAAAACCTATGTGTCTATGTGGTTAAAAAACACATGGTTTAACTATTAAGAAATAAAAAACTAATGAAATCTCTTTTCGCAATTCTTTTAAAAAATATTATTCTGTTGACATTAATCACCATCAGTTTAGTGTTTATGTTTACACAGCACATTGGCTTTAAAGAAATTTGGTATTTGTTTTATGGTTTGGGTACTTTATATGTGTTATCATCGTGCTACGAAGCTTACGCATTATCTCAAGTAAAAAAGGAAACCAAGAAATTTATTTATTTTACCGATGGTTTTTTAGCGAAACGTATTATTAAAATAATTTCCTTTATCTGTATAGGAGTTTTGTTGTTTTATTCAGGACGTAGCATCATCAAGTACATGGCCTTTGTATGTTTTTTAATTGCTTTTACAGAGATTGTTGTAACGACTTGGAGATATATGAAACATCTTTGTTTTGTAGCTCTAGAAGACGATCAGTTAGTATTATCGACTAATAAAATTGACATGACCAGCGCTAAAGAAATTCAAAAAATTGAAGCGCGCCACGGCTTAATGTATTTTGTAAACTACAATAAAAAAACCATTACCCTTCGTACCGATATGATGAGCGAAAATGCTGAATTCAAATTAGCTCTTGACAATTGGATTGATACCAATGGTTTAAGAGATAAGGTTGTTGCGGAGTAGATTACCCTTCCATCCCGATATGTATCAACGCATCGCCTTGATTAACGACTGGCTGATTATTGATACCTACAATGTATCCATCTGCTGTTGAAAGCACTTTATGTTCAATGTCGCCAAAAGGATTGCAAATCACACCTAATAAATCGTTTTTTGATACATAGGAACCGTTCATTCTGTTCATATGAAACAAGCCGCTTGTATGCGCTCTTATCCAAGTGTCTTTAGTGATTTTAACCGAATGATTTTTTGGTGTGTCATTATCAATCATGTGATAGCTTTTCATTAATCTCAAACAGCCATTCACACCTTCGTTAATAGCGTTATAATCAAATCGTAAGCTCTCTCCGCCTTCGTAAACTAAAATAGGTTTGTTTTTTTTAGCAGCTTCTTTTCTAAAAGTGCCTTCTCTATAACCACTATCTATAATTAGTGGCGGAGAAAATTTTTCAGCCAAAGCCACATTCTCTGGGAACTCAAATACACATCGTATTTGCGGACTATTACTAATCTTCGCACCACCTGTATGAAAATCAATTCCAAAATCAATGAGTGGAACAATATGCTTCATTAAATCATAAGCAATGCGACTTCCAAAGGAACCATTTTTATTTCCGGGAAAACAACGATTCAAATCTCTACCATCTGGTAAATCTCTACTACCAAATAAAAACGACACACTATTAATAACGGGGATAGCAATCACATTTCCGCAGTTCAGGTTTTTAATTTCATCGCGCGTAATTATTTTACGAATAATTTCAATGCCATTGGTTTCCTCGCCGTGCATGCCAGCAGATAGCAATAGAGTAGGACCTTTTTTCTTACTTCTAAAAACAAAAACAGGAATTTCTATTTTAGTTTTTGTGTGAAGTTCGTAGGAATTTAAAACAATTTGCTTGCTTTCTCCTGCACTAACGGTTTGGGCGTTGATGATAAAATCTTCCATTATTGCCCAGGCGCATTAAATTCGTTACGCTCAACGTACTCAATAATTTTACTAGCAATATCAATACCAGTAGCGCCTTCAATGCCTTCTAATCCTGGTGATGAATTTACTTCCATTACTAATGGTCCTCTATCGCTTTGCAATAAATCAACACCAGCAATACCTAATCCCAATTTTTTTGCTGACTTAATAGCAGTAGCTCTTTCTTCGGCAGTTAATTGAATCAAGGATGCTGTTCCTCCACGATGTAAATTACTTCTAAACTCGCCTTCTTTTGCTTGACGTTTCATAGCGCCTACAATTTGTCCGTCAACCACAAACACACGTATATCAGCACCTTTTGACTCTTTAATATACTCTTGCACTAACATGTTGGCATCTAGTTTTAAAAAGGCTTCAATTACTGATTTAGCGGCTTTGTCGTTTTCGGCTAAAATAACACCAATACCTTGAGTGCCTTCTAATAATTTTACCACACATGGCGCACCGCCAATACTAGCAATCACCGATTCGATATCTTTTGGTTCATTGGCGAAGGCAGATTTTGGCATGCCAATACCAGCACGCGCTAATATTTGTAAACTACGTAATTTGTCTCTTGAACGCACTAAAGCTTGAGATTCAACAGCTGTAAAAATTTTCATCATCTCAAACTGACGAACAACTGCAGAGCCATAAAAAGTTGCACTTGCTCCAATACGAGGGATTACGGCGTTGACATCTGTTACTTCTTTTCCGTTATAATAAATATGTGGGCGACTTTGTTCAATTACCAATACACACTTCATGTGATCTAATAGTAATACTTCATGTCCTCGTAGTTCTGCAGCTTCTATTAAACGCTTTGTAGAATACAAATTTTTGTTACGAGATAAAATAGCAATTTTCATTTTTTTGAATTTTTTATTTTAATAAGGTATTTAAATGTAAGCCATTGGTGTAAATTAAATTCACATCTATGATGAATTTTCCTTTAAGCAATCGTCTTCCAATAAGCACGGGGTAACGCATATTTCCTCTATCACTTAAAGAAATGGTAGTTTTAATTCGTTTTCGTCCAATCGAAATTAAGGTTTTGATGATATAGCGTTCTTCCATTTCGCCAAACGAATTTTTTATTTTTTTGCGCGTAAATTCTTCAACGTTATAAGTTTCATTATTAAATAAACGAAAGCTTAGTGTTTTTTTACAGCCTTCATTTTTTAATTCAATATGATTGCAATCGATTGCACAAGTATATGCACCTGTGTCGATTTTTGCTTCAACATGTTCAATATTCAAAAGAGGAAAATTGACATATTCTCTTCTTCCAATTATTTTTAGTTTATGAGGTTTAGCTAGCATATAATACTAGCCCCAAATTAATTAATTTATTGCTAAACTAAAAGGATTAGTACAAAAACATTTGCCAAATAGAGACATAGGAAAAAAAGAAGGGGATAGGAATAAATTCTTTCACAATAGGACTATATTAAGCGCAGCTTCTATTTTCTCCTGCTACTACAAACTATGTTTCTATGTGGCTAATTTTCTAAAAAACGACAATTACTCTAAAAAATAAATATCGTCAAATGGTGAATTGATAGGCGAACCTAAATTGACTGGAGCCGTCCATGTTTCCATTTTTTCGTCCCACACACTTTTAAAGATGTCATATTCTCCCATGTTTTCGTAACCCTTTGAAGAAAAATAGAGTGTTTTTCCGTCTTTGGATAGAGATGGATATTCTTCATCTAAAGGGCTATTGATATTGGTAATGTTTTGTGGTAAAGGAGCCCATTTTCCATTTGCCATCTTTTTTAACATGTAAATATCTTTTCCATGTGATTCGTCATCACCATAACTAGAATATAAAAGTGTGTTTTTATCTGCAGTTAAAAATAATAAAGATTTAAACTCTTTCTTTTTATCGATTTCAGATCGCATATCGTCTGTAATTACTAAAACTTTTCCACCTGATTCTAATTGTGTTAATGAGTTTTGGATAGCATTTAAATCCACATGTTTTCTGCTATATACTTCCAATACAAGTGGATTGTTAACTAGTTTAATTCCACTACGGCAATGAACAATTTCTTCTTCAATTTTTAGGGATTTAATATCCTCTGGCTTACATACAGCCATATATTTTTTGTAGTAGTTGATAGCAGTATTAAAACGGTAACTGGCATGATTAGATTTAGCTAAAAAGTAATACACATCAATTGGCACTGTTTTATCATTCACACATGATTCTAAAGCTAAAATGCAATTAGTTTTATCTTTCTTAGTATTAAACAAACATACACCATAACGGTATGCGTCTATAGGTTGTAAGTCGATAAATAAATCTAAGTTTTGGTATACTAAAGCTGCTTCCTGATAAACTTGTTGGTCATACAATTGAAGCGCTAATTTTAAATCTTCTTGGTCTTTGAGTGCTTCTTCAGCTGTACGTTTTGGCTTTTTAATTTTCGCAACGGCAGCTGCAGCGGTAGGTTTATCGCCAGGCTTTGCAGCTATCGTACTTGTAGTTTTTGTTGGCGCGGCGTCAAAAGATATTTTTGCTGCTTCAGCTTCAGTAAAGTAGTTTGCTACTTTAATCGTTTTATTGCCAGCGATGGTTTGTAGTTTAATGGTTTGTTTTAATTCAAACTCACCTTTTTTATCAGGGACATCAAACGATCCTTTTTGTTCGGAATAACCTTCTGCTTCAACCGATATATCATATCTAGTTCCTGAGTTTAATATCATTAAATATAATCCCGTATTTGGATTTGTTTTATAAACGCCCGAAATTTCACCGGTATTAGAATTGTAAATAGTAATATAGGCTTCTTTACTTGGAATAGAATCAAGGGTACTGAATTGACCCTTAATTATAGAGCTTGCTAATTCTTGTTGTGGTAATTTTATTTGTGTGTACTCGTAACTATTATTTTTTCTGTTGGTGCAATAAGAGGCAGTTTGATTTGATTCATCAGGGATAAACAAAATATCATCATAGGTTGAGTTAATGGGATAACCTAAGTTTTGTGGTTTCGACCAAGGAGAAATGCTGTCTTTTCGAGTGATTTTAAAAATATCGTAACCTCCCATACTATTATGTCCTTTTGAAGAAAAATATAAAGTGTTTCCATCTTTAGATAAGTAGGGGTAGTTTTCGTCATAAGGACTATTTATTTCGGGACCCATACCAATGTATTGATTTGGACTAAAGGCACCATTAGGCAATAAGGTGTTTTTATATAGGTCTGTGTGATTTTGTTCTTTTTCTCCGTAGCTTACTTGATAGTATTCGCGAGGGTTTGTACTACACATTAAAAGAGGGATTTGTTTTTTCTTATCAATAGTAGAAGCAAAAAAATCAGTTTTCACTTTTACGATTTCATTTACTAAATCAGGATTGTAGTTTGATAATAAGTTTTCTAATTGAATAGGTGTGCGTTTTACTACTTCTACATTTACTTGATCACTCATGAGCATACTGCCGCTCATGCAATTTTTAATTAATAGCGGGCCATAGTTTCCTTCAAAATCGTATGGTTTTACGCGAGCTTTATACTGCTCAAAGGCTTTGATAGCGTCATTAAATAGATAAGATAAATGGTAAGCTTTTCCTAAATAAAACCAAACGTCGGCAGGAATTTCTTTAATACCAGTAGCAACTAATAGCGAGTTGATGACTTTTGCTTTATTTAAATTTAATTTGAATAAACAAACACCATAATAATAATTCATGAAAGGATCGCCTGGATCATTTTTTAAAAGTGTTTCATAAAGGGACAATGCTTTTTCAAAATCATTAGCTTTAAATGCAGCGAGGGCTTCTTCGGGTTTTTTCTTTTCTTCTTCTAATTGTTTTTTAACGAGTTCATCAATATTTGAATACAATTTACCGTTTTTGTCAACCTGTTTCGTTAGTTCTTCTGAAGCAGCGATGCTTTCATTAACTTTAGCAGTATCCACAAATGATTTTAAGTAAACTACTTTTTCGTTTTCATCAGCAAAAAAACTTTTGATGATTAATAAGGGTTTGTTTTTTTCGTTCAGTTTAACTTTTATGTCTTGTTGGCAAATTTCGTAATCAATTTTTAATGGGATTTCTACAATTTCTTGAGGAGCACCATAACCGGAGGCTTCTACTTTAAATTGATATTTGATATTAGGAGCTAAAATCAATAAGTATTTACCTGTATACGGACTTGTATTGTAAATGCCTACTAGTTCATTATTCGAGGCATTATACACACTAATTTTTGCTTTTTTTTCATTGGGATTCCCAATAATTTCAAATTGACCTCTAATAACAATTAATGCAGGCGCGGTACCGGGAGTAGTTTTAAAAATATCGTATTTATCATCATCGCTTAAGCGTGTAGAAATGAAATAAAAGTATTTGCGATTTCTTTTTGCATTCAATTCTTCTTTTACTTCAGCAGGTTTTGGCACTAGACTATCTTTTTGTTGCGCAAAAAAACTAAAACCTATTACTTGAAATAGTGTTAAAAGAATTAGTTTAAAATATGAAGCCTTCATAGTGGAATTAAGGAAACACAATTTAAAGAAAAAAAATATAAAAAAGGCGGTTTTGTTTTTAACAAAAAATCCCGCTATCAACGATAAACGGGATTTTTTTGGATTTTTTGAGTAGTAGATACTACTGTTCGCTGCCAACTAAAAAACAGCCAACTGATATTACTCTCTCACCATTTTTTTACTATCAATTACTTTTCCATCGGCCACTAAAGTATAGTTGTATAAACCGCTTGATAGATCACTAGCAAATACATTCACTTTTCCTTTACCGCGAGTTTTAATATCAACCGTTTGTATAATTTGTCCTAAATTATTAAAGAAAATAATTTGTGCTTTACCAACACTAGCTGGCACATTATAAGTAATAGTGGTTTGCTCAGCAAATGGATTTGGAACGTTTTGATTTAAAATAATCGCATCTTTATCACTCAGTTCAACATCTAATTGATTTAATGTTGTTTGAATTGTATTGTTGTTTGAACGAACACTTGCATTTGAACAACAAGCTGCTATAGCATTTTCCAAAGCTGTTAAGCGCGCGTCTTGTATACTATCTTTTGAATTTAATTTTGCAGTTAAGCTATCAATTTTAGCTTGTTGTTCCTGCATACCTTTTAGTATGATGCCAATTAATTGTTGGTATTCAAGGGAGAGATAATTAACAGCCGGAATAACAATATTTCCAACAGAATCTAGTTTTGCTGGATGTACGTTATTATTTACAAGTTCTGGTAATACCGATTGAACATCTTGCGCTATTAACCCGTATTGTTTACCGCTTGGTAAATTCATACTAGGAAACGAACTTTGCTTATATTCAAATGTTTTTGGTTTTAGTTGATTAATAATTGCAGTTGCGTTTACTATTGTATCAATATTTTGTTTTAAATTAAAATCTGAAGTGAAATTATCAGTTCCAGTTCTTACCACATCCCCGTTAAAATATCCCGCATAATCTGGGCCTGAAGGAGGTGTGGTGGAGCTAGAACCACTTACAGAACCAAATATTGCATAATTTGTACCAGCATTAAAAGCAGTAGCCAAAACCCCAAAATTAGTGGCGCCAACATTTGCATTATAAAATGATCCTCCATAGTTTACGCTATTTGCAATTGTGCCGCCAACAACATTTGAATTAATACCATAATTTTGAGGAGAGGTTGAATTTATAACATCAAATTTTCCTGCCACTGACCATATAGCGCCATTTTGAGCGGAAGACGATACCCCAAATGCATCGTTGCCATTAGCAGCAATTGCTCTTACTCCCACATTACCTGCAGTTGCATTTGTTGAATTTGCAATAAAATAGCCACCAGAATTTTCGCCTGGTCCTGCTGTTACTTCTCCTTTTACGCCAACATTGTGAGCGGCGCCAATATTTATGTTTCTAAAGTATCCTGCATTATTACCAACTACAAAATTTGCAGTAAAAGTTTTATCTAACAAAACATTAAATTTACTTGGTAAAGTGCTACCACATGCAAGCCCTACAGCTACTCTTTCTTTCGTTGTATTATTTCCACTAAAATAGTAATTGTTTAGATTCATAGGTATTTCATAATCTCCAGTCAAGGAGTTTTGAGTTGGTGCAGTACAGTAATTTCCAATTCCAGAACCAGAATTTGCTGGCACATAAATTACATCACCACTTGCATCTACTGATAATACACCAGTGCCAGGGTTTGTTACAGTTGTATTTCCCGAATGTAAATCTCTAAAACGTAAACCGCTTGTGCCGGGAGCGCCTGATGGAGATGGATTTAAACCTGCAACACCAGCATCTATTTCCAATTTGTTTTGAGGTCCTTGAGCTGTTGTAATATCATTTGATAAACCTATGCCAACATTTACATCATTATTACCTAGTATCATCACATCGCTTCTTCTAATTTGAGCCCCATTTCCTAAAGCTGCTGAATTTGTTGCAGTATTTCCTGCTAACGCAAGACCAAATGTTGGAAATCCAGTATTAACGCCTATGTAAGTGTTATTTGAACCAGTGGAATTAAAAAAACCAGCTCTTTGTCCCATAAACACATTGTCGTTACCTGTAGATGTAAATAAACCACTGGCAAATCCATTCATTGTATTTCTCAATCCAGAGGTACATTGCGATCCTGAGGCATTTCCCGTAAATGTATTAAATGAACCACTATTACAATTACCACCTGAATTTACTCCTGTAAAGGTATTGGCATTGCCATTAATTATATCAGCACCAGCAAAGGCTCCTAAAATAGTATTGTTATTTCCTATCCCATTTGCTACAAATGGCCCTGTTACTGTATGAGCACCAAAATAAGAATTGTTAGTGCCACTTAATTGCCTATCGCCAGCTTGCTCTCCAACAAATGTATTGTGATCACCTGTTGTAAAAAATCTTCCAGCTTCTGTTCCAATAAACGTGTTAAATCTTCCAGTAGTTGCATTTTCGCCTGCATTTGCCCCCATAAATGTATTACGTTGCCCGGTAGTATTTGAAAAACCAGCTCTTGAGCCAATGAAAGTATTCTCGAAAGCAAGCGCGCCAGCAGTGTTTGCACCTGCCGCTACACCAACAAACAAATTCCTCACTTCGCCATTATGCCATAATATATTTTGGCCGCCAATCATATATGATTGCGGACTGCCAGCTATATTTGCACCTGTTCCCTGCCCTATATTAATGTTCCCATTGCGAACATCAACCAAGTGTAAAGGGTTAAGGAAACCGCCACCAATACCTACGAAACCAGTTGTGTTTAGGATAGTCATTCTTTGAGTTCCGTTAGTTTGGAAGTTTAATGGTTGATTTCCTTTATGAGCAATAGTCAAAGGAAAAGCCTGTGCTGCATTCCAGCCAACATAATTTGCTGGAAAACCAAAATTAAAAGGCGTTGAAACCTGAGCTTTAACAACACCTACAGTAAAGAGTAGCGTTGTAATGGGTATTAGTACGTTAAATTTTCTTTTCATGGTATTGGATTTATTTGGTTAGTGATTTATGTTTACAATTTTAGAAAGATAATATCGACCAGATTTGATTTTAAAAATGTATAACCCAGAAGGAATATCATTTATGCTTACTTCTGTATTAAATAATCCGCTTATTTCTTTAGAATACATCCGTTGTCCCAGCGGGTTATAAATCTCGATATAATCAATTTTTTGAGAAGATTGCAAATGAACTACTTCATTAGCAGGATTGGGAAAAATGTTAAATGAGTTTTGAAGAATTGATTCATGTAAACCTGTCCACGTTGCTGCATATAAAGAATCTGTTGTTAGACATACATCATCCAAATAGTAATAGCTAACGTAGTACCCGAACCCCAAGTCTGGAAGATGCAGGGTATCTGTATTATTATCGTCAAAGAAATTCCCGATTATGAGATATTGATATGCAGAATCAGCAACAAATGAACCCGTTATTTTTAGCCAACTAACAGTATCTTTTATAATCGAATCTGTCTTAAATGTACAGGTATTTTGAAGAGGTATGGAGCCACTATTATCAGTATAATCATATGTTGTTAATAAAGCTCCTGTTTTATTGGTAGCAACATTTACTTGAACGTTAAAGGCAGAGGAAACATAAAAAGAGATATAGTATTTTGTTCCAATAGTTAACGAAGTAGTAAGTTGTACGCCTATATGCTCTCGTGAATCGGGAATTGTTGTTTGATATGTTGCAAATCCAGCATATGCCTCTCCTGAATTGGGTTGCTGGTAACCCGCTTGGTTATAGTAGCCACATACAGAAGAACAATTATTAATGTAATCAGGTGTTACACGAAAAGATTTCCAAAATTTACACTTTGTATCTAAATCAGGATAAACTTGCGGACAACCTAAAGTATCTTCAAATGATGGATTAGGCACAAGGTTTTGAGCGTTTGTAAGCAGTGGTAATGAAACAAAAAAAAGTAGTACAGCTTTTTTCATATAGCTAATGTATAACAATAAATTTAATAACCAAATTTATTAGCGTTAATAAGCGGTTATTGTTTTGGTAAGTAGTTAAAGTTTATAGTTCGCTGATAACACTCGTGGTTGTGATTTAATATGACTAATAGAAATGTGAATTTATAGTTAATTAATTTGTTCTATCTGTTAAACCCGCCTAATCCGTTTTATCAGCGTTGCTATTAAAAATAGCGCTATTAACTTTCCTAAACCGATTCGGATTTACCTCCTCATCAATAGGCATTTCGTTTTGAATATTTGAAACCAGTTGTTTGGCAAAATAAGGCGCTAACATCACAGCTTTTGTTCCTAATCCATTAAATATGTATAGGTTTTTATATTCCGGGTGATGACCAACAACAGGTCGCCTGTCAATCACTGATGGCCTAACTGCTGCATCATGAGAGACGATTTGATAAGGCGAAGTCAGAACAGAATTTAGTTTTTTTAGTAATTCGTCTTTCCCTTTTTCGGTGGGAATGTCATTTAGTTGTTCCCATTCATAGGTGGCGCCAACTTTATACAAATCATCACCTAATGGCATGATAAAAAAACCTTTATTTAAAATATCTTGTTTTAATTTTATCGCTGTACTACGTATCGTTAAAACCTCACCTTTGGCAGGCTTCATTGGTATCCAATTAAAATAAGGGTTTTGAGTGATTAAATGCCCGTCACAAAAAATGATGTTGCTAGCACTTAAAGAATTGTAGTTTACTTCATTTTCAGTAACCTTCAACTTATGATAATCAAAAATTTCTTCTCTGTAACTTTGGTTGTTTTCTAAATACGTTTTTGTTGTCTCTATAAAATTTGCAACATCTAAATTTCCAGCTTGTAAAACTTTTGAATAGGATTTAACCGTATAGTTTTCATCAATTGCTAAATCTTCATAAGTGTGTTTATCTAAAAATAAATTCCCTTCAATGGATTTTTTGATCCATAATTTTTTTTCTTGTTCTTCCGTAAAAGCTTTAATAATAGAGCGTTGATGAATGAGTGTTGTGTTTAATTCTTTTCCCCAAAATCCATAAAATGCTTGTAACTCAGGAACTAAGTCATCGGCTAGCCAACTTTTTGTTAAGCGTTTAAATACAATTGGATTCCAAATCCCTGCAGCTATTTTTGAGCTCGTTGATAAATTTGGAGCGCTTATTACCAATACCGCATAGCCAGCGCTAATTAATGATAAGGATAAAACGGAGCCAGCAATACCTTGCCCAACAATAATAAAATCTATGGTATTATTTTTTTTTGGTTGGATCATGGTAGCCATATTTTACGCCACGATAAGCGCTCGAAAAATAAAGAATAATTCTTGCGCCGTAAACCATTTGAACTTGATTGTAGTCGCAAAATAGTTGTCCGCCAATTCCAACATCGTACTTTAATTTATAAACGGCTTCAATAACTGCGTAGCCACCCACTTGGTTATAAACCGTACCTAAGTTATAGCTGCTTGAATCGCTAAGTGGCCTTCTAAAATACGATAAAGATGGACCAATAAAAGCAGATAAATTGTATTTATTTTCTTCTTTTCTTAATCCATATCCTAAATGAAAACTATAGTTATTTGAGGCGGTAAAATCAGTGCCACTTAAAAAACCTCCCGCTCTAAAATAATGTTGCTTAACATGAAAACTGAAATCAACTGCTGTATTTTTTTCGTCTTTAGGCCATCTGGTATTGTAGTTTGCACCCGCACCAACAGATAACCAGTTGTTATATACTCTATAACGTTTGCCGTCAAAAGCAATTTCTTTTTTTTTGTTATATGCTGTTGTATCCTTTTTGTTTTTAACGAGGATAGAATCTTTTTGAGCAAAGTAACTTTCTCCAAAGAATATACAGAATGCAAGTATGAATAAGGTTTTCAACGGTACGAATATATAAAAAACTATTAACTATTTCTTGAATATGTGTAGTAGATAGTCTACCTTTAATATATTGAAAACGCTGAAATATATATTTAATTGTATTATTTGTGTTGTTTTTTTAACTGCATGCTCAGAAGAAAAAATTGCATCTGATAATTCTATCGGTAAAAGCGTGTCATTAAATTGGGTTACTGGTAATTATACACTTAAATCAGAATACGGTAATTACTTTGAAAATTGGGAAAAGTTGGATAGCACAACCTATTATGGATTGGGTTATTTTATGGATGCTGATAATGAAGATACGCTGTTTAGGCAACGTATGAAGATTCACCAAACTCATGAAGGCTTATTTATGTTTTTTAATGTCAAAAATCAAAATGATAATAAGGATGTAGAGTTTAGATTAACAAAACAAGACAATAAAACCTATACATTTGAAAATCCTTTTCGAGATTATCCTTCTATTGTAACTTATAAAATACTAACCGATACAACTATTAATGTAGTGATGCATGGCTTTAAAAATGGTAAGGAAAAGAAAGAAGACTTTATAATAACAAAAAAGAGAATTATTTAGACATTACCCAAGCATTTGGAAATTCAGCTTTTACAGATAACAATAAATTTGCAGCCTCTTCTTTCGAATTAAATCCACCGCAACTTACAACGTGCAATCCTTTACTGTTAACACCGCTAATTCCAGCGCTTACATTTTTTTGCGCTAGCTCTTTCACTAATTTTTCTGCATTTTCTTCAACACCAAAACAACCAACTACTACTTGATATTTTCCCCCAAATGAGCGTTTATTACTCGAAACATACAAAGGTTTAATAACCGTTGTTTTGTCTGTTTTGGCTACACTATCATTAATACTAGCAACTAATACGTTACCCGATTCGGATAATTTAAAAGTAGCAAAGCCATTAGCGTCAACTAACAAGGATGGTTTTTCTATTGTAGGAATAAAAATTGCTTTATCAGTTTTTGATGTATTGGGCGTATATGTTTTTTCGGGAGTATAAAACGGATTAAAAGAAGATTCTAATAATGGTTTCATTGGTTTCGAATAAGCTGCAAATAATAAAAATGCTAAGGTTACTGGTATTCCAATAGTTAAGGTTGCTATTTTAGCATACGATTTTTTCTTCGGAATAATGGTTTCAACTACAATTTTTCTGTCTTCAAATGGTTTAACACTAATTTGTTTTTCAGGTTCAATTACTAATTCGTTAGCAATTACTGGTTCAAAACCAAAAGACTCTAATAAAAAGTTAACATCTGTTTTCGCTTCAAAACGTAAGCTGTTTTCCGCATCAATATATAGTAAGCCAATATTATCAAGCTCAAAACGTTTTTTGACTGATAATAAAGATTGAACATAATCTTTATAATCTTCAATTTGTTTAGTAGCATCGGTAAGCGGCATATCTGTTTTTTGCATGAATGCAGAAATCAATAAGCCATCATTATGAATTAAATTTTTATTGAAAAGAATGTGTTTTGATTGAGGGTAAAGCACATTACTTCCTTTGCTAAAATTTGAATTGTAGTTTCTGGCTACAAAACCACCAAAATTTGGCACAATAACACAATCGTGCTTAAACAAAAGTTCAGCAATTAAATGAGTTATTTGAGTATAGTGTAGCATTTTGGGATTTCGAAATTACTGTTTTTTTAACAGCTATTTACCTATAAACTTAGTAAAAAGAAGGCTTTTATACTAATCTATTAATTACCAAACGATTAAGAATTGTTAATAGAAATGAACATTTTACACACATTTTCTTAACATTTTAATCTATTTGATGTTTTAATAAAGTAGGCTGTTTAAATATCTATTTAAAAACGCTAAATTATTGTTAAACAGGCTGTTATTTATTTAGGTATGTTTTAAATAGGTTTAATATTATTAAAGATTATTTTACCTTTGCAGCCCATGTTTAAAACTCGTGTTCTCATACATTTATCCATTTGCTGGTGTTTCTTTTTTGGGAGTGTTTCTTTTGCTCAAAAAACAACAACGCCTTCATCAAAAGAGGTTATTTTTAAAATGATCAAATCTATTCAAGATTTGGAAAGATTGAAGTATAGTTTAAAAATAGTTGAGCGCGGTAAAAAAGGATTTAACCATTATGAATCTTCTGTTAAGTTAAATAGAAAACCTCGTAAAATTTATTTATACATCAAAGGAATTGAGCTTTTATGGGTTGCTGGCTGGAACAACAACAAAGCGTATGTAAAACCAAATTCATTTCCATATGTTAATTTAAGTTTGGATCCTTTAGGTTATTTAATGCGTCAAGATCAACATCACACTTTAAACGAAATGGGAGTTGATTATTTTGGAAGTGTAATTGAATATATAGCTTTAAAATATGGCGATAAGTTTGATGATTATGTGACTTTAGCGGGAGAAGAAAGAATTAATAATAGACCCTGCTACAAAATTATCATTGATAATAAAGATTTTGGTTACGAAACATATACAGTGGGCGATAACGAAAGTATTACATCCATTGCACGTAAATTGCATATTAGTGAATACATGATTTTAGAAGTGAATCCAAAATTGAACGATTATTTTGATATTTTAAAGAAAGGACAAAAATTAAAAGTGCCAAATGCTTATGCAAAGCATGTTACATTGTATATTGATCAACTCTACTTTTTACCTATCAGCATTAAAATATTAGATGATAAAGGATTATTTGAACAATATGATTATCATTTTTTACAGGTAAATCCGAAGATTGATGATGCTGAGTTTACGAAAACTTATAAAGACTATAAATTTTAATTAATTTCATTTTTAGAATATCTAAAAATCATGAGCGCCATAATAATTACAAAGAACACAGAATTAATGCAACGGGTAATTGATGAAATCAAAACCTGTTTCGACCCTGAAATACCTGTGGATATTTGGGAATTGGGACTCATTTATGAATTAGATTTAAATGACGAAAGCGAATTAAAAATCACCATGACTTTAACGTCGCCTAATTGCCCCGTTGCTGAAACACTACCTGCCGAAGTAGAAAATAAATTAAAGTTAGTACAAGGTATTAAATCAGCCGTTTTAACTTTAACCTTTGAGCCAACGTGGACCAAAGAGATGATGAGTGAAGTGGCTCAATTAGAGTTGGGTTTTATGTAATAATATGTCAGACGAAATCGTAAATAAAGTGGCTAACAGTGGTTTAATTACCATTGATTTAGAAGAGTTTTATCCAAAAGGAGAACGCGTGCTGTTTGATATAAAGCCTTTACTATTTCATGAATTAATTTTGAAAGAAAAAGATTTTAGAGAGTTTATCAAGCAACATGATTGGGCTTCCTACCAAGATAAGATGGTAGCGATTACATGTACCGCTGATGCCGTTATACCAACTTGGGCTTATATGTTAGTGAGTATTGCCTTAGAGCCTTTTGCTAAAAAGATAGTGTTTGGCAATTTAGAAACCTTAGAGGCAATTTTGTTTAGTGAGGTTTTACAGTCAATTACATATTCCGATTATCAAGATAAGCGCGTGGTGATTAAAGGATGTAGTAATTTGCCAGTATCTACAAATGCTTATGTTGAGTTGGTAAGAGGACTAAGACCTTTTGCAAAATCTATTATGTATGGTGAGCCATGCAGTACAGTGCCCTTGTATAAAGCACCCTCTATAAAATAGTATCATTTACATTTTTTCAAAAAAGCATAAATAATCATAGATATCAGCTATATCTGCGTTCTATTTTAATTGTTTTTGATTCGTATATTTATACCTTGATTTACCAAGTTAAATATTTGATTACCATTTTATTTGCTTTCACTTTTCTTGTAGCTTCGGCACAAGAAGACGGAGGTAAAAGGTTACGTAATGCTCGTAAAAATCCTAGAGTTAAAACTCGTATTGGTATTTCTCCAGTTATTGGGTTGTATAAAACTAATAAAAACCATACTGCAGATACTCGACCAAAAATGGCTTTTAATATTTCGTTAAAGGAAGAAATTCGTTTAGATAGAAACAATAAAGATTTTTTGATGGTAGGAGCAGAGTATATGTTTCATGGTCTTAATTTTAACTCTTATTATTTTTATAGCGATAGTTTACAATTATACACTGCCGATAGGTTAAGATATAAATATAGTTTAACTATCCATGAAGTAGATTTCCCCATTCAATTAAAACACTCTTTTCAAAAAGAAACGAATACTATTTTTTCGAGTTATATTTTTGCAGGCTATTGCTATAGGTGGTTGATTGAAAGTAATTTGAAAGTAACCGAGAACGGCAATGAATTAGTTAATCAGCGAGAACTATTAAAATTTAAAAGCCCTGCTTTTAATCCTGTCAACAGCTCTTTTTTAAATATTGGTGCAGGTTTTCAAAAAAACACCACCTTAATGCATAATGCAGTATATGCCGAAATACAATTTAGATATGGCTTATCTCCCTTTTATTTTAACGAATCGTTTGCGCCAAGTAGTATGTTTACCAATAGCCATTTTATTATGCTAACCGTTGGCTTTAAAATTTAGTTTATGAACTTAAAATTACATAAAGCTTCAAGTATAAATCATAGTACTATTCATTTACCTGGCTCTAAAAGCATTAGTAATCGTATCTTAATTATTAAAGCCTTATCAGGTTTGGATTTTACAATTAGGAATAGTTCCGATTCAGATGATACGAAGCATTTAAACGAGGCATTAGAGCATTACAAAAAGTCAAACCTCATTAATGTTGGGCATGCAGGAACAGACATGCGTTTTCTAACTGCGTTTTTGTCTTTAAAAAATGGCAATTATGAATTAACAGGTTCTGATAGATTGCAACAACGACCTGTAAAAGATTTAGTAGAAGTTTTAAAAACGTTAGGCGCTGATATTAACTACAGAAATAAAGAAGGGTATCCTCCATTATTGATTAGCGGAAAACAGTTAAGTGGCGGCAATGTAGAAATTAGTGGCAGTGTGAGTAGTCAGTTTATCACTGCTTTATTATTGGTTGCACCTTATTTTACAAAGGGATTAGAACTCACCATTATTGGTGATTTAGTTTCTAAGCCTTATGTAAACATGACGATTGAGTTGATGAAAGAATTTGGCGCATCAATCATTTGGAATGAAAATAATATAGTAGTTAAACCAGTTCCATATACTTATTCTAAAAAAGAATTTGTAGTTGAAAGCGATTGGAGCGCTGCTTCTTATTATTATAGTTTCGTAGCACTTTCTGAAGTGAAAACTACCTTACAGATTAATGGGTTATTTCAAAAAAGTTTGCAAGCCGATTCTGTTTGTTCGGAGATTTATAAAAATTTTGGCGTAACGACTTCTTATTCAGAAAATGAAATTACTATCACTAAATCTGCTGCAGTTTCTAAATCAGAATTTGAGTGTAATTTTATTGAATGCCCTGATATAGCTCAAACAGTAGTGTGTACATGTGTTGGTTTACAAATTCCATTTACATTTACAGGACTTCAAACTTTAAAAGTAAAAGAAACAGATAGAATCATTGCTCTAAAAAATGAATTCACGAAATTCGGTATTGAATTAGTTGTTTCTGATAATTCTATTCAATGGCTAGTAACAAAGAGTTTAAATAACTCAAACGTTTCTATTGCAACCTACAATGATCATCGTATGGCTATGAGTTTTGCTACATTAAGCGTGTTGTTAGATGAGGTAATTATTGAAGATGCCAATGTGGTTTCAAAATCATACCCATTATTTTGGGAGCATTTAAAATGTATTGGAATTAATCAAATTTCAATATGAGCTACACAGATATAATAAGCACTATAGGAGTTTCATTAATTCTTTTGGCGTTTTTCTTAAATACATTTAAATACTTATCTGATAATAGTAAGTTATATTTTGTGTTAAATATAGTTGGAGGCGCCTTTGCTTGCTATGGAAGCGTATTACTTAACTCTTTACCTTTTATTATTTTAGAAGGCACTTGGAGCGTCGTAGCGTTGATTGGTTTGATAAAAACACTAAAACAATAAATTCCCCTTCGCTTTTTTGTCCTTCAAATCTTCCACAAATATTTCATGCACAATAATAAATGCTGGATTCAATTTAATGGCTTCAAAAATAGTGTGATTGTGTAAATAACGGTTGTCGCCTTTAATAATTAAAAAATAATCTGAGTTTTCTAATTCAGGTAAGAGCTTCGTAGTTTGTTCTACATCCCCAGCAAATAAATCAAATTCTGTTTGTTGAACACCTTCTTTTTTAGGTTGAAAAGAAGTTTGATTAGGCAATAAATTAAATTCAATATTTAACTCGTCGTGTATAAAACCATAAAGGGGAAAATAAAAATCTTCCCCTTCTTTATGTGTAAAATCTAATAAATCGTTTAACTGTAAATCAATATTTAAGGCTTGATTTAATTCGTGCACCACTCTGTAAATACTTTCGGTACAAGTAATCGAAAAGATATCAAAATCAAAATGCTCTTCAGCATTAATATCTAAACTGTATGTTTTCATTTAGTTTAAGCTGAAGAGCATTTATATATGTGTGTTATTTTATCCTTGAATTTTTTCTAATAATTCAGTACTGATACCTGTAGAGCTATATCCTCCATCATGGAATAAATTCTGCATCGTAACCATACGAGTTAAATCTGAAAATAAACTTACAGTATAAGCAGCGCAATCATCAGCACTTGCATTTCCTAATGGAGATTGTAAATCTGCAAATTCGTAGAAATCAGAAAAACCTTTAATACCACCACCAGCAGTTGTTTTAGTTGGAGATTGAGAAATTGTATTGATACGTACTTTCTTTTGTTTACCATAGTGGTATCCAAATGTACGAGCAATACTTTCTAACATCGCTTTAATATCAGCCATGTCTGTATAAAAAGGATACGCACGTTGTGCAGCCGTATAAGTTAATGCTACAACTGATGCGTGTTCGTTTAATGCATCTAATTTGTGAGCAGCTGCTAACATTTTGTGAAATGATAAAGCAGATACGTCAATTCCTTTTTGATAGAAATCGTAGTTTAATTCAGTATAAGGAATATTTTTACGAATGTTTACACTCATTCCAATAGAATGTAAAACGAAATCGATTTTACCGCCTAATACATCCATTGATTCGGTGTATAATTTAGTTAAATCATCCATGTTAGTAGCATCAGCAGGAATGATTTTAGCACCTGTTTGTTCTGCTAATTTATTGATTTCGCCCATACGCATAGCGATTGGAGCATTAGTTAAAGTAAAAGTTGCGCCTTCTTCGTGGCATTTTTGTGCTACTTTCCAAGCAATAGAATTTTCATCTAATGCACCTGTAATAATTCCGCGTTTTCCTTTTAATAAGTTGTAAGCCATTTTATGTGTTTTTTAGTTGCGTAAATATACGATTTACTGTTAAATTTTAAGGAAATAAAAGCCTTAAATTATTCATATAAAAAGTTGTTTTTCCTGATAAAATAGTTAGCAGATTCGTATATCTGCATCATATTTTTCTCCATACTATCTGCTTTTTGTTTGAATTGTGTTTTGTAATTGATAGGATCTAAATTTTTATAGTTTCTTAAGTAAGTTTCTCCGTTCGCTAATGTTTTATAATAATAGTAACCTTGATTATTAACGCAACCTATCTTATCATCTGCCGAAAATACCACATAAGGATGTTGCTGTTTTAAAATATTAATGCCAAAAGTTTGATTTGAATAATTAGCGCCAATAATTCCCATAACAGTTGCAGGAATATCTGGCTGATAACAAGGTGAAGAAATCGTATCGGCTTTAAATAATTTTGGTTGATGAATAATGCAAGGAATATGATTATAACTTAAAGGCATTTCGTATGTATGTCCCATTGATAAACCATGGTCTCCTAAAAAAATGAAAATCGTATTATCATACCATGGTTCTTTTTTTATTTGATCTATAAATCTTCCAATACTCCAGTCAGCATACATGGTGCAATTATCTTGAGGCGTTTCTCCATTTGGTTTAAATGGAATATCTTTTGGTATTCGCCACGGACCATGATCAGAAGCAGTCATAACTACTGATAAAAAAGGAGCACTACTTTTTCTGTTATTCGTTGTTTCAATCATTTTATCTAATAAAATATGGTCGGGCACGCCTAAAGAACTTTCAGATAAAGAGTGATCAAAATCGTATTCACTAATAAAATGTTCAAATTTATTGAGTTTAAAAAAACCTTCCATGTTATCAAAATGTGGATCGTGTGTTGTGTAAAAATACGTTTCGTAGCCTTCGTTAGTCAGTAAAGGTCCAAGTCCATTAAATGGAGCCTTCACATAACTCTTCATCGATTTTTCGTCGTACACACTCAAATGTCCAGTAGTGGTGGAAAATAGTCCGTTAAAGGTGTGTATGCCAGAAGAGAAAAAATTATTAAAAAACAGAGATTCTTTATTTAGTTTATCCAATTGAGGAGTTAAATTTTTGCCACCATAGTATCCCATTTTAAATACCGACATACTTTCCATTACCACAATAACGATGTTGTATTTCGTTTTTGTTTTAGAGGTATCTATAATTTCTCTGTTTATTGTTTTTTCAAACGGACTTGTAATTCCTAAGTAATTTCTAGTAAAAGCAATGCATTCATCAATGTTTTTAGGTTCGGTATACGGCTTTTTATTTTTGTTATATAAAACTGTTTTCCAAAAAGTAAAATTTGCATTGATAGCAATTTGATTAATGAAATTATTTTGTGATACTATCGATAATCCTTCATGTAAACCTGAGCGGTCAGATGTTCTGCCACGAGCACCTAAAGTAACCGTTAGCCCCAATAATATAAATGCTACTAATGAAAAGTGCCACTTTGGTTTTTGTTGGTTAACGATTTGAATTTTAAATTCAGAAAACTGCTTTTTACTAATGAAAACAAATAAGTAGGTTGTGATAAAAAACACAATAAAAAATCCCCAATATGAAAAACTTCCAAAAATAACACCAACTGCAAAGTCTGGACTTTCGCTCCATAAAAAGGCTCCTTTATTTAAATGATTTCCAAACTGTTTAAAATAGGGAATGTCTGCAATACAAATAAGATGATACAATAATTGTAGTGCTAGAAAACCATAATAACCAATGGTGTAAAAACGTTTTTGATTAAAAAAATAAGCTATCGACCATAATAGGGTTGGGAAAAAAGCAATCCAACAATACACGGCTGTGTCAAATTCAAGTCCCATTCTAAATGCCATTGCTTTTTCTGAAAAAGGAACATTTCCTACATCTGAAGATTGATTGTAATAATAAAATAGTAAACGAATGATAAAGAAAACCATCAGATTTAAACCATACAGTTTAAATAGGAGTTTGATATGCGCTGGTAGTTTTTTTGATAGTTTATCAAACATTCAATAATTCTTTAGCATTTTTTAAAGCAGTTTCGGTTGGCGTGCCTGTACTTAACATTTTAGCAATCTCTGCAATACGTTCTTCTTTATTTAATGCTTTAATACTTGAAGTGGTTTTATCTTTTGAATCTGATTTGTAGACAAATAAATGATTACCGCCTTTACTTGCCATTTGTGGTAAATGCGTAATCGTAATTACTTGCATAGTTTTACCCATGGCAAATAAAATGTTTCCAATTTTATCGGCAACATCGCCACTTACTCCTGTGTCTATTTCATCAAAAATAATAGTTGGTAAAGCAGTACGTTCTGCTAATAAAGCTTTTAAGCATAACATCAAACGAGATAATTCTCCGCCCGATGCTGTTTTATGTAACTCTTTAAATTCAGCACCTTTATTAGCCGTAAATAAAAATGAGATAGCATCTTGTCCGTTAACGCTTAATGCATCTAAAGGTTTTAATTCTATTTTAAATTGTGCATTAGCCATTGACAAGCTTGTGAGCATGGTTTTAATATTTTGCTCAATACCTGCCGTAGATTTTTGTCGCTTATCAGATAGATCTTTGGCTAAAGATTTACATTGTTTTTCCGATGCTAAAATTTCTTTTTGTGTTTTTTCAATAGCAACTTCTAAAGATGAGAACTGTTGCAACTTCGCTTCAATATCAGTTTTAATAACCAATAATTCTTCTTCACTATTAACAGCATGTTTTTTTAACAGACGATTTAATTTATCTAATTGTGCATTTACTTCTTCTAAGCGCGAATTGTCGTATACCACATCTTCCTCGCAAGCATCAATATCTTTGGATAGTTCTTTTAATTCAATAGTTACCGAATTGATACGCTCAAATAATTCGTTAAACTGTTTTCCAAATTTTGAGACGGATTGCAATTGTTGTTTTACTAATGCTAATGCCGAAACAATGTTTTCATCTCCACCATTAATTGCTAAAGATGATTTTACTAAACTACCTTTTATGAATTCAGCATTTTCTAGGGTTTCGCTTTCTTCTTCTAATTGCTGTTGTTCACCAACTTTTACATTGGCTTCTTCTAATTCATTAAATTGAAACTGAAAATAATCCAATTCTTTTTTTGCTTGTATTTCTTGAGCAGTAAGTTCTTCTAATTGCTTTCTTAGTTTTTGTAAAGCGTTAAATTGCTTTTTGTAATCAGAAAACAAATTGGTTGTTTGTGCAAATGCATCTACTAATTCAAACTGAAAATTAGTTTCTTTTAATAATAAGGTTTCGTGTTGCGAATGAATATCAATTAATTGCTCACCCAATTCTTTTAATACACTTAAGGTTGTTGGTGTATCGTTTATAAATGCTCTAGATTTTCCTTCGGGAGTAATTTCTCTTCGGATGGTTGTTACTTCCTCAAAATCTAATTCATTGCTTTCAAAAAAAGAGGTTAAACTATATTCCTTAATATTAAACTGGGCTTCGATGATGCATTTTTTGGTTTTGTCGTGCAAAGAACTCACATCAGCTCTGTTCCCTAAAGTTAAACCTAATGCCCCCAATAAAATGGATTTTCCAGCACCGGTTTCTCCAGTTATAACAGTCAATCCATTATTCAAATGAACTTCAGTTTCTTCAATTAAGGCAAAATTCTGTATTCGTAAGTGCTGTAACATATCTTCGTTAAATATCGGAAATTTAAATCTGTAGAAATATATAAATTACCCAAAATGGGTATCCATTTTTCAACAATTAATCCGCCAGCTGGCGGATTAGAAAAAATGCCCCTAAACCAGATGAATCATTCAATCATTTAAACTGCCCATTCACTCAAAACGGTGTAACTAAATTGTTTTTATATCGTAATACAATACAGAAACACTCAGTTGGGCTATTTACTAGTGTTTTAAACCCTTTTTGAGTATAATCTTTAAATTTTGAGCCATGAGACAGCTAAAAATCACCAAGCAAATTACTAATCGCGAAACAGCTTCGTTGGATATGTATTTACAAGACATTGGACGTGTAGAATTAATTACGGCTGATGAAGAAGTGGTCTTAGCTCAAAAAATTAAAAATGGCGACCAACGCGCACTTGATAAATTAGTAAAAGCTAATTTACGTTTTGTGGTGTCTGTTTCTAAGCAGTATCAAAACCAGGGATTAAGTTTACCCGATTTAATAAATGAAGGTAATATGGGTTTGATTAAAGCAGCTCAACGTTTTGATGAAACTCGAGGATTTAAGTTTATTTCTTACGCCGTTTGGTGGATTCGTCAGAGTATTTTACAAGCTTTAGCCGAACAATCTCGTATTGTGAGATTGCCTTTAAATAAAATCGGCGCTATTAATAAAATTAATAAAACCTTTGCCAAACTAGAGCAACAATTGGAGCGTGAGCCCATTGCAGAAGAAATTTCTGAAATTTTAGATATTATGCCTGCTGATATTCGCGATATTATGCGAAATCAAGGTCGCCACATGAGTATGGATGCGCCTTTAGGAACTTCAGAAGATGGTGGAAGTATGTATGAATTGTTGGAAAATAAGCATGAAGCATCGCCCGATAATGATTTAATTATTGAAAGTTTACGTAGCGAAATCAATAGAGCTTTGACCGCTTTAACCGCCAGAGAGGCGGATGTAGTGAGATTATATTACGGATTAAGTGGCGGACATTCTCATTCTTTAGAAGAAATTGGAGAAAAGTTTGAATTAACGAGAGAACGCGTTCGACAAATTAAAGAAAAAGCAGTGCGCCGATTAAAACACGCTTCTCGAAGCAAGTTTTTAATGGGCTATCTAGGATAGTTGTTTATGTTTAGTGAATCCCTATAGCTCATATTGGGATAAAGATTAGGAGGCTTGTGTTTGGCCTCCTTTTTTTATGTGCATTTTTTTATAATAGGAACGCGGATGAAACAGATTTGGCTAATTTGCACGGATTAAAATTAGTAGATGTAAAACCAGAAATCAGCATTAATCCGTTTTATCAGCTAAATCAGTGTTACTATTCTCGTAACTATTTTTTAACGTCTTTTCTCATTTTTGTTAAAAACAAAATGCCTTTTAGCCATTTATAATTTATAATTTTGAGCGTATAAATTATAATATGTCACATTTAGTAGCGCCTTCTGTTTTATCAGCTGATTTTGGAAATTTACAACGAGACATCGAATTGATTAATCATTCGGATGCCGATTGGTTTCATATTGATATTATGGATGGCGCTTTTGTTCCAAATATTTCTTTTGGATTCCCAGTTTTAAAAGCTATACAGAAACACGCAAAAAAACCTTTAGATGTGCATTTAATGATTGAAGATCCTGATCGTTATACACAATTATTTAAAGATGCAGGTGCTGATGTTTTAACTGTTCATATTGAAGCTTGCACGCATTTACACCGTTCTATCCAAAATATTAAAGCACTTGGCATGAAAGCAGGAGTTGCTTTGAATCCTCACACGTCTATTCATTTATTGGAAGACATTATTGCTGATATTGATTTAGTATGCGTGATGAGCGTAAATCCAGGATTTGGCGGACAAAAATTTATTGAAAACACTTACACAAAAGTTGCGGCACTTAAAAAATTAATTACCGAAAAAAAATCTAAAGCCCTAATCGAAATTGATGGAGGAGTGGATTTGAATAATTACAAAAAATTATTGGCTGCAGGCGCTGATGTTTTAGTAGCAGGTAATACCGTTTTTGGAAGTGCAAACCCAACACAAACAATCACACAATTAAAACAAATATAAACCCTAAAACTTAAATACAATGGCATTTGAATTACCAAAATTAGATTATGCTTACACAGCATTAGAACCACACATTGATGCAAAAACTATGGAAATTCACCATAGCAAACATCACCAAGCTTATGTAACAAACTTAAACAATGCAATTGCAGGAACTGATGCTGAAAAAATGAGCATTGAAGATATTTGCAAAAACATTTCAAAATTCCCAATGGCAGTTCGTAATAATGGTGGCGGTCACTATAACCACTCTTTATTTTGGCAAGTAATGGCACCAAATGCTGGTGGCATGCCAACTGGTGATTTAGCCAAAGCTATTGAAACAGACTTAGGTGGTTTCGAGAAATTTAAAACTGACTTTACTGCTGCCGGTGCAACTCGTTTTGGATCGGGTTGGGCTTGGTTATGTGTTAAAGAAGGAAAATTATGTGTTTGCTCAACACCAAATCAAGATAATCCTTTAATGGATATTGCAGATTGCAAAGGCACTCCAATTTTAGGAATGGATGTATGGGAACATGCTTACTACTTAAATTATCAAAACCGTCGTCCTGATTATATGGCTGCATTTTTTAATGTCATCAATTGGACAAAAGTGAGCGAGCTTTATGCTGCTGCTAAAAAATAGTTTTCGAATATTTTTTGAATTAAAAAAATCCTGACTTAAGATACAGTCAGGATTTTTTTGCATTTATAGTTATTCGATAAAGTATATTATATTAAATGTTGTAATGTTTTATTATGCTTTATATATAGGTTTTAAAAAAGCTGCTTTTTCTAAGTAGGTTTTATATAATGCTAATTGGGCTTTTCGTTCTTCATCCGTTATGCGGGCCGGCGAAAAACTAATAAATGGTGGTAAAACCGTCATGCCTGCAAAGTAAAACATGCCGTGTTGGATAGGATATAAAATAGTATCTAAGTTTCCATTTTTTCCAGTGTCTCCATAAGCCACTTCTGGACCACCAGTTGTCAATGTTAAGAAAGCTGTTTTATTTTTGTAAGTGCCATTGTCATATACGCCTTTGCCTGCACCATATACTAAGCCCATCGCAAATATTCTATCAACCCAACCTTTTAAAATAGCAGGTAAACCAAACCACCATAATGGGAAATTAAAAATTAATGTATCACACCATTCCAATTTATCCATTTCTGTTTTTACATCAGGCATAAATAAATTATTTTGGTGTGCGTGCACTTGCTCCATTTGATATTTAAAAAAATCAGGGTGTTGCAATTGCTTGAAATCGTGTTTATCGCCAACAGGATTAAACCCCATGGCATATAAATCTGACACCTTTACTTCTGCTCCTTGAGATTGGAAATATGAAACAGCCTCGTTTTTTAATGAACTACAAAACGATTGACTTTCGGGATGCGCGTGAATGATTAATACTTTTTTCATGATGTAAATTTCTAGAAACTTTTTTAATTTAATGTACTGTTCTTCGAATTTACTTAAATACTATTATTTAGCAAACCGATAACCCAAACTCACAATACCCGTTAGACAAGTTTGGTTAAATGGTTTTAAAAGGTGAGGTTCCTTGCGTTCAAATATTGTCTGTCTCCACATAGGATTACTCATATCATATTCGTATTCAACAATAAATGATAAGGCAATTTGTTTGACGATGAATTTTGTTTGAACAGTAACTTTTGGCGAAAAGAATTGATTTTTTTGAGTAATTACATCATTTTTACTGAGCGTCGTTCTTCCTGAGTTAAATCCAAAATATAAATTCAGATTCAGGTTTCTTTTTAAAGTAGAGAGGGAAGGTCCTAGTCCAAAACCAAACGCATATCCCGAAAATTTGGTGTTTAACGTATCCTCTATCATAATTCTTGAAGGGATCACTTTATAATAATTAGCTTGAAAGACCATTATTCTGGTTTTAAACAAATGATTGTATCCACTAAATCCAATCCCGATAATGGCAGGCGGCAGTTTCTGATCTATTTTATTTATAGAATTTATTTGTCCATAATAACTTTTGTCATACACTCGATTTCCATAGTATAGATCAAGCGTTAGCTGATTATAGTAAATGGGTGTTACCGCCTTTTCTTTCTCCTTTTTTATTTTAATTTTTTTTGCTTGCGAGAAAGCTTGAAATGAAAATAGAAAACAAAATAATATGACAAGTTTTTTCATTATTATATATTTATTCGATAACCCAGACTTACTAATCCAATAAATCCAGTTTGATATAATCCGTTTATTAACACTTTATTTTTTTTATCAGTATACGTAGGTAACCATTTTGCGCTTGTAATATCCCCTTGCGCACTAATTATAATGGATATAGCTAGTCGCTTTATCATGAGTTTTGGTTGCAAACTAATCTTTGGGCAAAAGAATTGTTTTTGTAAGGATATGTTTTCTGAATTACTTAATGTACATCTGCCGGAGTTGAATCCTAAGTAATAAATGATACTTAGATTTCCAGACGAAGAAGCAAAGCACTTTCCTATGCCTAAACCAAAACTTCCTCCAGAAAAAGTGGCGTGAATACTATCTTCTAAAATTAATGGATGAGGGATATATTTTTGGAAGTCGAATTGAAACACAAAGTACGTCGGACCTATTTGCCTTGAAATTCCAGAAATACCAAGTCCTACGAAATTGGGAGGTAAGTTAAATTTTAAAGAATCTCCTGTATTAAGTTGGCTATAAAATTTATCTTTAAATACAATATTGCCATAATATGCATCAATACTTGCTAAAGAAGTTAAAGGTGCTTTGTATTTTTCGGCTTTTTGTTTTTCTTTTTTTATTTTAATTTTTTTTGCTTGAGAAAAACAATTAAGTGAAAACATGATGTATAATAATAGTAAGAGTTTATTCATCTAATTCCATTTGCCTTAAGTTTATAATGCAATATAATTAAAAAGATACAAATAACTATTTACATGTTTGCCTTGTGAAATGATTCTTATCTAAGTATATTTAGGTAAATGAAACATCCAGTTTTTCTCTGTTTAGTTATATTGATTGTCGTTTGCTTTAGTTCGGTGAAGCCAAGCGATGATCTAAAAATTGATTGGTCTCGAATAACGGATCCGGATTACGTAGTAACTTATGTGAGAGTGCAGTATGATTCGAGTTCAAAATATGCAATAGATACAAAGGTAAGAACATACTCAACGAATGATGCCATTAAAGTATTCCCGAAAAATAGCGTAAAATTAATGAAAGAATTACTTTTAGACCATACGAATTATAGCACAGAACAAGAAGATGATGCTTGTAAAAACAATTATTTTCCTTTTGCCATTGTTGTTACTCGAGATCATGAAATTGAAGGGATCATTAATATTGGTTGCCAAGGCAAAGTTTGGTTGCTTGAACCAAAATCAAAAAATGGAGAATTACTCATTTTAAATGAGAAAGGATTGAAGTTGAAAGAAAAAATTTTTAATTAAAAATTATGAGCCATATATTATTTAATACCATCGATTGGACAGGAATTGAAAAAGTAGAATATCCCGGAATTACAGGAACTGCTATTTGGCAAACCATACAATTTGATGGATTAAGAATTAGAGTAGTAGAATATAGTGCTGGTTATTTAGCCGACCATTGGTGTCAAAAAGGACATATTGTACATTGCTTAGAAGGCGATTTTGTTACAGAACTGGAAACAGGAGAATGCACTAAACTTACCAGAGGAATGACATATGTGGTATCGGATGACATGAGTTCGCATCGCTCGGTTTCTGCAAACGGTGTAAAGTTATTAATTGTGGATGGGGATTTTTTGAAAAACAAGTAATATGAATCATAATTTAACTCCCCTTATTAGTGTACAAGAATTAATTGTATTAAAACAAACTACACCTATTATATTGATAGACGCTAGTGCAGGTGCTGATAGTAAAGAGAAATACAATCAACAACATTTAAAAGGTGCATTGTATGTAGATTTAAATACTGATTTAACAGATATTAAAGAAGATGCTTCAAAAGGAGGTCGACATCCTTTGCCGAGTACTATTGAATTTGGGAAACTGCTAGCTAAGTTAGGAATAACTGTTAGTAGCCACGTGATTATTTATGATGATAAAAATAGTTCTAATGCAGCTGCTCGATTTTGGTGGATGCTTAAATCAATTGGTCATAAGAAAGTTCAAGTGCTTAATGGCGGTTATCAAGCTGCTTTGAAAGTGGGTTTTGAAATGAGTTCGAAGCCAGAAGCACCATTAATAGCAGAAGCGTATCCTATTACTACTTGGAAATTGCCAATGGCTGATATGAATGAAGTAGATGACGTACGTTTAAATAAAGAGTATTTGATTATTGATGCGCGCGATAAAATACGTTATGATGGCATTAAAGAACCCATTGATTTAATTGCAGGTCATATTCCGGGCGCTATAAATATTCCGTTCAGTACTAATTTGGATGCAGATGGATTTTATTTAACACCTGATGTTTTAAAAGAAAAATATCTAAATGCTTTAGAAAATAAAGATAAAGAACATGTTATTGTCCATTGTGGTTCAGGCGTAACGGCATGTCACACTTTATTGGCGATGGCATACGCTGGACTAGAAATCCCTAAGCTCTATGTAGGTTCATGGAGCGAATGGTCGCGTAATGCAAAACCCATAGGAAAAAATTTATAAAAAAATCTTACATTTGTTTTATGCTAAGACTATTTATACCCCTCGTTTTTGTAACGCTGTTTATACTCTGGTTTTTATATAGACTCCTTATCAAAAAAGACCTGAAACAACAATTAAACAATATATACCTTGGTTTATTCTTTATAAGTATTTGGGCTGTGATGTATTGGTTAATTTTAAAATAATGAAACATCAAAAAGAAAACATATCTGAATACATAAGCAGAGCACTTTTTGTGATTTTGTTTTTTGTGTCGTTGAGTGTGTTTTCAAATAAATCTTTTTCTGGGGTTAAAACAGATAAACAAAAAATAAATACTATACAGTTTTCTCAAACTTTGCTCGTTCAGCAAAATCAATTAGTTGTTTCTCAGCAAAAGCCCGACTTACTTTTGCATACACTTTTCTCTTTTGCTGAGGTTACAATACATTCAGATGTTTATTTAAAAACTGTTTTACAAAATAGCCATTCCAATGAACCTGATTCTTTTTGCTGGTTCTTTTATCACCATCATTCTGCTTACAGCGAGGAACTAATTTTAAGTTAAAAAAACTTATCACTTCGATTAGCACGTGCTGTTTTTTTACAAAAAACACTCAAACTGACAATCTGTAAAATCAATCTATTTAATGATTTAAAAAAACATTTAAAATGAAAAACCTATTTATATATATGTGTTGTATGATATTATGTATACAATGCAAACAAAAACAAATTAACGACACCATCCAATTAAAAGATGGTTTTTATCAGGTAAACAACAAAGGTGTTGATAGCACCAACTTTGGAAACCACCAAGTTCATGAAGTGTCTATCGCTTATAATAGTATTTACAATGAGCAGGAGTTTACAAAATTGTTGATTGATACTTCAGATTTTGTGCCTTTGGAACTGGAGCAATTACCAAGCACACAAAAAGATTCCTTGCAACAAATGCAATTAAGTATTACCTTAAGTAAAGATGCAGCAAACAAAATAAAAAAGTTCACAGCGCAACGTATCAATAAAGGGTTGGCTATTGTCTTGGATGGCGAAGCCATTACCATGCATAAAGTGAGAGATACCATACAAGGTGGACAAATGGTAATTTCTTTTTGTGGAGAAAATGCCTGCCAGCAATTATATACTAGAATAAAAGAGAACATAAAACATTAACGACTCAATAGTGTGAATGATGTAACTCTTTCCTACTTTTTTGTAAGATGTTTCTTCTTTTGTTTTCTCACCTTTACATAAAATAAGGCATGCTAAAACATCTCTTAAATTTTGTTTAGTTTAGAGTACATTACACCTATCAGGAACTCATATAGCCTAATAGGTGTTTTGTTTTTCCCCTAATTCATCTTTGCATCATCGTATTTTTCATTACTGTGAATGATGTAAAAAATCGAAAAGATTTTGTAAGGCACAACCTTCCTTCTTTCTTCAATTTTGTTGTGTGAATTATAACTCACATTAAAATTTTTTAACATGAAAACAAATTTATTTTTACTGACAGCTTGCGCTGCTTTACTAAGCTTACCAAAAATTACTTTTGGTCAAGTACCTACGATGGGAACGGCTGCTAATTATGTATTATTTACCTCTAGTGGTGCTGTTGGCAACACAGGCGTTTCGCATATTACAGGAAATGTAGGAACAGATGCTGGTGCAATTACCGCTTTTGGAAATGTGGATGGAACTTTAAATGCAGCTAATGGCGCTAGTTCGGTTTGTGCTGTAGATTTATTAGCAATGTATAATCAGTTAAATGCGATGACGGCAACAGCAGGACATGCTGCTGTGTTAGGTGCTGGCGAAATAGTAACTGCTGGCGTTTATACCATTGCAGCAGCAGGCTCTGCTGTTGGAACATTATCTTTAGATGCGCAAGCTGATCCAAATGCCGTGTTTGTATTTAAAGTAGGTGGTGCTTTTACAACCGCTGCCGCTACAACTGTTTATTTAATGAATGGTGCCGAAGCCTGTAAAGTGTTTTGGATTGTTGAAGGTGCTGTGGCTATGGGTGCATCTACAACTATGAAAGGAACCGTGATTGCTCATAACGCTGCTATCTCGATGGCTGCGGGAGGTAATATTGAAGGAAGATTATTTTCAACAGCGGGTGCGGTAGCAATTGATGGCACTTCAGCTTATTTACCCTTGGGTTGTAGTGCACCTATGTTAACAGGTCATCTAGCTCCTATATTAGCAACAACAGAATGTTATGCCTTATTTACTTCATTTGGTGCAATTACAAATACAGCTACTAGTATGGTTACTGGTGATATTGGATCAAATGTTGGTTTAACTTCAGGATTTACTTCTACTAATGTTATTGGAACGATACATACGAATCCAGATGCTTCTACTGCTAATTGCGCTAGTGAGATATTAGGAGTATATCTATATTTAAACTCCTTAACACCTGATATTGAATTATTGTTCCCTGCACAATTAGGTAATAAATTAACCTTAACTCCTCATACTTATAAATTAGATGCGGCAACTGTATTAACAGACACTTTATATTTAAATGCACAAAATAATGCAAATGCCACTTTTGTATTTATTATCAATGGTGCTTTTGTAACAAGTGTTAATGCAAAAGTTGTTTTACAAAAAGGAGCGCAAGCGCGTAATATATATTGGATGGTAAATGGCAGCGTAACTATGAGTAGCAATACCGAATTGATGGGAACGGTTGTGAGTAATAACGGAACAGTGGATTTAAGTGAGAATGTGATTATTAATGGCAGAGTATTAACATCTGGTGGCGCTATTACAACTAATTCGGTAACGATTATTAAACCCTCTGGTTGTACAGCAACTGGTATTAATGAGTTAGATGCAACACATGCTATTGGTATATATCCTAATCCATTTAATACGAGTTTAACGATTAATTTAAATGCAGTATCTACTTTAGATAAAACAGAATTGGTCATGTATAATGTACTTGGGGAAACTGTTATGACTAACTCTTTGAGCAAGCAAAACAATACAGTGAATACAAGTGAACTAAATGCTGGCTATTATTTTTATAAAATTATAAGTAATAACAAAACCATACGATCAGGTAGATTGGTTGCACAACCTTAAGATTAACTTTTTTTATTTTTTGAAGTACAAAACACCTCTTAGTTTTTAAACTGACAGGTGTTTTGTTTTTTTATTGTGGGATTATATCCCGCTAGCTAACGGGACAGTGAAGTAGTATGATGAATCAGATGTATTACAAACCAGACCCTTTTATAAATTTGAATTCAGTTCTTCTGTTATAAGAGTGCTCGACATCAGTACATTTTATGTTATTGGCACATCGATTGATAATCTGTGTTTCTCCTAACCCTTTAGTGACGATTCTTTCGGAAGGTATTTGTTTTTTTATTAAAAGTAATTTCACTTCGTTTGCTCTTTTTTCAGAAAGAATTAAATTAGCATTATCCTCTCCAATAGCGTCTGTGTGTGAATATATTTCAATTTTCATTTTTGGATTTTGTCTTAAAAACAAAGCAACTTGATTAATACTATTTATTGCATCTGAAGGAATAGTAAAAGAATTAGGCTCATATAAAATTCTTTCTACTAATGTAAACTGGTCTTCTTTTGAAGTTTTAAATTCTTTCATTACTAAAAGAGGATCTTTATCGTCGTCTAATGGTTCGAGTTTCGACATTACCACTGGTAACATTTTGTATTGGAAATTTTTGTTTTTATCTAGTTCTAATTTATTTAGGATGACCCCGTTTTGTTGTGCGATATAGATCTCATCTGTTTCTTTCAGCTTATCATTTTTTTCTAGAATAAGATTGAGGGTTTCTGCAACATCCACATTCTTAAATGAAAAATCGCCGTTTTCGTCGGTTATTGTTCTTTTCAAAAGATTTCCAGCATTATCCTCCAACAACACAGCCTGATCATTTAAGAATGATTTATTGTCACCAGCACCTACTAGTAATTTTCCACTTATGTTAGAATATTTTGAATTTGGAGAATTTTTTAATTCTTCTTTTGCAATAACTATGGAAGTGTTAAATGTGTTTTTTTGTAAATCAAAATTTGTCATAAAAGCACTATTATCTCCTCCAGCAAGCGACGAAGATCCAAATTCAATATTAGTTGAAAAATCTCCCGCTAAAATGAGTTCTGTGTTTTTTAAAATTAGTTTACATCCTATGTCTCGCTTGTTATGTCCAAAACTTTTTGCCAAAGTTGTTTTTCCATTAGCATTTAGTTTTGCTAAAAAAACTTCATCAAATTCCATGGTACTTAAATAAAAGCCGTCTAAACGCAAGGAGTCAATAAAGCTACCTGTAACATAAATATTTCCAAAACCGTCACACACTACATCTTTTCCTCTTGCTTGGTTAGATCGAAATTTTTTTATCCATACATCAGAGCCGTTTTCTGAATTGATTTTATTGACAAATAAATCATATCCATCTTTGTTTGCCCCTTCCATTGAGCCTGTTACTATTAAATTTGCTTCCTGATCTTTTGTTATTTTTTCAATATTACCTTTTACAGTGCCAATGTTTTTTGTCCATTTTACAGCTCCAGATTCGGGCGATATTTCAGCGACATAACCGGCATAACCACCTGTCTCAGTTTGAGAATTACCAGCAATAAATAGTTTACTTTTTGAATATAAAATGGTATTTGCAATATCCTCGTTTTTAGTGCCGTAGCTTTTAATCCAATCGCAATTACCAGCATTATTTATTTTAATGAGACACATGTCATTTTTACCCGCACTAGTAGCTGTTTTTCCATCATAAAGGATTTGTCCATCAAAAGTTGCTATAACATATAAATTCCCTTGAATATCCATTGTAATGCCATTTCCACTATCACTGCCAGTATTTTTAGAAGTTTTTACCCAAATCGGATCTCCAGATGTATTATATTTTGCCACAAATAAGGTAACGCTTTGAAAGACCTTATTACCGGCCGCTTTTACTTTTATGTCCCCGAATTTAGCTTCGCTGATAAAATAACCGGTGATATAAAAACTTCCGTTTGGTTCAACATAAATACCACTTATGTTTTCAGCACCTTTTCCTCCGATCTTTGTTCCCCATTGGCAAACTCCTTTTGTGTCATATTTACCAATATATATATCGGATGAGCCAGCACTTGTCATCATGTTGTTGTTTCCTAAATCCACTGTGTTTTCAAATGTTCCTACAGCATATCTATTCCCATCTTTATCTAAAGCTAAATCGCTAAATTTGTTTTGAGAGGTTACGTTAAAAGTGAATGCCAATGATAAAAGGGAAGTAAGTATAAATAAATGTTTCATAGAGGATTTTTTGTGCTAAACAAATATATAAATTTTACATTATAATACAAGTTGAAGTTTAGCAGTTGTTTTATAATCTGCTGGTGTTTTGTATCATACTATCTACCATTTATAAGGCTATCACAGAAGCTTAATCTACATGAATACATACAAGGAAGTGATTGGTCTATTCTCATTGTTTTAATCTAATATATGGCGAGATACTTATTGTGTTTTGACATCTTCAGGTTTATAGGAAGCTCTTTATAAAACCTGCCAAGTGTACTTAAGTTAAAACAAAAAACCCTCACATTTCTGCGAGGGTTTCTTTTTTATAATAGTCAATGATTAATCTACGTTATCGTGTAAAAACGAGTTGTTTGGTCTAATCTCATTGTTTTCGCCTAAGGTGTAACGAGATACTTGTGAGTCTGTCGATGGCGTTGAGCTATTTGCATCTAAGTTCACTTGTTTACGTTGCCAAGCAGATGTTTTTTCTAAGTCGTTTAAACCTTCAGGAGTTTTCATTTTTAAGGTCAACTCTTTTAATTTTTTAATACGTTCTTGTGCCAAACGAATTTGCTCTTCACGGCTATTGCTTTCGTAACTTGGTGTTTCTTCTTCTTCAGCAGAAATATCATTAATCACAAATTCTTGCTTAGGAGTTTCGTTAATAATATCATTTACTTCATTGATAAAAGAAATAGGAGTTTCGTTAACTGGCTCATCTAAAGAATATACTTTAAATAATGGTTTTTCTTCTTCCTTTACTTCGTTCACAATTGGAGCAATCGTATCTTCCACTTTATTAATGATAGGAGTTTCCACCGTTTCTTCTTTCACAAACACAAATGGTTCGTTTGTTTGAATCTCATCAATAATAGTGGTTTGTACTGGCTCTACTTTAGTAACAGTTGGCTCGTCTAATTTTACAATTTTACGTTCTTGGAAAGTTGGTGCTTCGTAACCTGAATTCATTTTGCTATTAAAGCCAGTCGCAATAATTGTAACCGATACGTTATCACCTAAAGATGGATCTGTTCCGTAACCTGTAATTAATTCAGCAGTTCCACCAGCTGCTTCTTGTATGAAGTCAGTAATTTCACCAAACTCATCCATTTCAATATCATCGCTTCCGCTCATGATATTTAATAACACGTGGCGAGCACCAGAAATATCGTTGTCATTTAATAATGGAGAAATCAACGCATTCTCTACTGCACGCAAGGCACGTTTTTCGCCGCTTGCAATAGCAGAACCCATAATAGCTACACCGCTATCTTGCATTACTGTTTTCACATCATTAAAATCCACATTCACATGCATGTGTAAACTAATAATTTCTGCAATTGATTTAGCAGCACTAGTTAATACATTATCTGCGTGAGCAAATGCTTCCGTCATTTTTAAACTTCCGTAGATATCACGTAATTTATCGTTACCAATAACAATTAACGTGTCTACGTATTTTTTCATTTCTTCTAAGCCTTTCTCAGCTTGCTCTCTACGTTTTTTTCCTTCAAAAGAGAAAGGAATTGTCACGATACCAACTGTTAAGATGCCTAATTCTTTAGCAATAGATGCAATTACAGGAGCAGCTCCAGTGCCAGTACCACCGCCTAAACCAGCTGTGATAAATACCATTTCCGTATTGTCTTTTAAAATTGCTTTTATTTCTTCAATGCTTTCTAAAGCAGAGTCGCGACCAACCTCAGGTTTTGCACCTGCGCCTAATCCTCTGGTTAAAGAGTTACCTAATTGTATTTTGTGAGGCACTGGGCTTTTGCTTAATGCCTGTTTATCGGTATTGCATATAATGAAATCAACCCCTTTAATTCCTAAACGGAACATATGGTTAACAGCGTTACTTCCGCCGCCACCAACGCCAATTACTTTAATAATTGAGCTTTCTTCTTGTGGTAATTCAAATTGCATCATGGTAT
>ERZ724516.48-NODE-48-length-66350-cov-7.381975_pt1 | contig 66350 bp, 68 predicted proteins | sample MGYA00376049_ERZ724516 | MGnify/ENA primary metagenome ERZ724516 (study PRJEB28724, sample SAMN07190886) | activated sludge metagenome | isolation source: activated sludge of sewage treatment plant in Hong Hong | place: USA: Christiansburg, Virginia | collected... | reverse complement strand
CTCCAATTCATTCACGTCGACGCAATCGTCACCAAACCCCATCATCAGAGCGCGAGCAAGTTGCACAAGTCGCGCTGCATAACCTCGAACAAGGTATTCCGACCCCATATCACCCATCAACTTGGATGATGCCAAGTCAGACAATGCAAACCCAAGCGATTCAATTTCCCAAATGGCTTCGAGACAAACCAGTTGGCGCGGCTGGCTGACGGCAATTGATTCGTTTTCGGTAGTTGTAAGGCTCATGATTCAAGCCCTCCCGCCGTTGGTGGCTTCGGTGCAAGCCTGTTTCAACATGGACGCGGCCCGGATGGCGCGGCCTGTAGCGGCTTGAATGGCATCGGTGCCAGTACCGTGCCGGACGTGCCACAGCGCCATGCTCAAGGCGTTTTCAATGGACTGGTGACGCGCCAGCGGGTCTATCGGTGTGGGTGGTGGTGGCCGCTTGACCCGGACGCGCAGCAGCTCGCCAATTGCGGTACGTGCTGGGGTAGATTGGGGCGCATGGCCCGTGGAGAGGTTGCCCAGTGTGGGCGTGGCTGTGTTTGACGCGATAGTCATGGTTTTAGCTCCTGATTGAGACTGAAAACCCGCCCTTTGACTGTCTAGATCATTAGGAGGGACTGGGTTTAGACACACGAAATCAGTCGTGCCGGTGGCCTTACGGTTCACCGTTCCCAGTCCCAAAACCGAAGTATTTGGACGTGAAAAAACCTCGTTGTCGGAGAGGTCGCCCGCTGATTTCGTGGTGTGTCTAGCACCGCGTTCGAATGTAGCATAGTGCCGCAGCATCTGCAAATAGATTGTGTTCATGGTGTGTGTTGTGCAAGTGAAGTGATGCCATAGCCCCCGTGTGGGTTGCTCAAGCAGCTATATTTTTTGTAGCGTTGTAGGTTGACCAGGCATTGACCTAACCAGTGACTCGCCCGTCTTGGGGTCGTACACCGCTAGCACGCCAGGCCATTCAAGACGCACCAGCAATGCAGACGGGCCAGTACCAAGACGCCGCTGCCAAAGGGTGTGGGGTGCGTGCAGCGATGCAAAATTTGCGGCCTTGCTCAACAGCCGCGCATTGCCTGCCTGGGCCAGCTCACGCACGTAGTCATCCGCAGACGAATTGACGGACGGCGCACCGTCGCGGACAATTGCGCCTGTGTTGTGAGTGTTGACGCCTGCCGCGTGGTTGCCACCACTGGTAGGCGTTTCTTTTTGTGGGGCGTGCATGTTGTGCCCCTATGCCAGCTCCAGGGCCAACGCTTCGCGCTTGGCGTGCAAGCGAGTCACCAAGGCCTTGATATCGATATCTGACTTGCCAGCGATCCGCGCCGCGTTGATCGCTTTCACTTCATCGGATGGCCAGCCAACGGCACGCGGGCCAATTTGCACGGGCTTGGTGAACATGCCCGACTGAATTGCGCTGTAAATGGATGCGTGGCTACGGTGCCCGGTTTCGGCCTTGACGGCCTGCATTCTGAGAATTTGCATTGTCTGCCCCTATCGCCTTTTGGCGGTCTTTGCAGCGTGATTGCTGCATGGGGGAGATCATGGATTGCACCGGTCTACTGTTGTGTGATTGGACCCAACAAGAAACCGCGTCCCTATTTCACATTTGCGCGCTCAGTCCTGATTTCTTTCAGCCATTTTGTCAGGGTGCTTGCGTCTGGATGGGGATCATTGAGCTTTGCACCGTCCATAATCTCTGTCGCAACAGCTCGCGCCTGCCCCCGCACTCGATCACCGACAAGTGAATAGGCCAGATGCACAGCTGATTTTTGCAAGCTCAGTGCCCTCGTGGTGGGAGCGTGAAGTAGCTTCGTCTCACTGGTGGTAATTTGAATTTCGGCCAGCGCGTTCATCGTGCCTTCATAGGCCGAATGAATCCTATGCGCGCTCAGCTGGTACGCATCCAGGCGACCCAGCACTAAATCAGTTTCAAGCCTTTGAAGGTGCTTTGCAGCTACGTCAAGCGCGGACTTTGCCGAATCGAGTTTTGCCAGAAAGCCACAGTAGTCAAAGGATGGGGCACCGGCCAAGTATTGATCCTGCTCTTTTTTTCCCAACAGATACTTTATGGCTGAGTCAATTCCAGGCCTTAGTTCGGCGTCGTTCGACCCGTCCGCGTCCCGCAATTTCTTCACAATCGCCCCCTGTCACGCCCCAATAGGTAGCCAGCGCCGCCGGGTCAGGGTGTCCCGGTTTTCACCACGGGTAATTAGGCCGTGGCTAGGCGTGGCTCAAAAAAAATTCAGCTCTTGCGCAGCTTGATAACGTCCGCGCCCTTCACCAGTTTGTCCAGGTGGTCGGCATACCATTGCAACGCCACCGTCACAGCCTTGACATAGGTGGCATGGTTGTAACTGCCCCGCGTGGTGTTTTTCTCTTTGTGGGACAGGATGGCTTCCACAACGTCAGGCGCATGACCCTGCTCGTTCATCATGGTTGACGCGGTCGCACGCAGGCCATGCGGCTTGAAGTCCTGGGGAATGTTGCCAGTCGCACGAAGGCGTGCGAACAAGTGGTTTATGGCGACCTCGGCCATAGGCTCGGAGAGACGCTGCACCGATGGAAAGACAAATGCCGACGCGCCAGACAAGTTTCGCGCCTTCTCCAGGATCGCCATAGCCTGGGTTGACAGGTAGACCGTGTGCGGCCTGGGCATCTTCATAAATCCGTTCGCACCCACTGTGCGGCCCGGTATGGTCCAGGTCTTGGCGTCCAGGTCGAAATGCTCCCAGCGGGCCTTGCACACGTTGTCTTTGCGCACCACCGTAAGCATCAGGAATTCAACCGCCAGGCGGGTGCCTTGGTGGGCTCCGCACGTCCTGACGGCCTCCAGAAAGCCACGGACCTCTGACGGTAGCAAATGGCGGTAATGAACCGCCTGGGGCTTGTCTATCAAGCCCTGCATGGGTGCAGCAGGGTTGTAGACAACCAAAAGTTTTTGGGCTGCATACCGGTAGATTCGATCAATCACGGCACGAACGTTATTCGCCTTGGTCGGGGTGTTGCGCATTTCCTCCATTAGCTTCAGCACGTCGGACGCATGCAATTCGCCCAAAGGTATAGAGCCAATCATCGGGAAAACGTCATTCACCAACCACCCAAGGTTTTGCTTTTGCGTTCGCGCCGTCGCATTGCTGTGCTTTTCCGCAAACCAGGTGCGGGCAAAGGACTCAAACGTATGACCCTTCGCCACGGTCGCCACACGCTCAATTTTCTCAATCTGCTTTTTCCGCGCAGGGTCAACACCCGCAAAAAGCGTCCCCCTGTGCGCCTCATGAGAATTGCGCGCCGCCTTGATTGTTATGACCGGGTAGGGACCAATGGTGACTTTGGTTCGCTTGCCGTCGACCCGGTAGGAGTAGCGCCAAACCTTGGAACCGCTTGGAAGTACCTCCAGATACAGCCCTCCACCATCTGACAAGGGGTAAGGCTTGTCTTTTGGCTTTGCCGACAAAACGTGTTTGTCGGTCAGTTTGTAATTCAGTGCGCGTTGTGTTGGAGCCATGATGGAGCCATGAGTTAGGATGTTGGAGCCATGCAGCCTGAATCATAGCGTTTTATGGCTCCAATTGAATTGACTGTCCTTGTACGCCCTTGTACGTAGACAACAAAAAACCCCAAGGAAATCAATCACTTGGGGTTTCTTCTTTGTACGTCCGCAACGTACTTGGACGCTATCACATGTTGTCGATCATGACCTGACCGAAACCGGAGCAGCTGACCTGGGTCGCACCGTCCATCAAACGCGCAAAGTCATAAGTCACTTTCTTGCTGTTGATGGACTTCTTCATCGAGCTGATGATCAGGTCCGCTGCCTCAATCCAGCCCATGTGACGCAGCATCATCTCGGCAGAAAGAATTTCAGAGCCTGGATTGACATAGTCCTTGCCCGCGTATTTGGGGGCAGTACCATGGGTTGCCTCGAAACAGGCCACCGAATCCGACAAGTTGGCGCCCGGCGCGATACCGATGCCGCCAACCTGCGCAGCCAGTGCGTCGGAAATGTAGTCGCCATTCAGGTTCAGGGTCGCGATGACGCTGTATTCAGCGGGGCGCAACAAAATCTGCTGCAAGAACGCGTCCGCGATGCTGTCCTTCACCACAATGTCTTTGCCAGACTTGGGGTTCTTGAACTTGCACCAGGGTCCGCCGTCGATTAACTCGGCACCAAATTCCTTTTGCGCCAAACCGTAGGCCCAGTCACGGAAGCCACCTTCGGTGTACTTCATGATGTTGCCCTTGTGCACAATCGTCACATTGGGCTTGTCATTGTCAATGGCGTACTGGATCGCCTTGCGCACCAAACGCTCTGTGCCTTCACGCGAAACAGGCTTGATGCCGATACCAGAGGTCTTGGGGAAACGGATCTTCGTGACACCCATTTCATCCTGCAAGAACTTGATCAGCTTCTTGGCCTTGTCGCTCTCCGCTTCAAACTCGATACCTGCATAGATATCTTCCGAATTCTCGCGAAAAATCACCATATTGGTCTTATGGGGCTCTTTGACCGGGCTGGGCACGCCATCGAAATACTGAATGGGGCGCAAACACACATACAGGTCAAGCTCTTGGCGCAGGGCCACGTTCAACGAACGAATACCGCCACCCACAGGCGTCGTCAACGGGCCCTTGACCGACACCACGTAATCACGCAATGCATGCAAAGTTTCCTCCGGCAACCAGACGTCCGGGCCGTACACATTGGTTGATTTTTCGCCGGCATAGACCTCCATCCAGTGAATCTTCCGTTTGCCAGCATAGGCCTTGGCAACCGCTGCATCGACAACTTTCAACATCACGGGCGTGATGTCGAAACCGGTGCCATCACCTTCGATAAAAGGAATGACAGGTTGGTCGGGCACGTTCAGGGACATATCCGCATTGACGGTGATTTTTTGACCTTCGGCAGGGATTTTGATGTGCTGGTACATGGAAAAATGGTCTCCGTTGAATCTTGGAATCTCAAATACCTGAGAAGGCGCGCTTCTAAAAGTGCAATAAATTCTATTCCTAAAAAATTGCTTGATTTCGTCAAGTCAAGAGGTTGGCACAGGGCCTTCCGTTTACATCCAACAATGCCTGATAATTGACGCCTGTTTCGACTTCTCAATTTTTGGAAAATCAAATGAACAAACTTCTCACTGCTTTGGTAGCCGGATTTATCTGCGTGGGCGCTTTTGCCCAAACCGCTGCACCTGCCGCTCCCGTCGCCCCAGCCGTCCAATCGGCTCCAGCCGCGGCTCCCGCTCCTGCAAAGGAAATGAAAAAACAAAAGGCTACGACCCACAAGGCCAAGAAGTCCAAACGCAAAGCCAAGAAGGCGGCCAAGTAATCAGTTTTCACTGACCCGGAAAGTGCCCGCTGATGCGGGCACTTTTTATTGTTGAGCCACAATTGCACCATGAAGAAAATTTTCAACGCCCTGCTGGCTACACTTCTGATTGGCCATGGAATCGCCAGCGCCCAAGACACCCCCCAAATGCAGTTGCAGCGGATTCCCCTGTCAATTGGTATTCACCAAATCGATACGCAACTGGCCGTGACGTCCGAACAGCGCGAGATTGGCCTGATGTTCCGCAAGGAGATGCCGCAGAATGAAGGCATGCTCTTCGTCTTCGAGAGCCCGACCCGACTGTGTTTCTGGATGAAGAATACGCTGCTGCCACTGACCGCTGCTTTCATTGCGGACGATGGAACCATCGTGAATCTGGAGAATATGAAACCGCAGACGCTGGACTCCCACTGCTCGACCAAGCCGGTCCGCTTTGTGCTGGAAATGAACCAGGGCTGGTTTGCAAAGAAGGGGGTCAAACCAGGCTCCAGGATATCGGGACGGCCCTTTAGCCCATAAAAAAGCCGACATATCGTCGGCTTTTCCATTTGCGCACCGGCGCGCTAACTTCAGGCGAAATTGGCTTCTGCAAAGCTCCAGTTCACCAGCTTCTCCAGATATGTTTCGACAAATTTCTGGCGCAGATTGCGATAGTCGATGTAATAAGCGTGCTCCCATACGTCCACGGTCAACAGGGCCTTGTCTGCCGTAGTCAGCGGCGTCCCGGCCGCACCCATATTGACGATATCCACCGAGCCATCTGCCTTTTTCACCAGCCAGGTCCAGCCGGAACCGAAATTTCCGACCGCCGACTTGACAAAAGCTTCCTTGAACGCCGCGTAGCTTCCCCATTTTGCGGTGATGGCCGCAGCCAAGGCGCCAGCAGGCTCGCCGCCACCGTTGGGCTTCATGCAGTTCCAGAAGAAGGTGTGGTTCCAGATCTGGGCAGAGTTGTTGTAAATGCCGCCTGTAGACTTCTTGATGATGTCCTCCAGCGACATGTTTTCGAACTCAGTGCCTTTTTGCAGGTTGTTCAAGTTGACCACGTAGGCGTTATGGTGCTTGCCATGGTGAAACTCCAGCGTCTCTTTGGAATAGGCAGGTGCCAGAGCGTCAATAGCAAACGGCAATGCGGGCAGGGTGTGTTCCATGGAATCCTCTCAATTGGTGGGCAAAAAGAACTTGATTGTAGGAATTTATTCGCACCTTAGCTTCGGATGGTCAAGTCAACCGCACCATCGGTAAGGGTTGCCCGTACGTGCTCACCCGCAATCGCCTGTGTGACGCTTGCCAGAGTCTGGCCGTTCTCCAGCGTCAACCAGGCGTAACCGCGTTGCAGCACCAGTGAAGGATCCAGGAGGCCCAACCGCAATTCCGCCCTTTGGCAGCGGTCACGCTGACCCTGTAGGGCGCGATCCACACGTTCGCGCCAGCCCAGATCCCGGTACGCAACATCGGACTGCAAGGCCTGCAAGGCCATGCGCACCCCATGCTGCAGGCGCTGCTGCGAAGCAGACAACAACAAACGCTGCCGGTGCGCCAGCGCGGACGGCCGCCCCAGGCGTGCGGTTGCCTGGTCGATGCGCTGCGCTTGTCTTTCCACAGACCGCGTCACCGCGTCGGCCATGCGCACTTCCAATGCCGTCACCACCGCCTGCCAGGCGGCCATGGGTTCAGACACCATTTCAGCAGCGGCGGTCGGCGTCGGTGCACGCCGGTCGGCCACAAAATCGGCGATGGTGAAGTCCGTTTCATGCCCAACGCCACTGACCACCGGAACAGGACTTCGGGCAATCATCCGGGCCAGCTGCTCGTCGTTGAAGGCCCAAAGATCTTCCATCGCGCCGCCGCCGCGCACCAGCAAAATGACATCGATGTGCACCGACTGCGCACCACCCGATCCATCGTTTAGGGCGTAAAGACCGGACAAGGCCTGCACCAGTTCGCGCGGCGCATTCTCACCCTGGACCGAGGCTGGCGCCAAAACCACCGGGATGTGCGGCACCCGGCGTTGCAACGCAGTCACCACGTCGTGCAAAGCCGCTGCTCCCAGTGAAGTGACCAGCCCGATACCACGGGGTATCGCTGGCAAGGGGCGTTTGCGCGCGCTGTCGAACAGTCCCTCCTGTTCAAGTTTCGCCTTGAGCTTGAAAAACTGCTCGAAGAGCGTGCCCTGCCCTGCCGGACGCATGCTCTCGACGACCAATTGCAGTTCACCGCGTGGCTCATACACGCCAAGCCGACCGCGAACTTCGACCCGGTCACCATCGCGCGGGCTGAAATCCAGTAAGGCCGCCGCGCGCCGGAACATGGCGCAACGGATTTGCCCCGTTTCGTCCTTCAGTGAAAAGTAGCAATGCCCGCTGGCAGCACGCGTAAATCCACTCACCTCTCCAGCCACGGACACGGGGTTGAAACGCGCGTCCATCGCGTCGGCGATGGCGCGGCACAGGGCGCCGACTTGCCAGACCCGCGACGCCGGGATGAACGGCTGGGGCGACTCAGTCATGGAATGCACCGAGCCCGTTGCCGCTCTGCCAAACCAGGCAAAACGTCCACAGGCCGGGACTCGCTATTCTGCATGGGGCAAGGCCCCGGTCGCAACCCGCATTCTTGTCACAAGTGTTTGATTTCATTGATTATTTTGTTCTGACAATGGTTGCCAGCCCGCTTTGACCCCGTTGGCACACCATGCGTCGGCAACTCCACCTCAAATTCTGCACAAAGTTATCCACAGATTGCGTGCAATGGCGTGGACGACGCCTGCGCCATAATCACGATGCATCGCATCTGCACGGAGTAACCATTTGTTTTCCATCATACAAGCCGCCGGCTGGCCAATCTGGCCCCTCATTGCCTGCTCCGTACTGGCCCTGGCCATTGTTATTGACCGCTTTATCAGCCTCAAAGCGGCGAAAGTTGCGCCGCCGCGGCTTCTCGATGAGGTGCTCAGTGTCACGCGAACGGCAATCCCCGGCCCCGACGTCGTTGCGCAACTGGAACAAAACTCCGCTCTGGGCGAGGTGCTTGCCAGCGGGCTGCGGGCCATCAACTCGGACCCGCGCTGCACCGAAGACGACCTGCGCGCAACCATGGAAAGCACCGGCCGTATCGTGGCGCACCGTCTGGAACAGCGGCTCAGCGCACTCGCAACCATCGCGTCGGCAGCGCCATTGATGGGTCTGTTTGGAACGGTGGTGGGCATGATTGAGATTTTTGGCTCGCAGGCACCGGGTGGCGCCACCGGCGGCAACCCGGCCCAGCTCGCCCATGGCATCTCGATTGCCCTGTACAACACGGCTTTCGGACTGATTGTGGCCATTCCCTCGCTGATCTTCTGGCGCTACTTCAGGGGGCAGGTCGATGCCTACCTGTTGACCCTGGAACTATCGGCCGAGCACCTCGCCCGCCACCTCAAAGTGTTCCGCAAGTAGCACCATGAATTTCCGCCCCCGAACCCAGGAAGCGCCCGAGATCAACCTGATCCCGTTCATTGACGTGTTGCTGGTGGTGCTGATTTTTTTGATGCTCTCCACGACCTACAGCAAGTTCACCGAAATGCAGCTCAAGCTGCCCGTGGCCGACACCGACGCCCAGCGTGACTACGCCAAGGAGCTCATTGTGGCGGTCAGCGCCGACGGCGCCTACAGCGTCAACCGCGTGCCGGTGGTCGGGCGAAGCCTGGAAAGTGTCGCCACTGCACTGGCGGAGGGCGCCAAGGCCGGCAAAGACACCGTCGTCATCATCAGTGCAGACGCAAGCGCCAAACACCAATCAGTGGTGACCGTCATGGAAGCTGCACGGCGCTCCGGTTTGAACCAGATCACCTTTGCCACGCAATCGTCAGCGCAGGCGGGTGGCCGATAGCGCCATGCCCGGCGCTTTGCGGCTTAGGCTGCAAGCCAGTCTGGTACGCGCGTGGACCCGGCGGGGCGTGACCGCTGGCCTGCTGTGGCCGGTGTCCTTTCTGTTCCAGATTCTGGTGTGGCTTCGGCGCCAACTCTACGCTGCAGGCATCTTCCAAACGCAATCCGTCGATGCGCTCGTCATCGTGGTCGGCAACGTCGTCGCCGGCGGGGCTGGCAAGACCCCGACGGTCATTGCACTGGTACAACATCTGCAGGCTCGGGGCCGGATCGTGGGTGTCGTATCCCGCGGTTATGGACGCGATGGGACGACCTGCATAGAGGTGCAAAGCGACTCCTCGCCACACATCGTGGGTGACGAACCCCTGCTCATTCACAGGGCGACCCACGCACCGGTTTTTGTGGGCCACACCCGCCATGAAGCCGCCACCTCCTTGTTGGCGCGCCATCCAGCTACTGAAATCATTGTTTGTGACGATGGGCTACAGCACTACGGCCTGTACCGTGACCTGGAAATCTGCGTATTTGATGACAGAGGCTGCGGCAACGGCTGGTGCCTGCCCGCCGGCCCGCTGCGGGAGCGCTGGCCACGCCATGCGGTGTCCCGTGTGGGCCAACACCCTGCGCGCTTGCTGACACTGCACACCGGGAGCGATCCCGCCTTTGCCGGTTACACCGCCCACCGCAGCCTGGCACCCAGTGTCGTACGGCGCGATGGGGCAACGGCCCCCTTGAGCGCGTTCAGCGCGCCGGATGCACGGCCGCTGGCAGCCATTGCAGGCATTGCACAACCGGAGTCGTTTTTCTCCATGCTGCGGGCTCGGGGTCTGCCCTTGGATCAGACCATAGCGTTGCCAGATCACTATCATTTTGGTAGCTTACCATCCAATATTGATGAGGGCTACGACATCATTTGTACAGAGAAGGATGCGGCCAAGCTATGGTCCATTGCGCCGCGTGCATGGGCAATTCCCCTGGTGTTCCAACCCGAGGCTGCATTTTTCACCGCCGTCGATACGGCTGTCGCCGAGCGGCTTGCCGCAAAGCTATCATCTGCCCATGGACACCAGACTACTTGAACTCATCGTTTGCCCCGTGACCAAGGGCCCCCTGGAATTTGACCGCGAGAAGCAGGAGCTCATCTCCCGCAGCGCTCGCCTGGCCTACCCGGTGCGCGACGGCATCCCCGTACTACTAGAAAACGAGGCACGCCCCCTCACCGATACAGAGCTCGGCCTGTAAATCGGCCCATGGGCTACACCGTCCTCATCCCGGCGCGGCTCGCATCGACCCGTCTGCCCAACAAGCCCCTGGCTGACCTGTGGGGCGCGCCCATGGTGGTGCGGGTCGCCCAGCGCGTGCGCTCAGGCACATCGTCGACCACCCGGATCGTGGTCGCCGCAGACCACCCCTCCATCATCCAGGCATGCCATGCGCATGGCGTAGAGGCCATCCTCACCCGACAAGACCATGCGTCCGGCAGCGACCGGCTTGCGGAGGCCTGCAATGTGCTGGCTCTGGATGACGACGAGACCGTGGTCAATGTGCAGGGCGACGAACCGCTCATCGATCCGGCACTGGTCCAGGCCGTTGCGCGTTTGCTGGTGCACCAACCGCTTGCCAGCATGGGCACAGCGGCCCACGCCATTGACAGCGTGGCAGACTTTGTGAACCCCAACGTGGTCAAGGTGGTCGTGGATGCCGCCGGGCTGGCGCTGTACTTCAGCCGGGCGCCCATTGCGTGGTGGCGCGACGGCTTTACCGAAGGCGTGCATGCCCTGCCCCAACCGGCTCCCTTGCGCCACATTGGCATCTATTCGTACCGGGTTGGTTTTTTGCGCCTGTTTCCCCAACTGGCGCAGGCGCCTGTCGAGGTCACGGAAGCACTGGAACAATTGCGAGCCTTATGGCATGGGCACCGTATTGCGGTGCATGTGAGCCCCCATGCGCCAGGTCCGGGCGTGGACACCCCGGATGACCTGGAGCGCGTCAGGGCGTTATTTCTTTCCGGGGGCGCGCCATCTGTAAGTTAGCTGCCGGTTGGTCCATGCTATTCTCTGACAGAAATCGCGCGAAGTGATGCGCCGTGGGGGTTCTCCCGCCACGCATACAGTATTTGTTCAATCCGAGGGTATCCATGAGACTCATTTTGTTGGGCGCGCCAGGCGCGGGCAAAGGTACACAAGCCACCTTTATTTGTCAAAAATACGGCATTCCACAGATCTCCACCGGCGACATGCTGCGCGCCGCCGTCAAGGCGGGCAGCCCACTGGGACTGGAAGCAAAGGCCATCATGGCCTCTGGCGGTCTGGTCAGTGACGATCTCATCATCAATCTGGTCAAAGATCGGCTGACCCAGCCCGATTGCGCGAACGGTTTCCTGTTTGATGGTTTTCCACGCACCATTCCGCAAGCGGACGCGATGAAGGCCGCTGGTGTCAAACTGGACTATGTCGTTGAAATTGACGTCCCCTTCGATGCCATCATCGAGCGCATGAGTGGGCGTCGCTCACATCCCGCATCGGGGCGAACCTACCATGTCAAGTTCAATCCCCCCAAGGTGGCCGGTGTGGACGACGTCTCCGGCGAACCCCTGATCCAGCGGGACGACGACAAGGAAGAAACCGTGAAAAACCGCCTGGACGTGTACAGCGCACAAACGCGCCCTCTGGTGGACTACTACTCCAGCTGGGCCGCCCGGGATGCGGCCGGCGCACCAAAATACCGTGCAGTCAGCGGCATGGGCGATGTCGATGTCATCAAGAGCCGTGTTTTTGAGGCGCTAGACCACTAAACCGGCGACGCAGTTTTCACCAAGGCCGCATCTGCGGCCTTTTTTATAAGCTCTAACGCCAATTCAATGCGGGCTTTGACCGGCGACAAGCCCTGCGAATCCGGTAGCTCACCAATGGCAGAACTGGGCACCACGCACCCTTGGGCACACCGCGTGGCGCGCACGACAGCCAGCCCCAGTGCTTGCGCCTCTCGCAATGCCAACAGCAAATCTTCGTGAACCGTGCCGTTGCCCGTCCCGGCCACAACTAAACCGCGTACCGGCGGCTCGTCTGCGGCGGGCACCCTGCACAAGGCGCGCACCGTGGCGCCCGTAGCCCCCACATAGTTCATGATAATTTCCACGCGGGGCCACTCCACGCTGGACATGCGCGGCACCGACAGGCTGGACACCGGCGCCCCCACCGCTGGGCAAGGGTGAACCCAGCGCACCCGGCCTTCTTCCACAAAGCCCAACGGGCCTGCTTCTCCAGAATCAAAGGCGTTCAACCGGTAAGGATGCACCTTCTGTACATCCCGCGCAGAATGGATGGTGCCGGCGCACACCGCGAGCACACCCAGGGCGCTTTCGGACCTCGCAACCGCGACAGCGTCCAGCATGTTCTGCGGACCGTCCGGTACGGAGGATGAAGCGGGCCGCATGGCGCACGTCAATACAACGGCCTTTTCGCGCAGCAATTGCCCATCCAGAACCTGGGACAGAAAAAAGGCAGTTTCCTCCAGCGTGTCGGTTCCATGCGTCACCACGACCGCTGCGACATCTGACCGGGCCAGATGGTGTTGAACCCGCTGTGCCAGTGCACACCACTGGCGCCAGCCCATGTCCTTGCTGTCGATCTGGACCACCTGCTCGGACTCCAGAGCACAATCGCCCAAGGCGCGCCGCAAACCCTGTATGGCATCCAGCAGTCGTTCAACCCCCACTTGCGCCGCTGTGTACCCGACGTTGTCCGCGGTATCGGTCGCAGTACCGGCAATCGTCCCACCCGTTCCCAAAAAAACTAACTTTTTCAACATATTTCGTCTTTCCGCTTGCAAACAAAATAAAACTGGTTAAAAATACAGTTACTGGATGCCGAAACAGTGTGTATAGACCCACAGCCCTCCGGCCCAGAACCAAGGAGTCAGCATGCTTGAAAGTCCCAAACTCACCGCGCGGCAACAACAAATTCTGGACCTGATTCAAAGCGCCATCGCGCGCACGGGCGCTCCCCCCACCCGCGCAGAAATCGCCAACGAACTCGGCTTCAAATCCGCCAACGCAGCCGAGGAACACCTGCAAGCCCTGGCACGCAAAGGCGTTATTGAATTGGTCAGCGGCACGTCCCGTGGCATTCGTTTGAAAAGTGATGCGCTGCGCTCCATCAACGAATCGCGCTTCAAACAGTTCTCCCTGCCACTTCCGGGATTGGCGCAATTGGCCTTGCCACTGATCGGCCGGGTCGCTGCGGGCTCACCCATTCTCGCCCAGGAACATGTTGACAAAACCTACTATGTAGAAAACAGCCTGTTCCAGCGCCAGCCCGACTACCTGCTGAAGGTACGTGGCATGTCCATGCGCGATGCCGGCATTATGGATGGCGATTTGTTGGCTGTGCAGGCCACCAAGGATGCCAAGAATGGCCAGATCATCGTCGCCCGATTGGGTGATGAAGTAACCGTCAAACGTTTTAGACGCAACAAGCACCTGATTGAGCTGCACCCGGAAAACCCGGACTATCAAACCATCGTGGTGGAGCCCGGAGAGCCTTTCGAAATTGAAGGGCTGGCGGTGGGGTTGATTCGCAACACCATGCTCATGTAAACCTGCACGAAAGTTATTCCCATGAACATCGCTTTCTTCATTCGCTCGGCCATTTTTGATCCAATCCAAAGTCTGATGCGCTGGTGGACGACAGGTGGAAACCCGGCCACCCACCGTGCAGCGTCCAAACACGAAGTGCAGGAATTTGCTATTCAATCTATAGCATCAGGTGGCTTGATGACGAGGGCTACAGGGCAAATCATCAAAGGACAAAAACCCTTGCGCGTGGTCCGTGTGGTCGAAGCGGGGCAAGCCCGCGCCAGCGTCGGTCGCATGGTCATATCCGGTCGGATGGCAGATGTGTGCGCAGAACTGGATCGCTTGGCAGCGCGTGAAGCGGCGCTTTCCTAGAAGCTGATCATGGCCGCCATGTGCAATGCAATGACAAGGCACAATTGCGTCCATGAATATCGTGATTCTGGATGACTATCAGGACGCCGTGCGCAAGCTGGATTGCGCGGCCAAGTTGGAAAGCTACCAGGCCAAGGTGTATACCAATACGGTGAAAGGCATTGGCCAACTTTCGGTACGCCTCAAAGACGCGGATGTCATTGTCCTGATTCGGGAGCGAACCCACATCAACCGCCAGTTGATTGAAAAACTGCCAAAGCTGAAGATGATTTCCCAAACGGGACGGGTCGGCAACCACTTGGACGTGCAAGCCTGTACTGAAAGAGGAATTGCTGTCGCGGAAGGCGTGGGCTCCGGGGTGGCTCCAGCGGAGTTGACCTGGGCGCTTGTTCTGGCGGCCATGCGCAGGCTGCCGCACTACATTGGCAATCTGAAGCACGGCGCGTGGCAGCAATCCGGCCTGAAAAGCGGCTCCATGCCGGCGAATTTTGGCATTGGCAGTGAGCTGCATGGCAAAGTCCTGGGAATTTGGGGTTACGGAAAGATCGGACAACTGGTAGCCGGATATGGCAAGGCATTTGGCATGCAGGTCTGCATCTGGGGCAGCGCGGCATCGCAAGAGAAGGCCATTGCAGACGGCTACGCAATCGCCACAAGCCGGGAGGCTTTCTTTGAAGCGTGTGACGTGCTGTCCATTCACTTGCGATTGAGCGACACCACCCGTAACGTGGTCAGCCATGCCGATCTCTCACGCATGAAGGCCACTTCCGTCCTCGTCAATACATCACGTGCCGAAATCATTGAGACCAACACCTTGATAAGCGCTCTGAATCGGGGACGCCCAGGCATGGCGGCTGTAGACGTTTTTGAAACGGAGCCCATACTGCAAGGTCATGCACTGTTGCGCCTGGAAAACTGCATTTGCACACCACACATCGGCTATGTGGAACAAAACAACTACGAAAAGCTATTTGGCGCAGCTTTTGACAATGTCACCAACTTCATCAAGGGGACCCCGACCAACATTGTCAATCCCGGCGCCTTGCAGGTCAGACGCTAAGTACCACCCCCCAGGGGTGATCCGGTGTGCCCTTTCGGGGGAAGCAAATCGGCTGCATCAAACTCGATGAGATTGCCGGGCGGCTCAGACAGATCAAGGTCGACTGTCGCGTCGCTGTTAGGAGCGTCTGCTTCAGTGGTCACCGTTCTGGCAGTACTGAAAGGTGAAAAACCAGTATCAAGCGCAGAGTCCATTCGCATGGCCACACCATGCAACATCAGCAAGTCACGAAAAGCCTCCAGATCGAACCCATGGGTAGCGCCACCACCGGATCTGCTGACCAAACACTCTTCGATGTAGGCAACTGCTTCTTCCGACGGCCAAAGCTGGACGAGGCGACGGCAGACATCGGGATAGGCTTCGAGGCCACTTCCACCATGGTTGAAACTGGCGTACTCCGGAATACGCCCTGAAAAAATTGCATTGAACGCATTCCTGTAGTGGTCGTACCCCGCCTTGCGGCCCAGTGTATGCAGGACCTTCAACAGATCGAGATAGACCAGCGGATTGGCCTCGACACCCGCATCAATGTTTTCCGCCAATATGTCGACAGCTTCCTGGTGCTGCCCCAGGGTCATGAAGAATTCAGCTTGCTGCCGAATATCCAGCATTTCTTTCGTATTCACCGCTCGCAAAGTCGCTGTCATGCTGTCGGCGAAATCATGGTGCCCCAGTGCCCTGGATGCCATCACTGCCGGTGCGGCCCCGGGCCCGCTTACAAGCGGCATGCCGTCCTGACTCCCATCAGCGGGCGCCTCCCACGGGAGATCAATGTCAACCTCCGTCATTCCGGCAGCAAGCTTTGCTTCCACACCCACGGGCGGCACAGTGGAGGATGTTTCCGGTAGAACAGAATGACTCCACCCGCTGTCGGCTTGCGCAGGCGTCACCCCGCTGTCATGCGTCGCAACCCCAGCACGATCTGCCGAACCTCCATCACGCCACCAGGGCGGAGCACCCACATCAGCCCGTTGTCTGCGGGACCCCGCATAGACCCATCCGAGGCCGACCGCTAACAATGCGGTCAACAGTCCATAGACCAGCGGATTGGAATACCGCTCGGTTTCCGCCTTGTCCAGGCGACGCGTGAGCTCCTCCAGAATCTGCCGGTTCTTGGCTGTCACATCGTGCAAGCCTTTCAGATCCGACTCCATAGCCTGGCGGTGGCTTTGCGCACTCAGCACGTCTTGTGGTGTTGCGTTGAGTGATTGCCAAAGCGCCACCGCTTGTGCACGCTTCTGCAGGTCCTCCACGTCCCCCAACAAGAGTTCGTTGCTGAGCCTCAAAGTTGGATCGCGGTCGACCGTCAGGTCCACCGGGGCAAGCTTCAGACGGGGACGACTGGACGACGCCGTCCGGGTACTGACGCCGGGTTTTGGGTTGGTTGTCGGCGTCTGCTCCGACCCAAGACCTGCCTCCGTCAGGCCCACGCGCCTGGTTGCAGGCTTTGACCTTCCGGCTTGCGGCGCGTCCGCGACCTTGGCCTGAGTCGCTGATGCAGCAACAGTCGGCAAGGACCGTGTTGGCGCACTGGCATCGACCGGCTGCCGCGTCATCTCGGTGGCCAAATCGGCCAACAGCACGTAGCGCCGTGAGGTCTTGCCTTCACAACCGGCTCGCAGATACACGGTCACAACAGGTTCATCCACATTGGCCAGCGCACTGACATAAACGTTGGCCATTTGCGACTGGGATGACACATCGGTGGTCACGCCAACACGACTGGCATCCTGTTTGTTGTCACCATAAAAAACGTCCGCGTCAAAACACAACGCAGATGGACCTTCTCCGGACTCCAGCTGAATCGGAACGGTCAATTTGAGGGGTTGCCCGAGAAGCACTGCACCGCGTGCACGACCCAAGGTCAATGCCTGGCTACCGGCAGCAGCGCAAAAAACAGCAACTCCAAAAATCGTAAATATAAATTTTCTATGGGGTTTCATCTGTGCAGCAGATTTTCGCATATGCGACCTACGCCCCATGGCCCCTTCCGTGGGCCAGGGCAAGCAAGACGCGCAAGCGACAAAAACCGGCCCACGAAGCAGCCTCGCAGGTGACAATGGCGACGTCATATCCAACACACGCAGTCACCCAAAAGACAAGCCATGGACGAACCTATCCTTACTATTGACGAACGGTCAGCAATCAATGCCGGTCGCTGGTTTTCTTCCCTGTCTCCATCTCTAAAACACGACATTCTTCGATGCGCCTACGTCAAACGTCACAAAGACGGCGATCTGATTTCTGCCCGGGGCGAGCCGCCCGAGGACTGGATTGCCTGCGCAAAGGGGGCGGTTCGCGTGAGTTCCACGTCGATTTCTGGCAAGCAGATTACGCTGACCTATGTAGAGCCGGGGATCTGGTTTGGGGACGTTTCCATTTTCGACGGGGACCGACGCACCCACGACGCCTACGCCCATGGGGACACGACGATTCTGTGCGTTGCCAAGGCCGACTTCAAGAAGATTCTGGCTCTCCACGTCGAGCTGTACGAGGCCCTGTTGAGACTGCATGCACGGCGCATCCGTCAACTGTACGGATTGGTGGAGGACCTCAATACCCTGCCACTGCGCGCACGACTGGCCAAACAGTTGCTTCATCTGGTACGAAGCTACGGCGTCCCGTCACTCAGCGAAGCATCCGAAGTGCGCATCGGACTCCAACTGGCGCAGGAGGAGCTGGCCCAGTTGCTGGGTGCCTCGCGCCAACGGGTCAACCAGGAATTGAAGTCCATGGAACGCGACGGCGCGATCCGGATCGAGCAGGGTGGACTGGTCATCCGCGATCGCGTAGCCCTGATGCAGATCATTGATGCTGACAACTGACCCCACGACCCACACCAATCAAAACATCCATGAGTGAATTTGACCATTTCCTGGGCACACGGCCCGTGTCCGGACAGCACGCATTTGACCTTGAGGCGTTGAGCACCTGGCTCGCGAAGAATTTGCCAGGCTTTGCCGGGCCGTTGAGCGTTGAGATGTTCAAAGGGGGGCAATCCAACCCCACGTACAAGCTGATAACGCCGAACAAAAGCTACGTGATGCGCGCCAAGCCTGGTCCGGTCGCCAAGCTGTTGCCATCGGCGCATGCCGTGGAACGCGAATTCGCCGTCATGCACGGATTGCAGCATACCGATGTTCCAGTGCCTCACATGTACTGCCTGTGCGAGGATGAGAGCATCATCGGCCGAGCGTTCTATGTCATGGAATTCATGCAGGGCCGGGTATTGTGGGACCAGTCGCTTCCGGGCATGGACCGCACGCAACGTGCCGCGATCTACAACGAAATGAATCGCGTCATCTCTGCACTGCACAAGGTCGATTACACGGCGCGCGGATTGGCCGGCTACGGCAAACCCGGCAATTATTTTGAACGCCAAATCGGTCGTTGGAGCAAGCAGTACACCGCGTCCATCACACAGCCCATTGCAGAGATGGACCAGCTCATGCAGTGGCTGCCCCAGAACATTCCGGACATGGCCAAAAATGAAAAAATGGTCAGCATTGTCCATGGCGACTACCGTTTGGACAACCTGATGTTCGACGCAGATCAACCGAAGGTTGTCGCCGTGCTGGACTGGGAGCTTTCTACCTTGGGCCATCCCCTTGCAGATTTCAGCTACCACTGCATGGCTTGGCATATCCCGCCGGGTTCTTTCCGCGGAATCGCCGGTCTGGATCTTGCCGCCCTAGGTATCCCCAGCGAGGATGAATACATTCGCCTGTACTGTGAGCGAACCGGCTTGGCAAATCCCGACCAACTCAAGGCGGACTGGAACTTCTACATGGCCTACAACATGTTCCGCATCGCGGCCATTTTGCAGGGCATCGCCAAGCGCGTAGAAGCCGGGACGGCATCGAGCGCCCAAGCGGTCAGTTCCGCCGCAGGCGCTCGGCCGCTGGCCCAAATGGCGTGGAAATTTGCCTGCGCCGCCTGACCTACACCCGTATTTTTTACACCAAACGACCGGAGATCCCATGGACTTTGACTACTCCCCCAAAACAAAAGACCTTCAAACCCGATTGCTTCGATTCATGGATGACCACATCTATCCATCCGAAGGCGCTTACCACGCGGAAATCGCGGCCAATACCGCTGCCGGCAAACGCTGGACGCCCCTGCAAACCATCGAAAATCTCAAACCCAAAGCCCAGGCAGCCGGTTTGTGGAATCTGTTTTTGCCGGTCGACAGCGCCCAGGCTTCGGGCTACGACGGTGCCGGCCTGACCAACCAGGAGTACGCACCCTTGGCGGAAATCATGGGCCGCGTGATGTGGTCCAGCGAAGTCTTCAACTGCTCGGCGCCGGACACCGGCAACATGGAAACCATCGCGCGCTATGGGTCTGCAGAAAACAAGGCACGCTGGCTCAAGCCTTTGCTGGAAGGCAAAATTCGCTCCGCATTTGCCATGACCGAGCCACAGGTCGCATCGAGTGACGCCACCAACATTGAAACCCGCATTGAACGCCAGGGCGATGACTACGTCATCAATGGCCGCAAATGGTGGACCTCAGGTGCCGGTGATCCCCGCTGCTCGGTCTACATCACCATGGGAAAAACCGACCCCGAAGCCCCCCGTCATTCACAGCAGAGCATGGTGCTGGTTCCCGCCAATACGCCGGGTATCACGGTGGTGCGCCCACTCAACGTATTTGGCTATGACGATGCTCCACACGGCCATATGGAAGTACTCTTCGAGGACGTTCGGGTACCGACGACGAATATATTGCTCGGAGAAGGCCGCGGATTTGAAATCGCCCAAGGACGCCTTGGCCCCGGCCGCATCCACCATTGCATGCGCCTGATAGGCCTGGCTGAACGCGCGCTGGAATTGATGTGCAGACGTGCTTCGTCACGTGTTGCCTTTGGCAAACCCATTGCTGCCCAAACGGTGACACAGGAACGCATTGCCGAGGCACGCTGCAAGATCGACATGGCACGCCTGTTAACCCTGAAAGCGGCCTGGATGATGGACATCGGGGGCAACAAATTTGCGAAGAACGAAATTGCCATGATCAAGGTCGTTGCACCCACCATGGCCTGCGACGTGATCGACTGGGCTATGCAGGTTCACGGTGGTGCAGGCATGTGCGACGATTTTCCGCTCGCCTACAGCTACACCAATGCCCGCACACTACGCTTCGCCGACGGCCCCGATGAAGTCCATCGCAACGCGATTGCCAAGGCCGAACTGGGCAAGTACAACCCCCGCCCCAAAGCGGCATGAGACTGGGGTCCAGACGCGCCGCACCCCTGGTCGTCGCGTCCGGATCACCAAGGGGCCTTGCTGGACCCGGACCAAAGTTCATTGAGATCCGCGAAGCGCCACTTCGCGGGATCTTCACGGCTGACAATTTTCTCGATTGTCCCGGATAGCGACAGATCAATCACTTCAGGAAGAATCCGCATATTTGACTTGGTGGAGTAGAAGACCTTTACCGATGGGGTCGTCAGTGACTTTCCAGTCTGTTCGACGACGACTCCAAGTCGCCCTGACGTGAGCTTCACCAATGAACCGATGGGATAGATGCCCAGGCTCTTCACAAAGGCCTGAAAAACTTTGCCATCGAAGTGCCCGTTGGCCCATTCGGCCATTTTGCGCAAAGACTCAGCTGGATCCCAGCCCGACTTGTAGGGACGATTGGAGGTGATGGCGTCGTACACGTCGCACACGGCTCCCATCTTCGCAAACAGGCTGATTTCGTCGGCTTTGAGGCCTTTGGGGTAGCCCGAACCATCGGTCTTTTCATGGTGGTGCAAGCAGACATCCAGCACCAACGGATCTACGTTGCGTCCCGTCAACAGCATGCGGTGCCCCTTAACAGGGTGGGTCTTGATAATATTGAATTCCGCCTCGGACAATTTGCCCGGTTTGTTCAAAACCTCCATGGGCATCAACGCCTTTCCCAAGTCGTGCATGAGTCCAGCCATGCCCGCCGTGCGGGTTTGTTCTTCATCCAGACCGAGTTGTTTGGCCAAGCCGACCATCATGGCGCACACCGCCACAGAGTGCATATACGTGTAGTCATCAACCGTCTTCAAACGTGCCAGACTGATAAGCGCCCCCGGGTTGCGGGCAACAGAATCCGAAATCTCTTCCACCAGTTGCTTCGCGCCACCAATATCGACCGACTTCCCCATGCGCGCTTCCTGGAACATGGAAATAACCGCTTGCTTGGATTGAAAACAGATCTTGGCGGCACGCTCCAGTTCCACACCTATGGAAACTGGTGCCAGTTCACGTCTCTCGGTGACCGCCTGTTGCAACTGCGCCTCAACCTGCGCTTCAGATTCGGCCTCGGACATCGCTGACTCGCCGTTGGCCACGTCCAGCCCCTTGTCGGCGTCAATCCATACCTCCTTGATGCTGCTGGCAAGGATGGTCTTTATGTCCTTGGGATCAACAATGACGAAACCGGTTCGCCAAAAGGGATGCTCCATCCACGAGCCGCAAAACTCCTTCAGGTGCATTCCCACCACCAGCTGATCGGAGCGGATCTTCTTAAGCATGCCGGCCAAACCTACATCCCAAACCCACACTCAATGCCGACACAAAGAAGTTCCAGATTTTCGGGAGCTTGAAAGGAGCCACGATTTTCTGGAGAAATCAGTGCAGATGTCGCGGCTTGCGGCCGCCGCCGTGGCCACCACCGTGGTTGCCTCCGGATCCGCTGGGTGGTTTCCCGAGGGCCAGGGAGCTAACCAACGCATCAAAACGTTGTGAGAAAAGCTTGTCGACTTCGCCGACAACACCGCTCAGCTCCGCCCCATCAAAATGACGCTCCATAAGGCTGATGACATCCTGCACGAGCAAGTCCCGCTGCACCTGCATGATGGCAGCCGGATTGGGGCCAACAAACAGCATTAGGAAGTCGTCTCTTGATTCAACGCCAGGCTGCCCCTCTTCTTCATCGAAGTCGGCATCGTAGAACGTTACTTCGATTGCTGCGCCCGCGTCCGCGACCTCATTCAGATTCATGCACAGTTCATCCAGCGCCTGGCGAAAATCATGGTCTCCAGCGACAGTCCAGCACATCTGAAGCATGTGGTCCTGGGCGTCAAATTTTATCCCTGGCTCGTCTTCGTAGGCGCTGTTGGCGCCGTCCGACAAAGAACGGGCACCGGCGTACTTCCACAGCGGCTTGAGCGCATCTTGCAACTGCTCAAACCGGACATCCGTACGCAAGGCGACCTGTCCATGGACATGGATTTCAAATGGAGCGTTATAGCGAGGCATAAGCTGAAGTGTATGAGGTGCCTACTAAATGGTGCCCGAGACCGGAATCGAACCGGTACGCCCGTTATTCACGAAGCGGCGGATTTTAAGTCTACATCCAAAGCAAACCCGCACGGACAAACACGAATTATCACCACAAACCACAAGCGCTAAGGCCCCATGGGTGCAATTGATGGTGATCAATTATTCTGATTTGTGTTGGCTTGCGCTCAGAGCTACGCACCACTTACGCACAGGTACAATGCCCGGAGAGCCTGAGTGGTGAAATAGGTAGACACATCGGACTTAGAAGAAGTTGAGCACCAGAAGGCGAAAGCATCTGTGTGAATCCCCTCAAATTCGGAGAAACCCCTGGACCCAAGTCCGAGGCAACGCCGAGCCAAGCCCAGCAGTGGGAAGGTGTAGAGACTAGACGGGGGGCACCTACCGCGGCAACGCTATGGTGAAGGCATAGTCCAGCGCACGAACAGCCCAAGCTGGCGGTGAAAGCCGTAGTGTGAAGAAAATCCGCCGCTTCGTGAATAACGGGCGTACCGGTTCGATTCCGGTCTCAGGCACCAAATTGGAAAAGCCCTTGTGGAAACGCTGGGGCTTTTTTTTTGCCTATCGCAAAACACCAAGGCCACCAGGCACGAAGTACCGGCTGTCCATGCCTTCCTGGGATGGTCCAACTTTGGACCATCCTTTTCCAACTCATCGAGCAAAGGGCCTTGGCGTTGCCGATGGGTTTGCAATTAGCCGAAAACTCGTCCGATCCAATACCAAATGCGTCCAAAACTGGACACATCTAAATCCTGGGTGGAGCTTGGCTCTGATCCACATCGCGTAGGCGTAGACCAGTTCTCTTGCAACAAACGTCCCAAGTCCTTGTTTTGACTGGATAGCCGGGATTCCGGCTATCGAAATCTCAGCAACTAATGCTTTGTTTGGTCCAATTCCGTCCAGTAACCTGGTCGGTGTCTCGCCTCTTCACCCGCAGCTCGGTGCAAGTCATTCAGGCAGTACCGACCGGCGTCCTCCTGGCCAAAAAAAACCCCGACACATTGGCCGGGGCATGTAAGCCCGTTAATCCGGGCCGCGCTCAGGGAGGAAGAACGCGAGGCTTGCGCCTGGTGCCGATTATGCGCCGGGCTACACCAGGTGCAACTTCGACACCCTAGCCTTAACCTGTGCATTGCGCAGGGCGGCACTGGCCTCATATTCGTCCGGCAATTGGCTTTCCAGTCGCGCTATGACCTGGCGCAGCTCGCCAATCATGACCACGGCAAGGGCATCATCAACGCCCACGGCCCTGGTCAGGATCTGGTTGTCAGCAGTGATCGACATTGCCAGCGCGCAGACATGATCAGCGGCACCGGCCTAGTCGTGAAACCAATCGCGCACAGTGTTGATACGTTGCTGGTTCGGGTTGAAGAGTTGGCGGACGTTGGTCATAGAGTGCTCCTGGTGCGTTGAATTGATGCACCAATATTCCCACCAATCGCAAACCGGTAGGGCTTACTTTCAAAACCTTATTCGGTTAATTATTCCCACTCCACGGGATACCAGATCTGCAATCAGACTCCTAAATCAGGCTGTTCAAAGTGGGGCACTACCGAACTGATCCCGCACACTCTGCTGCCAAATATGCCGATACACCAGCTGCGCCACCTCTGCTTTGTCGTTGGACGTATAGGGCGGCTCTGGCAATGTTTGATAGACGTGGTCCAGGATGAAGGTTTCCACCTCCGCCTGTGTTTGTTCTTTCTCTGTCCAGCGGTCTAGCGGTGCAATCACCGCCAGCACGCCCGCCAACAACTCTTTGCTGGCTTGCTTGATGCGCTCTCTATCCACCTTCGTCAAGTCATCACGACGCACGAGGTCGAACAGGGCAAGTTGATCTTCGCTTAGACCCTCATCCACAGCGCGGCGTTGCTCATCATTCAGACTGGCGTCCAGGAGCATTAGTTTTGCAAAGGTATCCTCCACCGTGGCCCTGTCTTTATCCTGGTTATAGGCAGCGATGATTTCCTGGTATTTCTTCTCGTAGTTCATGCGCAGCGGGTTGCGTGCAAGCATTTGGGCCAGCTTTTCTTCCACGATCTGGCGAACGTCTTCTATCGCCGTCGCCTTGTGTTTGACCTTCTTAGCGAACTCATCACGCAGCTTTTCCATGTTGATCTGCGACAGATCCACCGTCAAACCGTTGGCCTGGTCAACACCCGCACCATGAGATGCAATCGCCTGATTGACGATGCGATGCAATATCTTGAGCAGCTCAGTGACATCGGCAGTGTCGCGGCGCTCACTCAGCTTTTTATAGATAGCCTCAATGTTGTCGTGCCGCTCGGCGTAAATCAGCGCGGACGGCTCCACCAGCAGGGCCTTGAACCGGTTGAAAACGACGCGGCACAAGATTTCATAACGGCGCTTGGATTCATCACTGGTGTACACGGCCTCCACAGCATCGGCCAACAATTGAATGCGGGTGAACCCTGTGGTGTCCTTCAGCCGACTGGCATCGAAGCCCAGGCTAAGTAAATGTGCTTCGGTCACGGTGATGGCATCGGCCAGCGCGGCCACCCGCTCTTCGATGGGGGCAACGATTTCGGCCTCGCCACCATCGTCACCCAGCGCGTACTGCGCCAGGGCTTCGCGCAGGCTTTTGAGCATGCCGTTGTAGTCCACAATCAACCCGAAGTCTTTGCCGGGGTACACCCGGTTGGCGCGGGCAATGGCCTGCATTAGCGTATGCGCACGCATGGGCTTGTCGATATACAGCGTTGACAGGCACTCCACATCAAAGCCGGTGAGCCACATGGCGCAGACCACGGCAATGCGGAACGGGTGCTTGGGGTTTTTGAACGCGGTTTCAACATCCACGCGCTGGCCGTCTGCGGTCTCGAAACCCAACTTCATCACTGAGCGGTGGGGGATGATGTCAAAACCCCAGTGCTTGAAGTCGGCTACCTCGTTTTGGGCTTCGCTGATGATGAGTTCGATGATGGTCTCATCCATCCACGCCGCCTTGGCTTGCAGCTGGTCACGCTGCGCATGCAGCACCTGGCGGGCTTCGTCATCAGCAGCCACGCCAATGGCTGCCAGCTTGGCTTGGGCATCAGCGCGGACAGCGGCAGCTTTGGCTGTCCACTTTGGCCCAATCAGCTTGAGCATGCGGGCGCAGGTAATCTTGTCGATGCAGACCAACATGGCCTTACCCGCTTCCCAACGGGTGCTGCAATGCACCACAAAGTCGGTTGCGATACGCTCCAGCCGCTCATCAGCGGTGATGATTTCGTAATCCTTGCCCAACAGCTTTTCCAGCAAAGCGGTCTGGTCCGGGTTTAGGGCTGCGGCATCTACGGCTTTTGCAATGCGGTCGTTCAGATCCAGCTTAGCCAGGCCCAGCTTTTCGCCCCGGTTCTCATACACCAGCTTGACGGTGGCACCGTCTTCTTCGCTGCGTTTGAAGTCATAGCGCGACACATAGTCGCCAAAAATCCGTTTAGTCAGTTGGTCATATTTGAACAGTGGCGTGCCGGTAAAACCGATAAACGCTGCATTGGGCAACGCCATGCGCATATTGCGGGCTAGCTTGCCCGACTGTGTGCGGTGCGCTTCGTCGGACACGACGATGATGTCGTCGCGCTCACTGTAGGGTGCGTCAGGTGCAACCTCCAAGTTGAACTTGTGGATCAGGCTGAACACATACCGGTGGTTTTCCGAAAGCAGCCGCTGTAGCTCTTTGCCCGAGCTGGCCCGGGGAGTCTCTTCGTCGGCCACACCACAGCCCACAAAGGTCTTGTAAATCTGGCTGTCCAGATCGTCGCGGTCGGTCATCAGCACAAAGGTGAAGTTGCCAGGCACCGTGCGCCGCACCTTCTCGGCAAAGAAGGCCATCGAATACGACTTTCCGCTGCCCTGCGTGTGCCACACCACACCCAGCCGGCCCAAGTCCGGGTGGGCACGCTCGATGATTTGCAGGTATTGAGGCACCGGCTCAGCAGCGATGGGGTAAGAGAGTTGCGGTTCGTTGGCGGCCTTGTCAACCTCGACATAGGGCAACTCGATAGTGCGATGCGTCAGTCGTTTACCTGTAGGAAACTCACGCTTCAAAGTTTCTTGCCGCACCACGGAGGCCACGGCCTGGTTCACGCCCAGCATCTGGTGATTACGCGCCACCACCTTGCGCACGGCACCCGCCTTGCTGGCATCGAACAAGATAAAGTTTTCGAGAATGTCCAACAGCCGGTCTTTGGCCAGCATGCCGTTTAGCAGCACCTCAGCGGCCACGTTGCCCACATCAGTTTCATGCAGGCGCTTCCACTCGCCAAAGTGCTCCCATGTGCTGGTGATAGAGCCAAAGCGGGCGTTGTGACCATTGCTAACGATCAAAAAGGCATTGTGGTGGAAGGCATGGGCCACCACGTTCTCGTCCATGTAGTCGCGTAGGTTGCCATCAAAGCCCGCGCGTATGTTTTTGTACACCGCCTTTAGCTCTATGAACACCAACGGCAGGCCGTTCACAAAACACACCAGGTCGGCCCGGCGGTTGTAGTTGGGCGTGCGCAGGCCGGTCACTTTCAGCTCCCGCACCACCAGAAACCGATTATTGGCCGGGTTGCGAAAGTCGATCACAGCCGCCTGCGCGTGGCTGAGTTGCCCCTGCGCATTGCGGTAGCTCACCGGCACACCATCGCGGATCAGCGCATGAAATGCCTGGTTGTGCTGCAACAGCGACCGAGAAAAGTCGTGGTGCGTGAGTTTGGTGATGGCTTCTTCAATGGCCGCGGGTGGCAGCTGTGGATTGAGCTGGACCAGTGCAGAGCGCAAGTCGCGCACCAGCACGGCGTCGCGCTCGCTGGTGCGGCCCAGGGTGCCTATGGGGCCAAAGGTTTCCTGGTTCCATGCATAGACGCTATCCCAGCCCAGCGTATGTTCCAAGTGCTCGGCAAAGGTGGCCTGCACCAGGCGGTCTTCGCTGTTAATGTCGGTGTAGGCCATGCAGCGTTGTTCCCTGGATCTTTTTTTGACTATTCGACCTGCTCGGCGTCTATCGCTTGTGTCGGCGTCATTGACATCAGCTTGACGTTCAGCGCCAGTGCAATAGCCTTTGCGCGCCGTTGAATGAAAAGCGCATAGTCATCTGTATTGACCCCGTAGCACGCAACATCACGGATCAGGTGGGATTGCAAGGTATCGGCCAAGGCATCATTGGTCTTGGCAAACTTGCCCGTGTATTCGCTCGGCGGCTTCTTCCCAATGCGGTGCTTATTGGAGTAGCCATCAATGAGGGTAATGTTGGCGATCAAATTGGGCTCTTTGCTCTTATCCACACTGTCCAGGTAAGCCTTGGGAAAAAAGTGGTGGTAGTTTCGGCTGGTGGCAATTTTGAGGTTGCTATTGTCCAAAATAACCAGGCCATTGGTGTCAAACGACTTGGGCAACTGGTAGGCCAACAGGCACAAAACGGCCTTGCAGTAGCCATTGCCAGCAGAGAACCAGGTTTCTGCAATCTTCTGTGGTGCAATCGACAGCTCGGTCCTGGCATAGGCGGGAGAAACGCCTTTGACAATAGCATCCATCTTGTTAAAGTCTTCACTCAGTTTGGACTCAGTTGACGAGCCATACCGCTCGGTCAGCCCCGCCCAATAAAAGAACTGCTCCAGCAGCCGCACCTGTTCAATGCTTGGCTTCTTGTTGGCGGTGACGTTAAAGAAATAGACCAGGGGCACCACCAGCGCCGGGTATGGCACCAGTTGCGAGACCGGCACCCGCAATTCAGAGCGAATGAAGTCAATGGCCGTGAACAACGACGCCTTCATCGGCTCCCACTTGTCGATAAAGGTCTCGCGGCGAATCTTCAGAATGTCTTTGCTACGCACAGCCCGCAGCGTGATTGCTGCCACACACTGCATGATGATGGACTCGGGCAGAGTCTCGAACTTGGCGGATGTGAGGCACTCTTTCTCGTCGTCCGAACCATCGCGCAGTAATTCGTACTTTTCGGCCAGATCAAACTTCTTCGCCTCGTCATAGGTTTTGGCAACCATGATCTCGAATACGGTGAGCGACTTACCCCCGGTGTTGATACGGGAGAAAACCTCGCAAGCAACTTCAATGGGGTAGTCCTTGATCGTGATGGTTGAAAAATCGTAGTTGGTCAGTTTGTTTTTGTATGTCTCGATCTGCTTGAGAGTTTCGCGGTTGGGAAACTCGTCCAACAAATCGGTCACTTGGCTGGTCAGTACGCGGTGCACTGACACATAGCGTTTGCCAGTTTGCTGCTCCGTCACCACGATCTGCTCGTCATTTTCCGGGTCATGGTCCAGATTGATGAATATGTCGCGGTAGTCAACCTCTTTGCCATCTTTGGTGATGCGAATGCCTTTGCGGATGGCGTACAGCGAGGTGATGCGCTGCTGCCCGTCTAGGATGTACTGCACGTAATCGCCCTTGTCGGTCTCCGGCAACTTGTGGTTGCCGACCTCTTTGTAGCTGCGCAGCTCTTCCTTGGTTTTCCAGAAAATGAAGGTGCCGATGGGGAACCCCTTGAGGATTGAGTCAATCAGCTTGGATGATTGCTCTTTCTCCCACACAAACTCGCGCTGAAACATCGGTAGCTTGATCTGGCCGCTGTCGATTTCAACGAAAAGAGCTTCATATTTTTTGTTGTGGTTGTCTGGTTGAAGCAGCACCTGCTTCTCCGGGATGGTGGCTGGTGCTGTTGGGGCGGTGTCGTTCATTATTTTCCCTGGGGTTTGCTACTGAGTGAGTTCGCTGCTCATTGGGCGGCCCGCGCTATGAATATCGGTGTAGGCCATCGGCTCTATCGGACAGGGCCATGGGCCATAAAGGACACGGTCAATGCCTGTCCTTTATAAAAACCATTACAAATCAACCATTTAGAACTCATGCGCGGCTTAAAGCCATTCTTTTCCATGAAACTTCCCTCCTTTTTGTCCTTTAGAAATCAAACCCCCAACCGGTAACGCCTCCAGCGCCGCTCGCCTGAATAGACAACCTCATTGGTATTCAACAAATTGTCCAAGGCCCGCTTGACCGTCTTGGCCGAAATCTCCACCCCAATGCGCCGGTTGATGTCGGCACTGGACGATTCTGGGTACCGCGCCAGGTCTTCCAATATCAGGGCATGTAGGCGATGCGGTGTGATGCGGCTCAACGTCGTCTTGCGGTCGAGCTTTGCCCCGCGCAACCAATCGGGTGCCACAAAGTAGCGCATGCCCGAAGTCTTGCCCGTCGTGAGTACCAGCCCGGTAGAAACCAATCGCCCCAACCACACGGACAAATCGTCTCCTCCATCTGCCTCCAGCACTGCCCCCAGTTCCCGGGCCGTCATGCCCTCCGTCTGCGCCAACACCCCCAGGGTGATGCGCTCGCGCTGGGTGAGCTGAAAGCGGGCGTCAGCCTCGGTCAGAAGGCGCATCACGTCGGGCTTGGCGATGCGCCGCTGGATCGTCACCTTGACCCAGTCCGCGCCTTCTTCGGGCACAGGTGCCGGGCGGCCTTGGGACAACAGCCGGTCATAAATCAAATCGAAGCCGCTGCCCTCGCGCTCCATCAGGCCCAGGTCATGAAACACGCGCGCCAGCCCCTCATTGCGGCGGCGGCTGGCGTGCAGAATGTTGCGCGGCGTCACCCCCAGCGGCAGGCGGCCGGGGTTGACCACCTCCAGCCGCTCGGGGTGCAGGTTGAGGTATATGTCGCCCTGTTGTGTGTAGGGCCGGTGCACCAGCGCGTTGACCAGCAGCTCGCGCACGACCTTCTCGTCATAGGCGGGCACGCTGCGGCGGTACAGCCCCTCGGCCACTTCGTAGCTCTCTCGGAAATCGGGCACCTCGCGCCACACAGCATCCACCAGCTCCACGGGGGACAACTCGCAGTCGTCCCACACCCATTTGTTGATTTTCTGGCCATGCTCGTCGTACTTGATGGCTTGCACCAGCGGGGCGGTCCCCAAGGCGCGGCGGTCGGCGGTGTCACCCAGCAGCAGCACACCCAGGCGGGTCAGCGTTTGGCCTTGTGCCAGCCCGTAATGCGTCAGCAACGCATCCGCACCTTTTTCCTTGACCGACTCTTTGACCCTGCCCGACGCGCCAATGCCCTGCACGAAAGCTACCAACTTGTCGGCATCCGCCGCGCCACGCAGCACGCCACTGTCCATGGCCTCCCACGGCCTGCCGGGCCGTTCATTGGCCAGCCGCAACACATCGTCACCCAGCACCGGCTGACAGGTGTCACCCACGCGCAGGAAATAGCGGCCATCTTTGGTGGATGCCACGCTGGGCGAGCGGTCAATTAACAGCTCTATGAACTCACCGCCATTGGCCGCCCGTTGCACACTGGGCAGCGCCTGCACGTTCACGGTCAACTCGCCCATGCGCTTGCGCAGGCGGTCCAACACTTCGGGCTGCACTACCTGCCCGGCAGGCGGCAGGGTCTGGCCATCTTCAATGCCAATCAGCAAGCGCCCACCCGCCCCATTGGCAAAACACACGCAGTCTTTGGCCAGCGCGTCCCAATCCGCCGACTTACCGGTAACGGTGCGCAGGGACTTGAGGTCAGTGTGCTGGTTTTCGAGGGTCATACCGCCAATTCTCCACTCATCAAGCGCGGCAGCAACAGGTCGCGGGCGGCGCGGAGTTTTTGGTTTTGCTCGTCGAGAACTTCAACCATCTCGCGCACTTTCTCAATTTGTTCGGCGTACATTTCTTGCAAAGTACACGAAGGCACGAGAACGGGTACCGGCTTCAACGCTGCCGCACTCAAATTAAGCATGGTAGAACCCTTGGCACGATTTGTTATGTCCCCAACAGCCGCAGGTGTGCCCAAGTGGTCAAACAAATAGAGTGGGTTGATGGCTTGCGGGTCTGGTCGTAGTCGCAGACTGCCTGTACCGCAAAACCAACCTTGTTGGCGCTTGCCAATGAATGCACGGCGTCCAATGTCACCTCGCCGCCCATAAACGATGTCTCCCGGAATCATTCGGTGGCGGCCAAGGGAGTCCGCTAGACCCTCTGGGATTCTGGCAATGGTTGCCACGGACACGCGGAAGTCAATGATGTCTTTCGGCATGACTACCGGCACTCCTTCTTCGCTGTAGTCTGCTTGATGAAGTTGGCTTCCAAACGGACCGGTTTGAATGCCGTTTCCACTCAAACAAACTGACTCCAGCGTCTTGCGCTCCCACCCATGGGGCACGCCATCCACAATGGAGGTGTGTTCATAGCCGGGGAAGCGCAGACGGACGAACCATTCGCTGTAGAGCAGCCGGGCGGACTCTTCAAGCAGGGCCATGCGGCGGCGGTTGTTTTCGATCAGGTCGTCGTAAGTGGAGAGCAGGTCTGCGATGCGACTTTGCTCTGCTACTGGCGGAACATCGAAATCTAACGACAGCAGCTTCTCCTGACTCAGGTTGTCCTGGGTCGCCCCTTGCGAGAATTGCTGGGCTCGGACTTTGATGGTGGCATCAAAAAGATACTTTACGAACCGGGCATCTGATTGTGTCGGGTCAGCAATGAAGCCAATAACGCTATCGGGAAAGCAGGCATCAATTCCAAGAATTGCGGTGTCTGCGATATTTGCCGCAATCGTAATGCATAGCGTACCGGCTGGCCAGAGCTTGCTCTGTTGTAGGCCAGCCTCCGTATAGGTTTGAGTGAAGCCGGTGATGTACAGCCCCGCATGTTTCACATCGCCAGTCTGAATGAACGGATGTGGCCCGCCGTACAGGTGTGCAGCATCCCTCGGTCTATGGCGGGAGCGGCCACGTGAAACAGACCCAAGCTCATCGAGACGTTTGGGCGACCAGCTCATGGTCTCCATGCTCCGGCAGAGTGGTTTATATGCAAAAACAGCCTGTAGCCATCGTATATCGTGCGCAGGCAGCTATCAAAAACATAGTGACTGACAACCTTCATAAACTCAACTCCTCAAAGTTGGTCTGAATCTTTGCAGCCAAGTCCACCGACTCCCGGTTCAAATCCGCCAGTTCCAGGTGGATGTCGCGCAGAGTTTGCTCGAAGTCGAAATCTTCGTCCACTTCCGCCGGGGCTACACCGACAAAGCGGCCGGGGGTCAGGCTCCAGTCGGCGGCTTCAATGTCGGTGCGGGTAACGACTTTGCACAGGCCTGGTACGTCCGCAATCTCGGCCTTGGGGAAGCGGTCTTGCAGCCAGCCGATTTGGCGGTGCAGGTAGGCGCAGTCTTTGAGCTGCTCGACGGCGGATTTGCGTTCTTCTTCGAGTTGCTTGGTGAGTCTGCTAACAGCACGGCGGTCAAAGAACTCGGCGGCCTCGTCGCCCGCTGCTAGCTCCTGCGCCAGTTGCCCAGCGCGGGCGGCCAGTTTGTAGAGCAGGTCGATCTGTTTGATCAGACCACGGGCGGATTCGGCCAGGGGGTCGAAGGCTTGGCGGGCGGCGTGTTGGGCTTTGTTGGTCGGCACCGGCTTGGCAACCATCTTGCTGAATGACGCCAGCCCGGTGACCAGGGCGGCACGGTCGGCAGCATAGGCGATGGCGGCGCTGGCCCATTCGGCCATGGCATCACCCAAGCCTTTGCTTTTGTCTTGCGGCAGGGTTTTGATGCCTTTCACGCCGTCCACAAACGCGGCCAACGGGGTGCGGCTGGCAGTCAGCGTGGCTTCAAACGTGGTGAGCGCAGCATCCACGACGGCAGAATCGGCGCTTAGCCGGGTGATGTAGCTTTGCACCAGAGTCAAAAACCGCTCTTGCTGGCCCCGGTACAGCCAAACGATAGCGGCCAGATTGGCCTGCTGTTCGGCTGAAAAGTCGTAAATTTTGCGGGTGACTTTGCGGTAGACGTTGCGTGCGTCCAGCATCAACACCTGGTCTTTGCGCTCTGCTGGCTTAGCCCTGTCAAAGTGCCACAGCTCGCAGGGCACGGTGCGGGTGTAGAAGAAGTTGGAGCGGATGGCGACCATCACGTCCACATCGCCAGTCTCTACCAGCTTGCGGCGCACTTCTTTCTCGCCATGGCCTGCGCTGCTGGCCTGGGACGACATGACAAAGCCCGCCCGGCCTGTGGGGGACAGGTAGCTGTAAAAATACGAAATCCACAGGTAGTTGCCGTTAGAGACGTGTTTGTCTTTGTTGACGCCAGGCAGGCCAAAGGGCAGGCGGCGGTCGGTCTTGATGGATTCGGCATCCACCTTGTCCACATTGAATGGCGGGTTGGCCATCATGAAATCGACATTGCCCCACAGCGGGCGGCCATCTTGCAGGCGGTGCTTGTCCTCGTAAAAGGTGTTGGCCTCTTGGATGTCGCCCTCCAGCCCATGCACGGCCAGGTTCATCTTGGCTAGGCGGATGGTGGTGGGAGTCTTCTCCTGGCCATAGAACGTGACGCGCTTCATGGTCTCGAAGCCTTCGTGCTCAATGAAGTGGCTGCTTTGCACAAACATGCCGCCCGAACCGCAGGCCAAATCGGTCACCACGCCGTGGTCAGGTTCGATCACATTGACCAGGGTTTGCACTAACGACGGTGGCGTGAAGAATTCGCCGTTGTCTTGGGCGCCTTGCATGGCGAACTTCATCAAAAAGTATTCGTAAATGCGGCCAAACACGTCGCCCGTGGCAGTGCGCAAGACTTGGCTGTCAAAGCAACGCAGCAGGTTCTCCAGCAGCTTGTTGTCAAAGCGGTCGTAATCTTTGGGCAGGCTGCCTTGCAGCGGTGGAAAGTCTGCCTCAATGGCGTTCATGGCGGCCACCAGGGCACCGCCCAGGCTGGCACCAGAGGGCAGGTTCAGAAGGGTGTCATACCGAGCCACTTCGGGCAGCATGAGGGCACGGCGTTTGATGAAATCAGCCTTGCCCAATGGGCGCTTGGGCATGGTGCCTGTGGCCTGGTCGGCTTCTATAGCTTGCAGAGCGGACTGATAACGGTTGGTGGCGTGGCGCAAAAAGATGACACCCAGCACCGGCATGGAGTATTCGGTGGCGGTGAGGTTGGAGTTAGCGCGGAGCTGGTCGGCGGCTTCCCACAGGCTGGTCTCGATCTGGGTGATGTTGTGGAATGCGTTGGCGGTCATGCGTCGTTTCTTATTGTGGACCAAGGGGGCAGTCCCCCCGGGCTGCAACAAAGATTATGCCCACACAACGTCGGGCAATGCGCGCAATCTGCGGTTTTTGGGAAAGATCGTTTGATGTCCGCTAGTCTGCGGACGTAAGCTTTTCCGTTTCGGACAACATCCTTGATGCTTTGATGCCCAATGCGCCCGCCAACTTGAAAACGGTGGTGATGGTCGGCTGATTTTGCCCCGTTTCGATCAAAGAAATGAAGTTCCGCTGAACCTCAGCATCCAACCCCAACTGTTCCTGACTCAGCCCAGCCGCAAGCCGATGCTTGCGCAAAACCTGCCCAAAGGCAACGTGTGGAGGTATTGGACTGTTTCCCGACATATAGGGAAACTGTCCGTTTTCTTGTACGATTGGTCATCCCGATATATAGGGAATTGCAAATCCTGAACTCCGTTTCCGTTCTAGCCAATTGATCGACAAGATGATGAACTCAATGAAATTGGTTACTCACTTCATTTGGATCACTATGATTTCCATGGGGACTCATGCGAATGCGGCTGAAGTAAAGCAACTGGCAGACGAAACTAGTGCGAGTATCTATTTGAAATGCTCCGCTAAAGCCGATCCGGAAGGCTTAAACGATGTCTTCATCGATACAAAGAATAGGACGTTCACGGATTCTTTTGGCACCGTCAAGACGTACAAAGAAGACGGTCAACTATTGGTTGCCGATACCTACATTGAAGTGAACTCCGAGAGGATGCTGTCAACTTCATGGCGAATTAACCGCTACACCCTAGAGTTCACGTCACTGAGTCCAGTTCTGAAACTGTACAGGACCGGAACCTGCGTCAAACTTGATCGGAAGTTTTGATTCATGGTTTCAAGCGGATTGTTTAAGTATTGAGGCTCCTTGATGATTGCAATTTGTAAATCTGGGACGGTCGATGCGCGCCCCCAAAACGCAACTTCCCCACCAGCGCAACTGCTACTCCTTCGACTTCGATGCGCCGTCTGAAAGTAACTTTGTCTAGTTTCGTACCCAGCACGGCCTGACTGATGGCCTGCAACTCGCTCAGGATGAATTCCTCAGGCAACCAGCCTAGGGGAAAGCGAAACTCCCGCACCTCCCGACGCACAGCCTCCACTGCCTGGCCTACCAGACTTGCGTGGTCAAAGGCAAGATCAGCAGCGGCTACTACTTCCGCAACGGGTCGCCACTCCAGAGCTTGCACACGTTTACCAGGTGTTGTTTCAATATCAGGTTGCACCAGGCTTCGGTACACCACGCTCATGGCCCACGGCGCGCGCGGATCACGTTTGGCTCCACCGAGCGCCGCAACCTGGCTGAGGTTAGGCAATGACCGATTCAGTCGCTCGGTTGCCACCCGTTGCGCTGCGTCTTCCAGTGATGCATCCAAATCAATGCGCAGTACCCCGCCTGGCAAGCCCCATTTGCCCTTGAATGGTGCTTCTTTGCGATGGCTCAACAGCACCTGCAAGCAACCTTCCCGCACACAAAGCAACACCAACTCCATTCGCACAAACGGCATCGGATGTTTGGTGAAAACGCCAGTTGCAGTCGTGGTGTCCATACGATCTCCTTTGTTAGTTGCATTATACATTTAACTAAGTTACACTTAATTGCATAAAGCAACTTACTTGGAATAAATCATGAAAAGCTACGACATCATTGGTGACATACACGGCTACTCAGAGAAACTCGAAGGACTGTTAGCCACATTGGGCTACGCACCGTCAGGCAGAGGCTACAAAGCTCCATTGGGGCGTCAAGTCATTTTCCTGGGTGACCTGATTGACCGCGGACCCGATCAGAAACGAGTTCTGGAAATCGCCCGCGCAATGGTGGAGTCCGGGGATGCGCTGTGCATCATGGGCAACCACGAATTCAATGCCATCGGCTACGCCACTGACGATCCCCTCAATCCAGGTGAGCGCCTGCGGCCCAACCGTGCCAACACCGTGAAGTGTCGCAAGAACCGGGAGCAACACGCCGAGTTTCTGGAGCAAGTGGGCGAAGGCTCTGCCGAATATCTCGCCTGGATTGAGTGGTTCAAGACCCTACCACCCTTTAAGGACCTGGGCGGGATTCGCGTTGTGCACGGTTGTTGGGACGACGCATCGGTGGCGACTTTGAATGCCGGTGGTTGGGGGCAACATGAACCACTGGCGCAAGACGTGCTCTTGGAGGTCTCCCGGATTGTTGAGAAAGGCAAAGAGTCACCGATGATGAAGGCGCGCAAGCTCCTGACTTGCGGACTGGAATTGCCATTGCCTGAAGGAAAGTTCATTCTCGACAAGTCAGGTCATCAACACAAAGACATCCGCGTTGCCAATTGGCGTGACTGGGCCAAACATTTTCATGAAGTGGCCTTGATTCCCGCTGGGCAGGAAGAGCAACTGCACGGTATGGAGTGGCCCGCCGACTTGGATATTTCGGCCATCGAGGGCGCGCCGATATTTGTCGGACACCACTGGTTCACCGGCCATCCCATGATCGAGAGCCCAAAGCTGGCCTGCCTGGATTGGTCAGCCGCCAAGGATGGCCCGCTGGTGGCATATCGGTGGGATGGCGAGTCCGAGCTACGGAATGACAAGCTGGTGTGGGTCGGAAAGCAGTGAGACTGATATGAACAACATTCGACCTGGGGATTTAGCCGTTGTCGTGCGGGGACTTTGGCCAAACGTAGGGAGACTGGTTTTTGTTTCTGAGTTCGTACCCGATTTCGATTTCAACGCCATGGGGCTGGGCACACGCGACGGATGGCGCGTAAGAAGCTGGAGCGACGGACCACTTGAAACCATTGTTGGCCCAGGAATGGTGGGAATTACCCCGGTTGGGTCGCTGCGACGCTTAGATCGGTTGTCTGCGCAGCAGCAACAGGAACTGGAAAATGAAATGGCCAAAGCAGATTTCGAGGATGCCCTCTCTGAATTTGCTAGGTACTTTGAAATGCAAGATGCACTAGCGGAAGCATGATTTTGCTTTATTTGACAGTGCCATCCTGCGCATTTTTTGAAGCTGTCTGAAAGTTGTCAACAACGGTGAGACGCGAACATGTCTGACATAGAGAAATACCTGGCAAAGCAGGACGCAATTCGGCTGGCCGATGCTACGTTATCGAAAGCCGTCGCAGCAAATTTCAACTCGATTGACTCTCGTCCAACCTGCTTGGTGACAAGCTTTGCCAAGCGATCTGATGTTCCACCAGGGACTCACTTGATGAAGATGTCAAAGAAGGTCGTTGCTACCTTGTCCATCATGGGGTTGCGTGAGCCGGTATGTGGCACTGGTTGGTAGACTCCGGCTCTTTTCGCGTCAAACTAAACTACTTTGGATAACGGTGTTTTCGCTGGCATTGTTAACTGGCCTATTACCTATGACTTTCAAAAACGCATCTTGACTCTTAAGAGCGTCGGCAAGCAGTCCACGCCCGTTTAGCGACTTAAAAAGTGCCACAGAATAAGCTTGGCAATTGATGGACTTTGTCGGATTGAATTCAATGTCAGTAAAGGCATCAAAGTCATCCAGCTTTTCGATGGCCCAATGGTTCTTCCGCAATGCGTTTAGATAGATCCAATCGTAAAATGCGGTCCTCGGCTCTATGGCCCACTCAGAGCCAAAGAATAGGAACTTGATCAGGTCGCCTGATGCTTTCAACCTAGGATCCTTTTTGGCTGCTATGGAGCTACCGTAAAGCAGATCTCGAAATGGACCCCCGCGAGAAAATACTTTGCTTGATTGATATGCAGATTCAACAGAAAAGTTTCGTTCGTGTTTTTCTGTCTTACATGAAAGATTAAAGGCGCTCAACTGCACACCTAATTCATCCATGGATTTACTAGATACCTCAAGAGGATGACTGCAGATCGCTGCTTCCTTCGCAGAACAGTGCAATGCGGCAATAGACTTCTGCCTTTGCGACGGAGCCATACCAGCATGCCAAGTGAACTCAACGAACTTGGTTTCAACGAGCAATTCAGATTCGTAACACGGTATGTAAATGGGTCGATTCGCCAAGGTATATTCCAGTCAAACTAGTACGGAAGATCGAAGCCGGAGTCGTCGTTGCTGGTGCGCGCTTGCACGGCGCCAATTCCAGTAACAGGAAAGGTTATCCATTTTGGATCCAATCTATTGGATATGAGAACTTCAGCCTGTTTCGATTTGCTGTTCAAGGCCGTGAGTGGATCGCTATTTATGGTTGCGCGCTTTGCTACGGCATTGTCACTGCTGAAGATTGTGGCTGTCCATTGTGTCACTGCGTCGCTTATTTCGAGCCAAACATAGTCTTTAATCCGCCCCTCGTAAAGAGCGAGAGTGGCCATCGGGTGTTCGCGGCGTATGCAAAGTCTTATGTAGTCCTCCAAATTTGACCTTGCGTCTAGTTTGCGCGAGTCGTCACTGGATGCAGGCCAGTGCACTATATTTCTATTGACCAATCGCTTCCAACTTAAGAGTCCGTACTTTCGTATGGATGGAATATTTCGCGAGTCCGTAAAATGAAAAAGCGTCAACAAGCCCTCCTCAATTTATAGCTGTAGTGTCCATGCAGATTGCGACGCCACACCAGCGAACTTGTATTTTTCATGCGTCAGTGGACTGCGCCCCGTACAGATCATCATAGAAATTGGGCCGGTCAATGAAATCTAGGTATTGGCGGCTTGCGGCATCGTCCCCGTAGTACTTGAGCATATTGCCGTACATCACGGGCATTACTTCGGTGATGAATCTGCGCTGAAGCTCTGGCGTCTTGATGTCCATCAGTATCCATCCTAGATGCTCGACTGGCCGCCCCTCTCTGTCAGAGTAGGTTCCTTGATCCCGTTGAAAAGTTACGTCCCCAGCATCAAGGATGCTAGTAACCTGCAAGCCGATTGTTTTACTGGATGCGAGCAGTCCAAGAAACCCCGAGACTGTCGTAGGGAGGTAGTGATGAGCCCGATAAAACGACAGAACGGATTCATGCAGCCGCGCCTCGACTTCCATCTTCTCCAAGATGTACAGGAGGAACGAATCGGCCAAAGCTTCCTCGGTTAGTAAACCCTGCGGTGACCTGACTCTCCGGCTATGGCTCTCCGGGTTCTTAAACTGGAGTAAATGGATGTGTTCGTGGGAGATGATGTGCGCATCGGCCTTATTCAGGCGCCCTCGCGACATAACGGAAATTTGCAATTCGTCCTTGAAATAGGGTACGAAGAGGCCTAAGACCTTGCGCCTTTTCGTCCCGTGCAGAATCATCTTGACAGTCCCCACAACGAACGTCCAGCCAAAAATTGCACGCTTTACAAACCAAGTGCCTCGGGGGCCAATGCGCTCAAAGTCGCTATGCAAGTCACGCAGTCTATCGGCGCCGAAACGGGCTACGAGGTCGGTTGACAGCACCTCAATTTTTGCATCCAACACCTGCGAATGCATAACTAAATCATGATAAATCTGTCCGATGCCTCTCGTTCGGACTATGTCGAACTGACCTGCTAAGTTTTCGCACCGCAATGGAGTTGGCGGGAACTCGCCGAAATCCTGTCGTAGTTGCTCCTCAGAAGTCCTTTTCTCAACGGAAAGTAATGGGCGAAAGAGGCGGGAGAAAGGGTTCACGAAGAAGGGAAGATTGGGACGGCCCTTATTGTGGGGCATCTTGTCACCCCACCTTCCGTAATCTAGATTTACTCTGCGCTGGGCTCGTGCGCTCCTGGTCGGCGCGTATTAAGTCAATTTGACCTCGTAGGCTTGCTGTGATCCCCACTTTCTGCTTTCTTTCCATTGCTGACTTATGCTCCTCAACGTTGATTTTATTCAAAAAATGGAATGAGTCAGACGGCATTCAGCTACTATTCAGCGCGGCCTCGTGGAAGCCGGTCTTCGATTCAATCGGAGCGTTCAATAGAGATGGATTGAGGGATTCAAATTGCCATTTACGCCATTCCACATGGGTGCCGCGCTGATTGTTAAGCCAGGTCTCAACCGAAACTTCAGCGTGATTACCTTCGGCCTGGCACAGATCGCGATGGACATTGAACCAGGCATTGGTATGTTGACCGATGCAGAGGTGCTTCACGGCCCCACGCACACCATTCTTGGCGCATTGGTCATTGCCTATTTGGTGATGCTGATCGCGCCCAGGATCTGCAACTACTTGCTGAGAAAGTGGAACAAGGAGGTCACTTACCATAAGCTGCCTTGGCTCGTGCAGTCCGAGACAACTTCCAAGTCGGCAGTGACTGTGGGTGCTTTTTTCGGCACCCTGAGTCATGTCGTTCTCGACAGCTTGATGCATCATGACATTCACCCCTTGTCTCCGTTTTCACAGGTGAATCCATTGATGGGTCAGATCTCGCACGATGGGGTGTATCAACTGTGTGCGCTTGCAGGTGTTGTGGGCGCAGTCGCATGGGTGGCGATGCAATGGTTTGGTCGCCCTATTCGGGTTAATGAGGTCACCGTGTCGCCTGAGCCGTTGGCGACGACTAGATCCCAAGGGTTTTGGACATTGTGGGTACGGGACTTGCGGTTTACCTGGTTCTGGTTATTCCTCCTGTCCATCCTTCCCAGCCTTCTACTTAGTTCGGCGCTCATGCCAATGCTTCTTTTGGCGTTTGCTGTATTGCTTTTGGCTCCAGCTACTGGAATAGGCCGACTTTTCACACGGAAGTCGACACCAAACGACTTTAGGAAATTGGCACTCATGGTGCTCGTGCCAATGCTTTCGCTGATCTACATATTTAAGAGCGACGATCAAATTACGACCAATGCGACACCTATCGTCAACGCTATCGAGTCATATCGAATCGAGACTGGACACTATCCGGGCGCACTTGAGGAACTGGCCCCACAGCATCTTGCCAAGATTCCGAAACTCAATTACTTGCTCGTTCAACCGCAAATCACTTACCGCGTGGTAGACGGCAAACCTTACTTGGGAATTTCTGCGGGAGCGGGCGGATTTTCGCATTTCGAGTACGACTTTGCATCCAAGACTTGGAATCATTACTCCTGATTCCCCATAGCTGCTTTGCCCCCATGCTCTGAACGACCTGGAAATGGACACAGCAACCGAACTCATGCGACCTTGGAAACTGACCACGCTTGTCATCGGATTCGGTTTGCTGGTCGTTGGCTCGTTCTATTACGAAGCGCCCGATTGGGACATACCCATTAGCGTCATCATGGCGCTGATGGCGTACCTGACCGCATCGTGGTCGATGCACGTCATGGTTGAACGACATTGGCGGCAATGGCCCTTGATGCTGTTCTGGACGTGGTTCACCGTTGACGGATGCTACTGGCTTTACTGGCACTTCAAGAACCCTGTGGCGCTTGAGTTGATGCGGGAAGCCAATGCGCCAGCGTCGCTTTCACTTTACTGGATGTGCGGGTTAGTTTGGTATTACCGGGGGACACTACGCGAAATGTTGGCAGACCTGAGAAGAACGATGGTCAGGTCAATAGCTGACGGTTGAAACTGTAGGACGTTCTGCTCATTGCGAACATCATCACTTGGATTACCAGGAACCTGCCATTCGTGGAGGCCTGCTAACGCACCATGGCGGGTCTACGATTTTCTCCGTACCTGACATCCAATTTCAAGTGCCCGCGTCAGAGAAAGTGAATCGGTGGTACCAGACTACTTGCTACACAACTGCTGTTCACATGGTATTCCGTCCCCGTCGCCATCCATCTTGACACTCGGACAGTGCTTCAGAAAATATTTTGCCTCTAAACAAGATGTCATTTGTGAGCAATGAGTGCGCCCATCACATTTGAACGAGTTGATCGGTGATGCAAGGGGTGTGACAGCCGCTGGGGGTCGTTCCTTCACGCTCAGAGAACTCGACCTAGAAGCGTCGCTAGAAGTCGATGAAAGCTCGCCTCCCCCTGAGGACGCCTGTGACGTTGGGGGCGTGATGCCAACTTGACGCAGCCTATTCTGGCGCTCGGCATTTAGTTGATCGACAGTTGGTGCGTCCCTTCTCTCACCAGATGGACAAGGAGTGCTCTGATAAGTTATTTTCCCGTTGCTGGCGCACTTGAAAACCGGCGACGCCGCCTCTAAGGAAAAATGTGCCATTAAAACAGCAAGCATGACGGTTAGGGCGGAAGTCTTGAACATCAACGAAGTAAACAGTAAATCAAAAAGAACATGGGAGGCATACCCCACGCGATTCATTCGAGTGGCTTATATGACTGATGCGCCATTCTTACATCATTGCACTAATGTTGTTGCCCCCGTTTTGGGGAAGTATTCAATGGCAGCTAATGCCCCACAAAAGCAATTCGAGTTCACCCCCCACCGAACTTCCGCCGAACTGCCCCTGCCAGTATCCCCAATGCAGAAAGCAAAAAGCCCATCGCAATGGACGGGCCATGGGCAAACCTTCTGAGCTATTTCCGCTTATTTGGCTCCTCGACCTGGGCTCGAACCAGGGATCTACGGATTTTCAATCCAAGGCACTCTCTCTTGGGGGTTGCCCGTAAATCGAAGAAACGTAACAAGTTTTCCTGTTTTGGTTGTGCCGGGCGTGGCCGCTTCCGAACCTGCTGCCGAACTCTTGGGGGTCGGTTGGAGGCATGGGAATAGAAATGTCGAAGCAAATCAACGCCATGGCCATAGGGGGTGCCGAACACTGCCGACCTGATGCCGAACCTATTGCGGAGAAGGGTCGTGCTTGAGGCTAATACGCCTTTGCTCGTTAACGTCCTCTAAGCGCCTGCTCAGTTGCCGCGTCCAATTGACCGCTTCGTACAAGACCTTTTCCACTCTGAAATGCCTTGAGTGCATTGACCGTCTTCGGACCAGCCAAGCCGTCTGGCGTGCCTACCTTAAAGCCCAAACGATTCAGGTTGGTCTGCGCATCCTTTAGGCTCATCGGAGATGCAGGCAGTGCGGAGGATCTCGACTCCGCTGCTTGGATGACTGGCGCCTGCTGAGGCGGTGAATTTGTTCGAGTTGCCGATCCGTCTAAACTTGTTTGTTGAACAGCGCATCGCCTGGAAAATGCCATCTGAAACTCGGAAGTAAGTTTATCGGCGGCGCTCTGGTCCGCGTACATTTGGTTAAACGTTTGAATATTCGTTTGAACTGCTCCAAGCTGCTTGTCAATGGCAAAGGAGGCTTGGTAGGACGGACTAAAGTTACTTGAGCCCATCTTTACAGCGGAAAAAATGCCTGACTTTCCGTCGGAACTCTCTATTTGAAACCCGGTGTCCCGCGCCGCACCCATGGCGCATTCGAATGCCCGTTCGGCAGTTGTGGAGAAGGGAATATTTTTCGCGGTTGGCGCACTAGTACAGCCCAGCAACACAACACTAAGCAACCCCGAGAGCGCAAACAAGCGGTGGCTCATACTACCTCCTTCGAATTCAACAAATGGGGACCTAAGGAGCCATGGAGCGAACATTCACAGCGCCGCTGGCACAGGTCTAGTAACAAAATGTTACGCTTGCATTCTATTCCTCTTTAAACTGGGATTCAGTTAGGAGCACGCGCCAGATGAGTTGCGAGCGCACCCTGACGGAAGATTTCATGGGAGGGCAATGACGTTTGTCCGAGTAGCAAGGCCAAGCAACCATCACAACCACTTGGCCCTTCCTGGCTAAGCCGCCTTGGCCTCCCCCCTGGGCACAATCACTGACCCAGCATTGGCAGCTTCCTGCAAGGTCTTGGATGACAGGTGGGCGTGCCCCATCGTGACCTTCGGGTCCGAGCGTCCTAGCAGCATCTGCACTTCGTAAAGACTACGACCAGCCGATACCAGCATGGAATCAAATCCATGGCGCAGGTCGTGCACCCTGATCTTGATCCCGGCCTTCTTCTGAATGCGATACCAGGCCCGCGTAATATTGGTGTACGGCAGGTCTTTGCCTAGCTTAGCCAGCACCGGTGACGGGAACAGGTACGCCGACTTGTCCTTCGACTGCAGCTGCTCGATCACCCACATGGCCGAAACATTGAGCGAAATGAACCGACTTCGACGGGACTTCGACCGAATGGCGTCCACCTTCAGAGCACGGCCCTCTATGCTCACATTCCGCCAGGTACTGGACAAAATCTCGTTAAGCCTTGCCCCGGTCGATGCAAGCATCATCAAAATTTTGCAGACATTGCGATTGCTGTCTGTACGCAATACTTCCAGCAGTCTCTGCAACTGTTCGTCATTCAGGTAGTTCTCCACCTGGTTATCCAGCATGAAGAGCTCGAAGTTTTTCAGTGGATTCTTTTCTAGGTGGTCCCACTGCACCGCCATGTTCAATGCACGGCGCATGAACTTGATGGCGTGGTCAGCCGAAGCCGGACTCAGCTTCATCTTTTCGGCCATGTCCATGTGGAGGTCCTGGGCCAGTTTCCTTGTGATAAGACCCAAGGGCAAAGTACCCACCAAGAGGCTGACGTACAGGCGGTGCAGCTGGTCATACTTCTTGACCGAGCGGATGTGCGCCTTGCAGTACGGCGCGAAGTGGTTTTCGACGAAGGCATCCCATGTCAGTTGCTGCTGGGTTGCCACGAGCGGGATTGCACTCTCAGCCTTTACCATCGTGGCACGCAGTTGCTTCGTTTGCAGAGCAAGTTTGCGTGCCTGTGCCAGCGGCAAGTAGCGCGAGCCAAAATTTCGAAATACAGCCCAACAAGGTTGAATCATTGATTGACCGGTACCAAGAAACAGGTAACACTTTCGACGGGCACAACAATAGCGACGGATAGCCTAGGGAGTCAAAATGAGTACACCATACGTCAATAGCACGTTTGCACGCACCGTTAGTCCAAGCGGAAAATATTGGGTCGACGACCTAATCTATACATGGCAATGGAATTTTGCCGGTTCAAATACGTTGACCATGAGTTTTCCATGGGCTAACGGTGGTGACGCATGGTTTATTGATAACTATGGTCAAGGGGAACAAAATGCTGCTCAACACTATGCCTTAACTTCAAGCCAGATTTCCACGACCGTGACTGCCAGAAATGCATGGGCCGCAGTTGCAAATGTTCAGTTCACTACCATCACGGATACGCAGACCAACGTAGGCGATATTAGAGTGGCGTGGACCAATGCGGCGAATTTTGGCACTTCCGGGTACAACAACCGTCCCGGCGCTTCCAGCACATATTTTCCATCGAATGTTCCATCAGGCGGAGACATTTGGTTAAACCCAGCTGCACTTTCTGGGGGAGGAGTACTTGCGGTTGGCACTATGTTGGCGGCTATTGGAACAGCGTTGGGAATCAGTGGCCCAAACCGGGGAAGCCTAGGGTCAGTCCTGCCAACGGGCGAAGACTCTGTGAGGTATTCAATCACGAGCTACGACGCGTTCCCTGGTTACACGAATTCGAGCGTGAATTTCTACCCAACTACACCCATGCTTTACGACATCGCAGCCATTCAATACTTGTATGGCGCCAATGGGTCCTACCACGCAGGTAACGATACTTACGACTTCTATCAGGGGCAAAGCTATTTCCAAACCATCTGGGATGCAGATGGCAATGACACCATCACATGGAATGCTACGAACGAAGGCGCCACCATCAATCTGAACAGCGGGGCGTGGAGCGACTTGGGCAACGCTTTGAGTTTTTACGATCAGTTTGGTTCATATATTTCCGCAACGCCGGATATTGCGAACAACCGAACAGTCGCAATAGCCTACGGCGTCATCATTGAAAATGCCAAGGGTGGCGGCGCAGCAGATGTTCTGATTGGCAACGATTTGGGCAACATACTTGTTGGCGGCGGCAGTGCCGACATACTAACGGGCAATGCGGGGGATGACATCCTTGATGGTGGTAGTGGTGATGACACCCTGAATGGCGGCCTCGGGAGCGATACGTTATTAGGTGGCCCGGATATTGACACTGCTGTTTATTCGAGCAATCGATCGGCATACGTTATGTCGATGACTGCGACGGGTTACACAATCACCAGTATTGCGTCTGGCGGGGTTGATACCTTGCAGGACATAGAGTTTGCGCAGTTTGCGGATCAAACCTTACCGCTCTCGTCAACCAAACTGCCGGATACGTCAACCACCTTATTGGGTGCAGCAATAAATCTTTCTGCCCGGGCTTATTCGGATGCGCATATTACTGGAAGTGGTGATCCGATAAAACTGGTAAATGACACAGTAAGCACCTGGTTGCCTCTGCAAAGCACTGATTTTAGTAGCGCTGATCTCGCAAAATTACCCATCGGCTCCCAGTTTACTCAGGTCGCAGGAAGTCTCCTGCGATATGACAATTTAAATGCATCCGCGACTGTTGGCATAACAATGATTGAGGGCAAACGGACGCTCGGGATTTCATTTGAGGGAACTGATTTCAAGACTCAAACGGTCGCCGATTGGACCGACAACATTCTACTGATTGATGCGAACTATTTGAAACTGCGGGATTTTGTCAATGCAGTTGCAGACTTCGCCAATTCGTCCGACAACCAAATCGAGCGAGTGCTAGTAACTGGTCACAGCTTAGGCGGAGCCGCTGCTCAAAAGTTTATGTCCAGTTTTGGATTGCTCGATCCCCGTTACATTGGCATCACATTTGGATCGCCGGGGACTCAATTCAATTCCATCCTTCCAAATAATCGTCTGTTCAATTTTTCGCATTTCTACGACACGGTGCCTTTGGCTGGTTCTGCTCGAGGATATGCGGTTGATGGTACAAAAATCATCATCAATATCGATAAACCTGGAATTGATGTCCCCAACGTTGCTGATCATTCCCTTTTCTTCCCAAATGACTTTGTGCCTGGGTCAAGTAATTTGGATACGGGCGTTAGCTATCGGAACACGATTAATCTCCTGCTTTCTAACTATTCCGAAAGCGACCTGTTATCCGGTACCAACTGGACCGTGCTTACGAACACGATTGACAACAATGACACGCTCAGAGCGACGAAGCAGTATTCGGCAATCCTCGCAGGCGATGGAAACGATGTAGTGCAGGGATCAAACTTCGCAGATTCGATTAGTGGGGGTTCGGGAAACGACACGATCAACGGATATGCCGGTCAAGACGCAGTCACCTTCCCAGGAAGTTCAACTGGTTACAGAGTCACACCAATCAATGCACTGGTCCCGATCATCAATCAACCTTATACGACAGCCTACACCGTAACAGACATCGATCCGTCAAACGGTGACTATGGGACAGACACATTGCGCAGTATTGAGAGGCTGAAATTCGACGACAAAACTACTCCACTTTCGTATGGGTTCTACGGTAAAGCGTCTGATGGTTACATTTTCGGCGCCCAAATCTATGTGGATGCCAACGGAAATGGGCTACCTGATGCGAATGAATACACAGGTAACCTAACGGATGCCCAAGGTAACTTCAGTTTTACAAGCTCACTTTCAGGTGCCATCATTGCCGTCGGCGGTACAAATATCGATACGACCTTGCCAAACAAGTTAGTCCTCGTTGCACCCGAAGGGTCGGTGATTGTTAGCCCGGTTACAACGTTGATACAAGCCTACTCCGCCACGACTGGAGCGAACATTACCGATGCCGAGACCGCAGTGCAATTTGCGTTGGGGATCAACCAAGACGTTGATCTCACGCAATATGATCCGCTGGCGCATGCTGGCAATGATGCTACAGCCCTGGCCGTGCAGCGCGTTGACGCTCAGTTAGCTGAAGTGGGCAATAGAGCCCTGACCGTTGGAACTACCTTTGCGCAAATCATTAATGCACTTGCATCGGGTGTTCAGTCTGGCCAAGCTATCAATCTTGCAAGTCGCTCAAATCTGGAATCATGGCTCGGCGGTGTGACGAATGGCACAGTGCTGGATGCGGTTGTGGCAATCAATGAAGCTATTGCAATGGCGGGGACCATTCAGGCGATTTCTGCAATTCAGGTGGCTGCCAGTACCGGTGCAGATGCAGGTCGAGTCTTTTCCCTTGAAAGCCTGAAAGCCGGCGCCGTGGATATCATGCGGTTGACGGGCGGCCAAGACGTTCGCATCGACTTCACCAACTCCGCCAATCAAATCACTGGTTTGGATCTCGATGGCAATGGAACAATTGCAAATGACGGCGTTGAAAACAACATCACCGGCCGAGCTTCCAACTTCGATGTTATCGATGCCTATACCCGCAACACGCTTGACAAGACCAACATTGCTCAAAACTTTCTTGGCGACATCGCATTTGACGGCACTGGTTTTTGGGGAGATCGCATAAACACTCGTGGCAACATAGTACTAGGTGGCCTTGGTGCTGATACTATTTTTGGTGGAATCGGGAACGACTTTTTCGCAGGTGGGGGGGTGGCCTCGAGTCTCCTGCCGGTTGGCGGGCGGAACGTCACGGATAGCCTTTCGGGGGGACGCAACGCCGACTATTTCTTCGTCGCAATGTCGGAACTCGACAGCGCCAGGGGCAACCAACTGATGATCGACGGCGGCACTACCGCTGACGATCCGAATGGATCATCAGAATTGTTAAGGGACTCTGACTGGCTCTTGTTTGAGGCAGTTCAGACTGATGGAACTGTGACCATCATTCTTCGAGACAGTTCAGTGCTTGACCCGGGCGAATCTGAGATTGATCAGAGTGGGAGCCTAGTTTCGTTTTCCGGTCAGGCAGTAGGAACTCTGAGGGACATCGAAAATCTCGACGCATCAGGGAACTTGTATGGGTTTATTGACAATATCGATGTCAAGCTGGGTGGTCGGCGAACAGACGGCAGCGTAAATCAAATCGGAATTACCAAAAATGATGGAATTGGATCAACTGCTCAATTAAACATTTCCGGTAGCAACACGTCCAACATCTTGATTGCCGGAAGTGGTAACGATCAGATTAGCAGTTTTGCTGGCGACGACCGTATAACCGGTGGACAAGGCAACGACAGCATCGACGGAAGTGTCGGTGCTGACACAGCGGTCTATTCAGGGAAATCGACAGACTATCTGGTCACCTTCGACGCACTGTCTTCGGCCTATAGCGTTAAAGACACTAACAGTAGCAGAGACGGCACAGACAAATTGACATCTGTTGAGTTGCTACAGTTTTCAGATGGCGTAAAGCAATTGGCTACATCAGATGCACTATTGGTCGGCAGGGTGCATCAAGCCCTCTACGGTAAGGCGCAGGGTAGTGCAGTTTTTAACGATTCTCTGACAAAGGTTGCTCCATCTGGGAGCGTTCTCGACTGGGTCAAAGTCGAGGCTTCGGGACTTTCTGCATTGTCAGATTCCGCGTTTTCTACGCTTGTACTCAATAACATGAGTATCAACAATACGTCTCTGACTGCGACCACGGCCTTTGGTACAGCCCATCAAGCCTACGATACATTGCAACAAGCGATGACTGTCTACCTGGGTTGGGTTGGTAGTGCCAATCGCGGCATCGTGGCTGCCCAAGTTGCACAAATTATTGCTGGCTTTGAGGGTGAGACAATCTATGGAGTCTATGGTGCCGCAGCGACCGCCTTCAACAAACAGGTGGCATCTGACATAGCCCACAGCATTAATCCCCAAAACACTTCCGAAGTTGTTGCTGTTCCTGTCTTCACATCCGGGACCGTCAGCGCAGCCGGTGGCAACTTTGATTACATGATGGCGATGGGGAACTACAACTATCAGATTGGTGGATTTGCCTCAGGCGACAAGATCATCGGCCCAATCGGCGTGTCGGGAACCTTGGTCAATAACAACGCCACAGACGGTTCTGCTTCAATCCAATATGTATCAGGCGGAAATACTGTCAGCATCACTTTGACTGGGTTAAGCACTGCACAAGATGGCGCTCTACATGGCACCGCTGACTTGAACAATGTGTTTGGACTTGGGGCGTATACCTGAAATTGCATTGCGGAAAGAATGAGCCAAACAATGGAGCCCCCTAAATACAATCTTACAGAGATGGTCAAAATGAAATATGTAATAGCGGTGTTTTGCGCAGTGTTGCTTGCTGCGTGTGGCGGTGGTGAATCACCAGGTTCTACAGCGAGTACACCTCTTCCTTTTAGGTTGGCATCGCCTGTCAGTGGTGATCCAGAAGTCGCCCTGCACCTGTACCAGGCGTTGTACGGAAAAGCACCTGGCTACGCTCAGCTGAATACTTTCAAAAGTCAGATCGCGTCAAATGGTGCCGTAGCGTGGGCCAATTCAACGGCATCTGGTCTGAGCAACATGTCCAACACTGAATTTGCAGCACTTGTGCTGAATAACATCAGCATCACGGCCACTAGTTTGACTGGTACAGCCCAATTTGGTACTCCACAACAAGCATACGAAGGCCTACTGGGCGCTTTTGTTGAATATCTCAATTATGTAGGCATTGCCAATCGGGGAGTTGTGGCGGCCCAGCTCGCAGAGATTATTTCCAATCTGGAAGTCGATACCCAATTTGGCGTTTATGGTCCGGCTGCCGTTGCGTTGAACAAGCAGATCGCCGTAAATTCTACGTACAGTTCAAACTCAGCCAATACAGTTGCTGCGGATCTCTCGACACCTACAGCAAATGCTGGCGTCACTCAAACGGTAACCGTAGGCTCTATTGTTACGCTGGTTGGTAGCGCGAGTTCTGACCCTAACGGTGATTCATTAACCTATAGTTGGACGCTCAGCTCTAGGCCATCGGGTAGCACAGCCACTTTGACTTCTGCAACTTCAGCGAAGCCGACTTTCACGGCTGATATTGCTGGGAACTATGTCGCTAGCTTGACTGTCAACGATGGCAAGGTCAGCAGCACTGCGGCAACAGTCGCGATTGCAGTAAATGCTTCAACTTCAGATTACAGCCGATACACAGGAAATTACACCTGCAAAGACTTTATTAGCGGTGTGACGCAGTACCAACTTACGCTCACCATGGCTGGCAATACGGCCACAGCTCAACCAGGTTTTAGGTCGGCGGTTACGGCAAGCAACCCCATTGCATCCGGAACCTCAATGACGTTCTTCAACGTTAATGCCACCACAGGAAAAGCTGACACTGTGACTTTGTACGCAACAGGCGGAATTGCATTTGTTTCGCAGGCGTTCGGTGATTTCGTTTTGTGTACAAAACTCTAGTAGTCGCATAGCGGTCGGACTGCCATTGCTGCAAGAGCAATGCACAGAGCAGTCATGGCGTTGAGGGCCATGGTGAGGACGCTGATCTAGACGGCCATCGCGCCAAGCTGAGTGAACGCTATTGCCACGGCAGAGGCGGCGAGGAAGGGAATGAACATGGATTGAATCGCCCCGGCTTTCGTGGAGGCTGTTTAGTTAAAGTGAAACCGGGGTTTCGGTCTTCTCGGCGAGTTGCCGATAGTAGTTTGCCTCAGCCTCGGCCGGTGGAATATACCCAATCGGCGCCAGCAGTCGGTGGTGGTTGAACCAGGACACCCATTCCAGGGTGGCCAGTTCCAGTGACTCCTTCGTTTTCCAGGGAGCACGGCGGTGGATCAATTCGGTTTTGTACAACCCGTTGATCGTCTCGGCCAGGGCGTTGTCGTAACTGTCCCCACGACTGCCCACTGATGGCTCTATGCCTGCTTGGGCGAGGCGCTCGGTGTACAGGATGGAGACATATTGCGAGCCCCTGTCGGAGTGATGGATCAGGGCATGGTGATCGGGCTGACGGTCATACAAAGCCTGCTCCAGCGCGTCCAGCACAAAGTCCGTTCGCATGGAACTGCTGACACGCCAGCCCACAATCCGGCGGGCATACACGTCGATCACAAAGGCCACGTACTGCCAGCCTTGCCAGGTTGAAACGTACGTGAAGTCCGATACCCAGAGTTGATTGGGACGCTCGGCCTTGAACTGCCGATTGACCCGGTCCAACGGGCATGGCCATGCTATGTCAGGAACCGTGGTGCGTACCACCTTGCCCCGGCGTGCCCCTTGCAAGCCCAGGCGCTTCATCAGCCGCTCAACAGTGCAGCGGGCTACCTCGACGCCTTCGCGGTTCATTTGATGCCAGACCTTGCCGGCGCCATAGACCTGCAAGTTGGACTGCCAGACTTGCTGGATTTGCGGTATCAAGGTGTCATCGGTCTTGGCGCGTGCACTGCGCAATTCGGGCTTGCGTTGGCACGCAGCGTGTCGCCGATACCCTGACGGGGCAATCTGCAATACCTTGCAAATCGGCTCAACCCCATGGGTATTGCGGTGCTTTTCCACAAAGTCCTTCAAGACTTGAGTCGGCGGTCGAACTCCGCCTGGGCAAAAAAAGCACTGGCCAGTTTCAGGATTTCATTGGCCCGGCGCAATTCCTTGACTTCACGCTCCAGGGCTTTGATACGGTCGCGCTCCTCGCTGGTGATGCCATCGCGCAGACCGCTATCGACCTCCAGCTTGCGAACCCATTCATGCAAGGTTTGCGGGACGCAGCCAATCTTGGGTGCGATTGATTCAATGGCAGCCCACAGCGACGGGTACTCGCCACGGTGCTCTTGCACCATGCGTACAGCACGTTCGCGCACTTCGGGAGAAAAACGGTTTGATTTCTTGCTCATGACTCCATCTTCTCGAAGGTTGGAGCCTCCTCAATACGCGGGGGCGATTCACAGCCGCAGTCGTTGTGCTTCCTGAAGATCACTTCCCCAGAAGGTGTGTGGACCACCCGAATTTCCCCGCCGCAAGGCACGGTCCTCGTCTTGGCAGCCATAGCCACCGCCAGTGATCGGTCGTGAACCATGATCTCGTTGCTAGCCGCGACCTGCGCGCCGCCAAGCATTGCCCAATGTGGGCTCTTCAAGGTCCGATTGCTCTCAATGCGAAAGTCGCTGGTTTTCTTGTGTTTGATCTGTCTCATTTCTATTCCTCCTCTTTTGTAATTCTGTTGGGCCGTTGCCACGCAATGCGCGCCTTCCACGGCAATCTATATTGCAGCCCCAAAGCTGAATCTCACGGTTACGTTCTCCAGAGCAAAAGCTCAGTTTGAGCAGCGCGCCTTCACTGCTCTGTACAGAACCGTCAGACACTATGAAGGACGAGAGGTGATCAGCATCACAACTATTCTTGGGTCGTTTTAATAGACTTGGGTCATCAATCCTCGAAGCCTCTCCCATGCAGTACCTACGACCGACCCCAAAGCCCATACAGAGGCAAGCAGCGTTAACCGCTGTCCAACAAATCCTTTTCCGTCGCATGCGGAATCAGGCCACTACCCAACCGATCCGGGCGAATGTTGGCGACTTGGCGCTGGATCAGCGTGTGCGTCTTTCCGGCGAGTGGTAGCCGCCTTTCAGTCATCAGAGGGGGAAACTATGCCGATGCAGCCTATGTCGCTCGTACGTCAAATCATCCGGGATGTTGTTCGGATGTACTTTGACCCGATACGTGAATTCGCCAAAACCAGTCGTTGATGCTGCGAGGGCACTTCAGGCAGGTCTAATTGTGATCGACTGTCTATTGATCTGCGGCAAACACTACTTCGCACAGCATTTGAGTCGAATCGCCTTATGTCCAGCCTTGAGGCTAACATTACCTTGTTGCACTGATCGATGTGGTCAGGTAGCGCCGGGTCAACATTCAACAAGTTCGATGGAACGCGGTATCTCAAGGACAACCCCGATGTGGCGGAGTATGTGGATGCCTATGTCGCAGATTTCTTGGGCAGTCGCAGCAACGGGGCAATCGCGCACTAAGTGATCTATGGTGCAGCTGAGGGGCGTGTTGCCTATGACACTGCTGGGGTGGCAATTGAGCAGGCTATATTGATTGGTGTGCCGGGTTGAGTAGGTCTGATGATTGAGTATTGCGGAGGCTAACGGGGATATGCAGATTGAGTTTAGAAGCGCCTATCGACACCTGTTGTCCTTGTTAACAATGACGTTTCTGATGGCTTGCAGTGGGGCTGCGAATGCTGTGACACCGATGATTGCATCGACCGCAAACTACTCGATCGGGTTGAGTTCCACTGGAAATGTTTATGGCTGGGGGAGTGACGAGTACGGCCAACTTGGCTTAGGGCGACTGATGCGTGCTACGACCCCACAGGCTGTACCAGGGCTAAATCTAGGGACCGGCGCGAGCAATTCTCGCCTTGCATTGGGCGTACATCACAGCGTTACCGTGAAATCAGACGGCAGGGTCTGGTCTTGGGGGCTGAATGATAGCGGGCAATTGGGCGATGGCACTACAACGAATCGCTCTACTCCGGTACCGGTTTCAGGACTCACTGACGTGGCGGCCGTCGCGGCTTATTCGCACACCCTTGCACTCAAGTCGGATGGCAGCGTCTGGACGTGGGGGCCGAATGAAAGCGGGCAACTGGGCGATGGAACAACATCGCCACGACTATCGCCAGTGCGAGTGGCTGGCCTCACCGGTGTGGCGGCGGTGGCGGCAGGAGCATCTGTCTCCCTGGCCGTCAAGTCTGACGGTACGGTTTGGACATGGGGAGTTGGATTGCTTGTTGATGGTTCGATAACAACAGGCCGAACGCCAATGCAAGTAGCCGGGCTAACCGGTGTGGTGGCGGTATCTGCAGGCACGGATCACTTGCTCGCCCTCAAATCTGACGGCAGTGTTTGGACGTGGGGTTATAACGACCACGGACAACTAGGTGACGGGACCACAACGATTCGCCCCGCTCCCTTGCAAGTGCCGGGACTAACTGGCGTCGTAGCGCTCGCGGCGGGTTTCTCTCACTCTGTGGCCCTTACGTCCAACGGTGTCGTCTGGGCATGGGGAAACAACGGGTACGGCCAACTTGGCGACGGAACGCAGACAACTCGTTACTCGCCAGTCGAAGTACAGCGTCTCACCGGAGTAGTAGCAGTGGCCGCTGGTTACTTTGGCTCTTTTGCAGTGAAGTCTGACGGCACGGTCTGGGGTTGCGGAGAGAACCAATGGGGCGCACTCGGCAACGGTACAACAAACGTGAGCCTAGTGCCCATACAGGTACCAGGTCTTACCGGTGTGGTGAGGGTGGCAGTGGGATACGGCCACACTGTTGTCATCAAGTCAGACGGCAGTCTTTTGGCTTGGGGAAGGAACAATGTCGGCCAACTCGGTGATGGCACGACGACGTATCACACATTGCCGGTGCAAGTGCCGGGGTTGGGCGGCGTTGTGGTGGTAGCCGTGGGCTACGGCCATACCCTTGCCGTCAAGTCAGACGGCAGCGTTTGGGGATGGGGACAAAACTATGCGGGCGAACTTGGCCACACCGCGACGAACAATCCTTCGGCGCCGGTTCAGGTAGCGGGATTGAATGATGTTATGGCGGTGGCAGTTGGGATGTATCACACCCTTGTCGTCAAATCCGACGGAAGTGTCTGGGGGCTTGGCTATAACTTTGCTGGCCAACTTGGCGATCGCATCGCCGTTGGTGCGTCTACTGGCTCTGTGCCCGTTCAAGTGCAGGGACTGAGTGGCGTAGTGGCAGTTGCGGCGGGTTACGGGTACTCGCTGGCATTGAAGTCAGACGGCAGCGTTTGGGGTTGGGGGCAAAACTATGATGGCGCACTCGGAGATGGCACCACAAAAGATCGATCGACTCCCGGCAAAGTGCCTGGGCTCACAGGCGTAGTTGCAATTTCGGAGGGGAACTACGCGGTCAAATCCGATGGCAGCGTCTGGGGGTGGGGACAGAGCTTTTATGGTCAACTCAGCGATGGAACAAGTGCACCACGTTTGTCACCGGTACAGGTGCCGGGACTAACGGGCGTGGTAGCGATGGCGACTGGCGATGACCACACCCTGGCACTCACGTCGGATGGCGGCATTTTGGCGTTGGGACATAACGGGTACGGACAACTGGGCGATGGCACAACGACGCAGCGCTTTTCACCAGTGTCGGTGCCGGGGCTCACTGCCTTGGTAGGCGTGGCTGCCGGCCAATACCGCACTCTCGCCCTCAAGACTGATGGCACAGTGTTCTCCTGGGGCAACAACAACAATGGGCAGCTCGGTGATGGTACATTCGCGGGCCGTAGTGCGCCCTCGCTGGTGATCAATGAAACCGCAAACGGTGCTCTTGATCTACTACCTGGAGTCCCTAAGCACATACCCCCAGGAAAGATTCCTCCGTTTTTCGTTCAGGCATCTGGTGGCATCGCTGACACCAGTGCCTCTGTCTCCACCACCACCAAATTCAACCCCGCCGACAAAGGCAAGCCCGGCTCGGTGTACGTCACAGCAATGGTCCCCTCTGGCAGCTTGGGCGCCACTACGATAGGAGACAGTCCAGCCAAACACGTCTTGGCGGCCGCAACTCAGGCAGTGGCAAGTAGTTCATCTTGCCCGGCAACCGTCAACCCCCTCACGCTGATTCAACTCACCCCCACTGGCTGGCAAACGGTCGTCAACAGCCAATTACTCCCCTATGCCAGCGGAGTTCTGGGAGACCAGCTTGCAGCCCAAACCATCCTCAACAACGTCGACACGACCAACCTCAAGGGCGCAGAGTTCTGTGTAGGGTATGGAACGAGCGCTCAGGACATGGTGAACAACGGCAATATTCGAGCCGTAGCAACTATCCCTGGCGCTACCACCACAAGCACATGCGTCGTCGGCAGCACTCTCAGCGTGGGCCTGAACGTGACGCCTGGCTGGAACCTCCTTGGCAACCCCATCAACCAGAGCATTGCCGTAGCCAGCAAGTTCGGAGATGCCAACAAAGTCAGCTCCGTCTGGAAATGGGACACCGTGAAGGCCAACTGGCAGTTCTACGCACCGGGATTGGATGCAACGTCACTACAAAAGTATGTGACAAGTCAAGGCTATGGGGTCCTGGTGGAGATTAGCCCGGGAGACGGATATTGGGTCCAGGCCATGGTACAGGCCGATTTGGGAAGTATGTGTGGGTCATCTATCAACTTGAGGCAGAGCAGCCTGTCTAGTGGCTGGAATCTCGTCTCAACGGCCAGTCCCATCTCCGCGAAGGACTTCAACCTGACGTTGAGCACCACGCCGCCCACTGCGGGTCAGGTACCGATCAACATGACCAGCCTTTGGGCATGGGATGCGAACCAATCGAATTGGTACTTCTATGCACCAAGCCTGGATGCTCAGGGCGGAAGTGTGCTGTCTGAGTACATCAGCAGAAGTAACTACAAGGACTTCAACAACAACGGCAAGACGCTGGGCAATGGGGTGGGGATCTGGGTTAACAGGCCGTGAGGGGGCGTGCTTCTGCGCCGAACTTCTGTCGAACTGTGCGCCTGTCAGTACGTTCCTTGTGCCTGAAATAGACGCCTTGCTGTCATCCACGCGGCACTCTTGTAAGTCGGTTATGCCGCGATTACCGACATAAGTCTACCTGAATTGATCGTGCTGACATTGCCCTGTAAGTGTCGGATTCCTTTACATGGCTTCGTGATAACAAAATAAAAACCTTTGTAAATTAACGGTCTTTACAAATGGTACGTTTATTGCAATTGTGCACTAGCTCGTGCAGCAACTAAAGACGTTGCGGAAATTTTGAGATTGAGGGAGTAAGAAAATGATTAAAGTCAAGTGGCTTATATTTGTCTGTGTGTGCGTGCTGGGTTCGTCTTTTGCTCAAGCCACCGTAACATCACAGTTCTATGATTTCAACAATAACCAGTTGCCGAGTGGTTGGGGATCTTTAGGACCCGTTGTCAAGAATCAACGAGTTGAATTCAGTTCTGTCGGTGATCAATATGGCAACAACAATACCTACGCACCAATAAACCTTGATGGAGTACGTCGTTTAACGATTGATTACGACGTTGGCAGTAGTAGCAGCACTGCGTCACTATGGACAATGGTTTGGGGGGGCTCTTGGAACACCTACAACAATGGTATTGCGGGCGTTAATGGAAATTCACAGGCAACCGTGCAAACACAGACTGCTTCGCAAACCTCGGCAAGTTTCTTGGATATTGCTGGTTCGGGTCCAGTTCACTTATCAGCAACATTTAGCGATGGGTTGGCCTCATTGACAGCAACAAGAATTAATTCTGGCGCAGTTTCAAAAATCGAAAACGTTGCCGCACCTTATCTAGATTTGTCAGGTTTCCACGCGTTTGGGCTGTTTGGTACTGTTTGGAATCCAAATGAAACAGGCTGGATAGACAACTTAAAAATAACAACTGAGAAAATAGATGTCAGTACTCCACCTCCAAAAGCGGTTGGATTGTTTATTGGAGTGCAAGACGGAAACTCCTATTACTACGATAAAGCTACTGGAATAATCGTCCCTCCGATGGATGGCGACGGAACTGCAACAGAGCTCTTCAACAGCTTTAAGGCCAAAGGGCACGATGCAGAACTGCTTACCGCAAATCGTCTCTTTGGCGGGTCAATATCAAAACTTCAAGTTCTCAACACCCTCTTGGCAATGGAAAACTCTGGTCGCATTGTCAAAGGCGATGAATTGGTGCTGTACGTAAACTCACACGGCAGTGGAGGACTTGGATTCAATGAAAGTTTGGTGATAGGACAAGGGCTGGCTGATGGTCTTTCGGACAACGACTTATATGAAGTACTGAGTGCGTTCGATCCCGGCGGACTATATAAGAAAGTCATCTATTTAGATGCGTGTCATGCGGGTGGATTTTGGACAAGTGACGCTGGTGAAACTGGAATCGGCAATTTACGGACACTGAATAACGTTGCCGTATATGCTGCGGCGACTGAAAACACTCTTTCGTATTACGACATAACTGGGGAAGGTTTTTTTAGTCGGGCACTTGATTACGCGATCGATAATGGCTTAGATCAGAGCATGAGCCCATCTGATTTTGGAAATTTTCTTTCCAGTGAAACACAATCCTTAGTTTCTCGATACGGCCTTACCCAAACAGTTATGTACTCTGGTGATCTTGGTGAGCCAGTCGGGGTCGATACAGCTCTAATAGATCCTATGTGGGCAGCAAGTTCTGATTTTGATTTGAGCGGCCCAACGATCTTCGCAGCCGTCCCCGAACCCGGAACAATCACCTTGATATTGCTCGCCTTTGGAGTACTTGGTGTCAGTCGTCGCCGCCGCACTTTGCAATGATAGTCAGACATTCTGTTGGTTTTTCAGGGCGCTATTTGGAGGCAACGCAGAGGCTTCCCCGAGTAAACCACAAACACTGGAATCGTCGATTCTATCGGCGTTCGCCAACGACAATGCCTGACACTGACGAGATCCAGCGAACACTCAATCCCGTGTGAAGCGCAATTGAAACTTCCCCAAAGCCGATGTTAAAAATGGACTGACCGATAGCAATTCCGAATTCGACAACTCAGAGCCGTATGACAGCAATGGCGACACACTTGCCGCAGGCTTTTTCGCCGCCAATGTCGGCAATGTGATTCCGTCGAGGTAGGTTGAAGGGCTGCTTTATGGAACTCCACAGTCAATCCTGAGTCTTCCATGTTGGGTTCTATGACCGGCATCGGGCATGCATTTCGGCGAATTGATTTTCCGTTTGGGCACTCTGCCGAATTCCGCGAACGACATCTGTATGGACTTGAACTGGACAGCCCACAAGAGGCATCCACGGCGTCAAGCCCTATGACGCCTACCGCCCCACTGCGGGCACTCCCAAAACAACAACTATATGACGCATCATTGGGTGGTGCGGTTTGATCGGATTGGCTGGCTAGATTGACCGGAATAAGCACAAGCAGGCTCTTTGACCTTGGGATTGTGGGTATTTTCGATCCATAAAACGGGTCTACCGCTCGTGCTTTGATCGCTATTGAGTTATTGCCTCAACATTCCGCTGCAGCCTGGAAGTCATGCAAATTGCTGACAGAGACGCCACGCCCCAAGGTCTGGTACAGATTGCCCACTAGTCGGTGACAAGCACGTAAAGCCAGCACTGATGTTGGCGCAGTCACGACACTGGACAGCAGCAGGATTATTTCTGCCTACAACACCAAGAGAGCCACTTCTTGCCACGATGTCCGGCGGCGGCGCGGCAATGTCCGACTTTTTGGGCCCGACCCGCGACTTCACAGATCCGCTATTTGACTTTGGACTGACAGGCATTGCCGCCATCACAGACACGCACGCACCACCGCCGGTCAGTTTTGCAAGAGAGGCCCCGAGGTTTCCCAAGGCTTTGACTTCCTCTGTATGGCATCGCTCCCACAGTTGGTAGTAAGTCTGCCAATGCATCCCGCGTGGCTTGCCGCCACGTGGGTTAATGACGCCAGGCTCCCACCCTAGCCGCTTCCGAAGCTTGCCAGCGCGGCGAAGCGTCCGATCATCATCGGTCTCGCTTTGACTGAGGTAATGGAGATCGGCGCACTTCCGACAGCGGAAGCGACCCCACCCATAAAGGACTGCAACACGCTTTGAGCAGCACGGGCAGATCCACCATGCGCGGACTCCACCCAACTTGCACTGTGTAAACGAAAGTTGCACTGAAATTGACTGGGGAGCATCGCGACCAAAGTCTTCACCCTGGTACTCAATTTCCACATGGTCAGACCGCACACTTATGCTGACTGAATGGCCTGAACTGAGCCGGTGCGCGTAAATTTTGTTGCCTGGTTGAAGAAGATTTCTCCGCCCAGATCTCCCACATTGCAACTCCCGAATGTCCAGTCGAGCTTTTTGGTGCGTGTAAGTGCGAGCGCAAGCGCGTGCCATTCAATTTCTCCAAACCGAAATCATGTCGGAAAATTCACTGTCGCTAGATTTCCGGACCTCGCAGCAGGCTGTTGCGACAGTCAGATACCTTGCGACACTTGGCCAAGGAGCAATTGAATCAAAACAGCGCAGGCGCCTCATGTCACTGCCACAGCCAGCAATTCAGCGGAAATCCTTACCGCCTTCTTTCGTCCATCAAGAACCAACTTCACGCGACCCGACCCAACCAATTCATTTAGCGCAGAGTTCAGCATTTCGCTATTGCGCATAGCCCCCGGGCCTTTGCGCTGCACTTCACGCGTTGAAACAGAATCTGCTTCGCGACTCCGGCAGTAGCCTATAAGCCACGACGCAAGTTGAGCAGCGTGATTGCCATCTCCCGAACCCTCATGAGCAATACTGGTACCGGCACCAGCATCCGGCAATGGGTTCTGCTGTGCAACCGGAGGGTCGCCGTGCAACTGTCGCAACCCAAGACTTTCTGAACACCTATTTCGTGTCAACCTCACCCGCCACCGTGCCCCTATGGCCCCAGTGGAATCACACGCAATTTCCACCTTTCCCTGAACCTTCAGGCAATACAGAACCCATTTCAGCTCTCTGGAATTCAACCCAATGCGGTATGCAAAGTCGTCGATTTGCACGAATACCCAATTGCTCTGGCGCAGAGCTTCGAGTACCTGCTCTTTTATGCTGGTGAACATCAGGCCTGACCCTCAGCTCTGCAAATGGCAAGCCGAGCGGCTCGGCGCGAATCTAAGTACCCAAGAATTTCCCAGTCACGGCCCAGGTTGCGGTACGAGTCGCACATTGCCCACTCTTCGGCGTCCTCTTCATGCGTAATGTGTTCATGGCAACAGTTATCAGGCGAAGTGTCCTCAGTGCCATTTATTGTGAAGGAGACTAAGTTGAGGCAGCAAGGCTGTTTGCCGTCGTAAAGAGGTTGCCAGCTCGCGCAGTTGCCGCACTTTCTGTGTTTGAAATTCATTAGATTTCTCCGGTTAAAAGTCGTCATTGATGCCCCGACGTGCAATGGGTAATGATCTTGCCGGTTTTGCCTTTGTCGGCAGCATCACATCAAGGCGGACCAGAGTCGCAGCTTCATCACCCCCGGCCAAGCTCGAAGCCTCAGCGATAAGCAGCTTCAAACCATCCAATCCGTTGTCGGCAACCGATTCACCACGGTCTGTATCCTGCGTGCCTCGGCAACGGTCAATCATTTCGCGCACTTGAGCAGCATTCGCAGCGCGTGGCGCCCGGTCTGGCAATGCCAGATTCTGATCACGGTGAGTGACACGCGGCTGATTGGCCTTGCACAGGGCTTTGAACTGGGGAAAGGAGGGCGGGAATTCCGTATGCCGTTCAATGCACTGCTCAAGCGCAGCGCCAATCACTTCGGTGTCGAACTCGCGTAGACCGTGACTCCATACAGTTCTAGCGCTCGCAATTCCTCTGTCATGGCCATCCTGGTCAAGCGATCCCGTGGCGAACTTGCTCAAGAACAAATTGCCGTAGTAGCCATGCAGCATCTTGAAAATGTTGTTGACCACATCCGAAGCAAGTGGCTTGCTAATCGTGTCAACCTTGCGGGTTGCATCGGCCACCATGTTTTTTGTCAGCGTTGCAATGTCAAACATCAAAAAGCTCCGTAGGGTTGGTTTCAAAAATTGCCGCACCGGCTCCATACAACTTGCCCGAATTGCTAGAGCGCTGGGGCCGCGTCTGCTTGGGTGCGTCTGGTTTGAAAATTCCTTGATACCCATTCATTGCGGAGTTTTCCAATGAGCCATGCCAGTCGAGGCCAGCATCCCTCCACCTGGTCAACTTCTTGACCATCAGATTTTTTTGGGCATCCGTAGCACTTTTACGGCGCCCTGTATGCCAGGTATCCCACAGGTCAGTCGGTATCCAATCGGGAAGAACAAACTGCGAGTCTTGGCGTGGTTCATTCTCTTGACGGTTAACTGATGGTTCAATGACGGTTAGGGTCGCATGGGCGCTACCCGTCTCGCCGCATGGGTGCGACCCGTCTTGTGCATGGGTGCGACCCGTCGCATGGGCGCTACCCGTCGCACTGATGCGACCCGTAGGCGTAGCATCCACGCGACCCGTCAGGCGATCCAAAACAATCTTGTATTTGCGGGTTGAACCAGGCGCACCGCCATTGATGTTGTCGGTAACCGTTACAAACCCTTGATCAATAAGGCTGTGCACCAATCGCTGAGCCTGTGAACGAGACAATCGCGCCTTCCTAGAAATGGATGCAATGCTCGGATAGCAACGCCCATCGTCATCGCTCCAGTCAGCGAGCGCCAGCAATGCAAGCAGCTCAGATCCACCGCCCGGGAAATCATCCCAGACGCGGGACATGACACGAATACTCATTGGGCGCCCCTATTCGCACTGCCGGTCACACAATCCAACCAGGCATCAACCTGCTCAAGGGTGGAAAACGTCCGGCTCAAGTTCCAGCGTGATACCAGGTAGACGACATTTCCAAGGTTGTCAGTGCCAGAGTGCAGCGTGATCCCGGCCAGCGCACACCGGGCGCGAACGGTGTCGAATTGCTTGGTCATTGGATGCCTCCATTGCCAATCAGCAATGGCAGGTCAATCACGTTCGCGTCGACAACATCGTTTTGACTGGTGCGCACCTTTGCGCAGACTTTGGCCAGGTCTCGCAATGCAGCCAGCTCTTCCCTTCGTGCCGGCGTCAGCCGTTGGGCAGCGCCAGCGGCTGCATTGCGCACCAAGCAGGCATCACGGTAGTTTGGAGCGTATGGGTTGAAGCTGTCGGTTTCGCATGCCACTTTCACGGCCTTGTCCAAGCGACGATTTTGAGCACCGATACCAAGACGGCGCGCATAGGCTGTATGCCAGCGCAGAACAGATGCAAGGATTTCCCGCTCGTTCATTGGGTGGGCCGTTGGTTCGTTGGTCATAGGGCGTACCCCATGTACCCAAACATCCGGCACAGTACCACCTCACCCCCGCACAGGTCAAAGCGCTGGCGTGTGCAGCAAAGCCGGAAGACCCCGCGTGACTGTATGGCTTGGCAAAAACAGGGCTGGTTGCCGTTCGTGGCAAGCATTCCATACTTGCTCGGTCTGTTTATTGTTTTGCCCTGAAAACCCTTGCCTTGTCCGCAAGGGTTTTCTTCTTTTGTGAGTCGCATACCACTTTCCTACGCCGCCATGCGGTCTAGTGCAGCGAGTGATTGCTCACGGTAAATTTCCTCGATCACCGATGGAGCGCGGCTGACAGAAACGGCCAGGCTCTTTCCTGTCTTAATCAGGGCTCCGGTCTCAATCATGCGGCGGCGGTGCTTGCGGAGCAGCCACTGAAATGACGAATACGATGTGAAGAACTGGGCGCCAGTGGGGCTCTTAACGAACTCGTTTACGAGTACCCAGTCTGGCCCGGTGGGCGTTGGTTGTGCTTGTTGAGTAGTCATTGCGAAACACCTTGCAGTTGTTGGTGTTCGCAGTCTCAATCCATCTAGTTAGGGCAAAGGCTTATTGCCCTTTCGCATCTGCTGAATGATGTTTTTAATTGTTCTTTCGCTCAGTGCTGCCCTATCAGCGACGTGCAACCGAATCCATCCCTGAGTTCCCTTTACATCTGGCGATCCGCGTGGAGCCTTGAAGTATTCGAGATTTTCAAGCAACTTCCTAGCATTGCCAAAATCGTCATTGACGCTTCCAGTACGATAAAACGTTCCAGCGGCTTTCACAACTCCGGCGCAAAAATCTTTTGAAGGGTCATGGGTGTGTATCGCTTTCCAAGCCTTTTCCAGTCTGTCCACTGCATCAGTGAGGCCCATGTGTTCCATGTGAAGTTGAACGAACGCAGGATTGAGAATCCCTCCGTATACATTCGCCCGGTAGACATCTAATGCCTCGGACCAGGATATGTTCATGCCGTACATGGCTATGAATCGATCTAGGCTGTCAATGGCTTGTACCAACTCGCTGCGCAGCCTCTCAGGAACATTTGGTGGTTTCTTGGACTTTCTGATGGGTTTAGTGACAATCAGCTTGGTTTCGGGTAGCGTGGGAAACCACGTTGCGTTGGGATGCCTCGCCATGATCAGAACTCCTTACTGGTGCTTTTCTAGCAACCGGTCTGCCAGGGCAATAACGTCATCCGCCCCAAGGTGCGTGTACTTCTTGAGCATCCCAACTGTCTTGTGACCAGTGACCGCCGCAGCTTGAATCAAATTCGCTCCACCACGGATCAGCTTTGTCGCTGCCGTGTGCCTGGTGGAGTGCAGCACTACGTGATCCAGTGAATCAGCACGGTCGGCCTCAAGCCCTGCCCTCTGCCGGACATGCTTCCATACGCTATCGATGACCTTTGGAAGATTGGGCCTCTTGGGGTCGAAGAAAACATAATCACTTGCAAGCGGCTGTACCTTCTTCGCTTCAATCAGGGCGTCACGTACCGTGTGCACCAGTGGCAACGTGCGCGCCTCGCCATTCTTGGTTTTCGGTAGTACGGCAATCCGACGCTCAAGATCAACAGACGACCAGCATAGCTTGCGAAGCTCGGACTTCCGCGCGCCGGTAGTCAATGCCAAGCGAAGGAATAGCGCCATAGGAGGCCAGCTACTGCGCTCTGCCTCCGAAATAAGTTTGTCTTCTTCCTCGATTGTGAGGATGCGTGTGCGGCCCTTCCCTTCGGTCAACTTTCGCACTTGTCCACCTTTGATAGGGTGGTGGTCAATCAGCCCAGAATCCAGTGCATAGTTAAAGACACTCGACAGGCTTGCCAGATAACGGTTAACTGTGCTGCTGCTGATTGCCTTTTCAGTGAGCTTTACTTGACCCTCAATCGTCCGGTGCTCACCCATTTTGACCTGCAAGGTGGACACCGCCACATTTATGTCGGCACGAGAAATTGCCTTAATGTCCCGGGTACCGAATTGCTCAGTCCAGTAATCCAAGTGCCCAGAAGTCCAGAACTTGGTACCACGTCGCGGCGGCGTGCTGGCGAACACGTTGACCACGGCGGAAAACCGGTAGATGCCTTGACTCTGTTCCAGCTTCTGCTCCGCATCCGACTCCGCATTGCGCAGCCATGACTTTGCGTCTGCTTGCGTAGTGAAGCACTTTGACTGCGATTTGAATCCAGCCCGGCGCACATGAGCACGATAGCGGATGACCTTCTTGCCACCCCTCGACACGCTCTCTTTGACGATTGATCCCATACGAAACCCCGGTTAAAACAGGTAACTACGCACAAAACTACGCACATCGACGTAAGTCATTGATTATTATATGCACACAACGGATTTTAAGTCCGATGTGTCTACCTATTTCACCACTCGGGCACGTTCGATCTA